>Ga0256832_1000261_pt1 | contig 33222 bp, 27 predicted proteins | sample 134614metaG_FD_190534 | JGI IMG/M metagenome (GOLD analysis project Ga0256832, IMG submission 190534) | Hydrothermal vent microbial communities from Lau Basin, Pacific Ocean - 134-614 | ecosystem: Environmental > Aquatic > Marine > Hydrothermal vents | place: Pacific Ocean: Lau Basin | collected...
TTACCGAGCCGAAACAGCAATGGTGAGTATCATAAAACAATACATGAATGATTCCCATAAAGACGAAGCCAGAATGCTTTTAAAACAAATATATAAATCCGATGCTGACCTTATGGTTAACAAGGAAAATAAAACTCTGACCGTTAGGATACATCCTCTTTCGCACCATAAAAATGACAGGATACTGGAACAATTTTGTGAACAATTAAACCAAACCCAGACTCTCTTTCCTGATACTGACCTCACCTTAATCTATAAATTGGGGTCATCTTAATTCCCCAGGGGTCAGGTGTTCTGAAATTAAAACTATTTTGTAATGTAAATAAAAAAGCCTCGCTTCCGCAAGGCTTTTTTTTTAAGTCATATTGTTTTTCTTAGGTTTAATTAAATGATATAAACAATATAAAGGGAAAAGGAAGAAGAGAAGGCTCATATATAGTATGAGCTTCACTTTTGCATTTGGTAATATTAAGGCATTATATGCAGAACTATACAATACTGTTACTTTATCACCAATTTTATATTTTCCCTTGATGCAATCAACTTTTCCAATTTTCAAAATGTATTTTTCATTATTTAATAATACCTCAACACTGTTTGAAGACCTTCCACAATTTGGAATATCTTTTATTGTTGCAATACTTTCAATCCCATATTCTTTGATATTGTAATCCCTGTATGACGCTTCAAAAAATTTAATTGAAAAAAAAGTAAACGTTATAAATAAGACTAAATAAATATTTTGAGACATAATTTTATTTTAAATCAATAATTGGAGTTATTACTCTTGTGTTATCCTGAGCTATTTGAATTTTAGGAGTTACAATACTTCTATAATTACTTCCAGCATTTAATATTGATCTTACTTTATTTGATCCTGATTGTAATGCGTTTACAACAGCGGTACTTTTAACCTGATTAGCTCCTCGAGATGCTACTATACTTGATGAAGCATCTTTTACATTTTGAGCTCGACCAACGCTTTTAGGATCATTTTTAGCAATACGCATTACTCGATCAAGTCTATTTTCCTTAACCTTTATATTTGCATCATTGAACACTTTCGATTGCCCTCCTATTCTACCCATCACCACGTCAGAAATAATTTTACCACCATTCAACTCTCCGCCAGAAATTACTTGCTTTCCCACAGACTCACCCGCATCTATTGAAGCTCCAATAGCAAGCTGTGCTCCCTTTCCTAATTTAGAAATAGATGAAATTCCTCCACTGAAAGCTCCTGCAACACCTGAAACAGCTGCACTTGCAAAATCTACTTCTTTTAGATTTTTGCCTTCAAAAACCATCTGTGTAGCAACGTCTAAGCCAAACCCAATCACAAACCCCCAAACACATTGTGGACATTTCCCATCAGGATCTTTCAGTTTTACCGGATTATTCCAAGTGTAGGCGTATGGCGATTTATCTACCTGATTAGGATGATCAGCCATTGGGTCAACGCTCAAAAATAGTCCTATCCTTGGATCATAATACTTAGTGCACTGCGCAAAAAATATCTACACATATATACTTGTTCTTTTTTATTTATACTTCGTTGAAGAACCTCGCAAATAGCTAAGGCTATTCACGAGAACCTTCGCCTTGTCTAAATAAAAAATTACTGCGTCAATATGCCCATTTATTTCTTGCGCAGCGCACTTGCACCATAATAAAACAGTCCTGTCTCCTCATCCAATTCCTTTCCATTAAATTTATATGGAGTTTTATAATCCGGTGAAGCAGCGTTCTGCTCTGCCATAATCTCTCCATACGGCAAATATAGTAAAAATCTCTATTTTTATCCTCACCCTAACCCTCTCCTTTTAAAAAAGTTCTTCCGCTTTTTTTAAATGAAAGTAAAAGGAGAGGGAAGAGGGCGCTTAGACAGTTGGAACAACTCTTGTAGGTATGTTATCATGATTGAACTATATAATCTTTCCAAAAGATTAATAGCTAATCCTAAAAGACCAAGCACCCTCACTCTCCCCTTCTCCTTCTAAGTGAAATTAAAGATAAAAGAAAAACTTAAAAAAAGGAGAAGGGGTCGGGGGTTGAGGATAAAAAGGAGAGAGGAAATAGGGCATTTGGTCGTTAGGAACAACTCTTGTAGGTATGTTATCATGATTGAACTATATAATCTTTCCAAAAGATTAATAGCTAATCCTAAAAGACCAAGCACACTCACTCTCCCCTTCTCCTTTTAAGTGAAATTAAAGATAAAAGAAAAACTTAAAAAAAGGAGAAGGGGCTGGGGGTTGAGGATAAAAAGGAGAGTGAAAATATAATCTATACACGATATTGAACAATACGGAATATCGAACATTGATTTACCCTGTGAAATATATTTTAATTTAGGATCTGCCTATTTCACGGGGACAAGGATTTGAGATTTTACTTTATCACCTCCAAAATATTACCGCTCAATTGAAGTATGTTTAACTCCGCAATTTTTGCATTGTACTTCGCTTTTTTGTAATTCAATAGGCTGTTGAGCAAATTCAATTGGGCTTGTCTGAATTCTACTGATGTCACTCTACCGATATTGAATAAGTCTTGAGTCCTTTTGAAATTTATTTTTGATGTTTGTATGTTCTCAAGTTCGACCTGCATAACATATTTTTGGGTCTGATAAGTCTGATAATAGTTTCTCATTTCACTTATAATTTGTTGCCTTATCAACTCCTTCTGTACTTGAAGGTTGTCTATTTGTTTTAGTGCATTTTGATTTCTCACTTTGGTCGCACCTCCATCAAAAATATTCCAACTAAGGCTTAAACCTGCTGTAAGTCCTGTACCAAATTGGTTTTTGATACTGTAATTTGTATCATTGAATCCTCCGTTTACTCCGTAATTTCCGACCGCACTAATAGTGGGTTTTAAACGTGCTTTATTCATTTTGATGCTCAATTCGGATAGGGAAACATTTTTATCCAATATCAGCAAATCAGTATTTTTATTATCGATACCTGCAATCAATTCATCCAAACTAAAATCATCAAATAACACAAGCGTATCTATATCAAAATCACTTTCCAAATCCCTGCCCATAATCAGATTAAGATTCCTTTTGGCATTGGTCAATTGTTGCTGAAAATTCAATATATTGACACTATCCCTGTTTAAATCCACTTCAGCATTTAGAATCTGCAATTTATTGGATTTTCCATATTCATTTCTCAATTTTGCTCTTCGCAATCTTTGTTTGGATATTTGCATTATTTCGTTTTGAACATACAACAGCTCTTGTAAATTGGCTATACCGTAATATGCCGAAAACAATTGAATAAGCGAATTTTCCATAGATTGCCTTAATTCCAAATCAGCGATATTGAGACTTTCTTTTAATCGTTCCTTGGTATAACTTGTCTTTTTCCAATCAAACAATGTATAATTAATCCCAATCGAACCATTGTAAGTTGCTGAATTAGCACCAAAAAAGGAGGTTGAAGGAAATTTGTCATTGTGATAATTGATATCGGAAGCTTTTAAACCGTAATTTATTCCTGAACTAAGAAAAACTGTTGGCAATTCTCCTGTATTGTATTTACTGGTATTGTTCCTGGCGATTTCCAGATTATTTTTGGCTATTTTAATACCAAAATTATTTTCTAAAGTGATTTTAGCTGCCTCCTGTTTTGTCAGTACCTGAGCATAAAATACATTAGTGGTTAGCAATAAGACTATCAATATTTTATATTTAGTGTAAGTCATCTGTTATAAAATTTTGTTCTTTAATGGCTCTTTCTACTTCTTCTCTACTAGGTTTTTCTCCGGTAAAAATCCATTTTAAATATACTTTAAATGAATTTGCAAATGATAAAAGAATGGGTAAAAACAATAAGGTTAAAAAAGTAGAAATGGCTATTCCATAAGCTATTGATATTGCCATTGGTTTAAGAAATTGTGCTTGCCGACTGGCTTCAAACAGCAGTGGTCCTAATCCGGCTATTGTAGTGATTGAGGTTAACACTATGGCTCTGAATCTTGATCTACCGGCTTGAATTAAAGCTTCATTATAGGGCATTCCTTGCTTTAGGTATAAATTGAGTTTCCCTATCAACACCAATCCGTCATTTACCATAATTCCTATCAAAGCCACTATACCAAGAATAGATAATATGTTTATCGCAAACCCGTGAAGCCAATGACCCCAAGCAACCCCAACCAATCCAAATGGTATCATCAGCATTAGCAAAAGCGGTTGACTAAATGATCTAAACGTGAAAGCAATAATAGCAAAAATCAAAAATAATATAACAGGAACTACTTTTTTTGCTGACATCCCGGATTTCATCGCTTCTCGATTTTGTCCTTCATAAAGTGCAGATATTGAAGGGTATTTTGCTTTGATTTCCTTCATCTTTGTATCCTTAATCTCTTGAATCACCTCGGCAGCACTGGTTTTATGAGATTTAAGAGAGGCGCCCACTGTGATTTGTCTTCTGCCGTTTAGGTGATTAATCGCTACCTCTCCACGAGCAATTTTATAATCTGCTATTTCAGAAAACGGGACTCTACTTCCTTTTGGAGTTAAAATCCACATATCATCAAGATTTTTTATTGATTCCCTTTCTTCTCTATCATATCTTACCCATACCCTGATTTCGTCTTGTCCCCTTTGAAATCTTTGTACGGATCTACCAAAAAAACCACCTCTCACCTGCGACATTACCTTTTGGAGATTGAGCCCCAACAAATATGCATTTTCCTTTAGTTTTATTGATATCTCTTTGATTCCTGCCGGATCATTGTCTGACACATCTTTAAGCCTATCATCATTTTCAAGATATTTCTTCAATTCCACTTTTGCTTTTTTCAATTCATCGATATTATTTCCTATCAATGCAACTGATACCGGCTTTCCACCAAAATGCGAACCTGAACCGTATTCCAACGCCTCGATTCCTGTAAGAGGGGGAGTCTCCTTTTTAAGTGCATTAGCTATAACATCTGAGGAGAAATCTCTTTCCTCTCCTACCAAAAGGTTTACAGTCAATTTACCCGTGGAAGTTCCGGGACCTAAATGCCGTATTATATTTTGGACTACATCTTTGCCGCCTGATTGTTTTTCTTTGAATTTATCGTTTACTTTCCAAGCAGCTTCTTCTATTTTTTTGAGATACTCCAATGTGATTTTTTCGTTTGTCCCTTGAGGCATTCTCAAAGTAATCTGTATTCTATCACTTGCGACTGCCGGAAAAAATGTACGTTTGATTATTCCACCCCCTAACGAACCGATAGTCAATATCAGGAACACTACCGGTATTGAGAAGCCTAAAAATTTATTCTCTAAGAAAAAAGTCAATATAGGAGTGTAAAGATTCTCTTTCATCCACCTCATAATCTTTTCGCCCCATTTATTGAACAAATACTGCTTTTGGTTGGGCTTCAAAGCATCTGAATGAGCTATATGTGAAGGTAATATTATCATCGCTTCAAATAGAGACAATGTCAATGTGATTATAACAACAACAGATACTTCACTAAAAAAACTACCCATTCTACCTTCTATGAATAAAAATGTTGAAAATGCTATTATTGTGGTCAATATCCCGGAAAATACTGCTGGAATAACTTCAATAGTTCCGTCAATTGCAGCTCTAAAAGGTGTACTGCCTTTTTCCCAATGATGATAAATATTCTCAGCAATCACAATTCCGTCATCTACCAAAATACCTATTACTATAATCATTCCAAAAAGAGAAAGAACATTGATCGTCACACCAAATAATGCTGCGAAAATATACAAACCGAAAAAAGACATCGGTATCCCGAATGCTACCCAAAACGCTAATCTGGGCTTTAAAAACAAAGACAATAGCAATAGCACTAAAATGATTCCTTGTAAACCGTTTCTCATCAAAAGCCTTGTTCTTTGATCCAATATGATAGAGGAATCATTTGAGACATTTAATTTAACATTGTTGTGATTAGTATTAAAATCATCCAAATATTTTCTCACACTATGAGCCGCACCAATCAAATCTTCGTCAATAGTAGTATTCACGGTGAAACTAATGGCCGGTTGACCATTGAAATAAATCCTATCCGGATTTTCGCTCCAGGTATCTTTGACAGTTGCGATGTCTTTGAGCAAAATCCTATTACCATTTTCATCTGCCCGCACAACAATATGATCCAATTCATCACCGTAATATTTCTTGCTTTTAGCCCTGATTAGATATTCTTCGTAATCTGTTTTTATCTTTCCTCCGGTAGTCAAAAGGTTTGATGCTGCAACGGCTCTGGCGACATCTTCAAAACTCAATTGGTAAGCCCTCAAATCATTTTCCCTTACCGCTATTTCTATCTCTTCTGCCGGAAATCCAGAGAGTTTCACCTGTGATATTCCTTCAACTGCTCTAAGGTCATTTTCTATACCTCGCGCGATGTGCTTTAGTGTTTTCAAAGACGTGTTTTTACCGCTTAAAGTAAATGAAAACGCCTCTCTCATGAGTCTCCTCTTAGAGATAACCGGAGGCTCAAGCCCTGCCGGTTTACTCGGTACTCTATCGACTGCGTTTTTCACTTCATATACCATTTCGTTGATATCGTAATCCTGAAATGTCTCTACGGTAATCACTGCAAAATTCTCAGAAGATTTTGATGTTACTCTGTCAATTCCTGCAATTCCTTTCAGATTGTCTTCAATTTTGAGTACTACACCCTCTTCCATCTCTTGGGGAGAAGCTCCCGGATAAGTCAACTCAATTGTGATAATTGTGGTCTCGGTCAATGGAAAAAAAGATGATTTCATATTCTTCCAGCCGACGGTACCAAAAATCACAACAGCCAATATGATAACCCATATTACCACACTGTATTTTATGAAATATGATATTATTTTCTTCATTTCTCCTCTTTTAATTCTTCAACAATCATTCCGTCATAAGCACCCGGAACAGGCTTTTTAAGTATCTTCTCACCATCTTTTAAGCCCTTAACTATTACAGTTTTTTCTTTAAAAAATACAGGTATTATCTCTTTGGCATTTAGAATAGTGTCTTGGAGAACAAATATTTTATTGTCACTAAAAATATTTTTTCTGGATACCTCGAAAGCATTAGCTATAGTATGTCCCTCTATTTCAGCATCCAAAAACATTCCCTCTTTTAGATTTTTATCCGACACTTGGATATAGGCTTTCATACTCTGGCTTTTGGGGTCAATCATACTGTTGATTCTGATTATTTTTCCTTCCCAATGTTGAGATTTATCGACATTGTACAATTCTACTTTTTTACCTACTTTAAGAAATTTTACATTTTCAGAATTTACGCTTGCCTCCAATTCATATGTTGTAGGCGAAATAAAAGTTCCAAGTTTCTGTCCGGGTCTTATCAATGTTCCTTCTGTTACTCTTGCATCTGTAACAGTACCCGTAAAAGGAGCGTAAATCTTGTATTTCGCCAATCTGATTTCAAGGTTTTTTATATTGTAATAAGAAGTAAAAATATTCTTTCCTGTAACATAATACTTTTCTTTTTCAGACAAAGGTTTTGGTAATTCGGGAAGCGATTTATTAATACTAAAATTTCTAACGTATTCTTCCCATTGACGAGCCGATTCGGGATAGTCCAATTTCAAATCCGGTATCATAGCGATTATTTGATTGAGAAGGCTACTGCGCTGAGCTTTTAGAGCGGAATAAAATTCATCGCTATTAATTTTGAGCATCAATTCTCCTCTTTTGTAATTATTTCCGGCTCTAAAATCTTTTCCAAATCTTTTGAGTACGCCTTGCACTTCTGCAAATAGTTCTACTCTTTTTTTTGCTACCAATTTGCCACTTGCTGTAACTACCACAGGGATAGAATGATTTTTCACTTCTTGTGTATATACCGAGGTACGGTGAATAACCTTGTGCGAAACGTGCTTTTTCTTGTTTTTTATCAAGGTCTTTGCGCCGAATATAGCTCCTAATATCAATAGAATCCCCAATATTGTTGTAATTATTTTTCTCATTTTCTATATAGTTTTATATGCAACTAATTTTAAATAAAATACCTTTATTCATCCACCTTATCCAACTCCATATTAATATTCTCAATTACTTTTTTTAATATATTTATAGTAGTGCTTATTTCTCCATCTGTTATTCCTGTATGAAGTGTTTTTGTAATAGCTTGCAATGATGTTTTTGAAGCCTCATATACTTTTGTGCCTTTCTTGGTTAAATATACCAGATTGACTCTTTTGTCTTCTTTGGACGGTATTCTTGCTATAAGATTTTTCTTTTCCACAGTATTGATTAGCCTTGTCAACGAGCCTTTGTCCCTATCCGTAAGAAATGCCAGTTGATTTTGTGATTGACCGTCTTTGATATAAAGAAATTTTAGCAATAGCCACTGCTTTACCGATACATCAATATTATCTTTTTTAAATTGATGAGTCAATAGCACTTCCATCATCTTGGAAGTTTTTCCAAGCCAAGGAACCAGAGTATTAAGTATATCTAATTTGTCTTTATTCACGAATATTCTTCAATTATTGTCTGCAAAGGTAATAATATAATTTAATAACGTTGCATATGCAACTAAATAAAATATATTTACTTTTCTTTTGTAAAATACTCCAATACCATAAGTAATTTTGCGGCTTCGTATATTTGGTTATTATTAATCTCTGCGGCTGCTATTTGTTGTACTGTTTCCGGGTCGAATTTATCAAGTAGGTTTTTATATTCTTCAACTTCCTCTTTTGACGGCAATCTTTCCAAGCCGGCTATTTTGGAAATAAGATCGCCTGTAAGGAATTTGCTATTAGTAATACTTTTTGGTAAGCGGTCAAAACCCAGAGGATTTTTTGTCTTAATATGAGGTATAGTAAATACATTTTCTCTATTCATTTTTAGATAATACGCTCTACCAAGTCTCCCGAGATTATCCAGCTTTACCGGATCTATTTTTCCATTCCTGTCAAATGCTTTTTCTGCTATTTGAATACATTTGACATTACAGATAACAAGACTTGAAGCTCCTCCAAAATCTCCAAAATTAATAATTCTGTCCAATTCACACTCAAATCTTACATAGGCTTCTTTTACTCCAAAGGCATTGACCGTTTCTGACTTCACCGGAGTAAGCCCTGATTTGACAAATTCATCTACATTTGAATCATATGAAACGGAAGAAAGAACCATTTGATTTGCTATTTCGGAATTAACCATATTCACTACGCATTCTCCTGTATTTTCTATATTGAGCAAAGTATCTTTCTTTGAGCCATCGGGTCTTCTATTGACTGAAAAAACCAATATCGGAGGATTAGAACTAATGGCGTTAAAATAGCTGAAGGGCGCCAGATTATTTATTCCAAAATTATTTATTGTACTGACAAATGCTATCGGTCGTGGTGTGATAGTACCAAGCATATATTGATGCATATCTTTGGGGAGAGTCTTATCAGGATATATTACTTTCATACTTATTTATTTTGCTGTAAAATTAAGAAAAAAAATCAGGCGAGCACCTAAATTATATAAAAAGGGGCGCATTTCATTTTTTTTGCATATAGGTTAATTTTTCTATATGCATAGACCGCCCCACTTATGAAATTAATCCGTTTTACTTCTATATACTACATCAATGTGCGTGCCTTAGGTACGCAATGTTGCCCACATCAACAAAATTTTTTATAATATGAAATACACCTATAAAAAGAAAAGATAGTAATTAATATAGCTTAGTTTATATACATATAAGCACAAAAAATATAGTAAAGTACCATGCCCACTTGTTAATTTGAATTTTATCCTCAGGTTTTATTGCAGATATGGAATATAATTATAAATTTGTTATGTATATAAGAAAGTTATGTAGCATTCTGCGCCTTTCTTTATTATTGAATTCCTATAAAAATATGTTTAGTTGGATTAAACAATTAATGTGAAAAATGAATGTTTCTTTTATTGAAATTGTTTAATTAAAAAGTATTAGCAACGCTTATCATACGTTTTAGAAAATAAAATTATAATAAGTTCGTTGCCTTTTTAAGTAAAATGTACTATCTTTACACTATGGAAAAATTTGGAAATATAGAAATAAGAGTTGTGGGGAAAACTGGAAATATGGATTTATCTCCAGATAATTATGATATTAAATATATTTCAATCTTACTACAGGATATAGAAAATTTATTATATCCAAACAATAAAAAAGATAGACCACTTATTACATATGATATAAAAAAGGGTTCTGTTAAACACATATTTAGTACGCCGATTCAGTATATAATTGGATTTAGTGCTATTTTAGAACAAATATCTAGTTCAGATTCAATTGATTTCTTAGATTTAAAAACAGCAAGAGCTTTTGAAAATTTACAAAATATTTCTATACAAAAAAATTATGAATTTCAAATACAGACGTCTGTTAAAGAAATTACAGAACTTATAATAAATCCCGAGACAAAGTTTTTTAGAGCTGAAAATAATTGGGCAGATGCTGAAATGTATTTCTATGGAACTTTAAAAGATGCTGGTGGCAAGAATAAAGCTAATATCCATTTAGATACAGAGGATTTTGGATATCTAACAATTGAAACCGGGCAGGACTTTTTAATGAAACAAGAAAAAAATCTTCTATATAAAAAGTTTGGAGTTAGAGTTACAGGTAAACAGAATGTTGAAACAGGAGAAATAGATGTTAAAACATTAAAGCTAGTTGAATTGATTAATTATAATCCTAAATTTGATTATAACTACTTATCTAAATTGATTTCTAAAGCAAAGAAAAGTTGGAAAGGTATTGATGCTGATGAATGGATTTATAACTTAAGAGGTGGATATGAAGCATAGTGTACTACTTGATACAAGTTTTTTCATTCGTTTACTAAATGATGAAGATAAACTTCATAAAAATGCTTTGGATTATTTCAGATATTTTTTAGAAAATGATTATATTTTAAAAGTTTCCACAATTTCTATAGCAGAATATTGTGTAAAAGGTAAACTTGATGAACTTCCATTAGTTAATATTCAAATTGTACCTTTTAATTTAGATCACGCTCAAAGGACAGGAACTTTTGCTGAAGTTATTTTTAAAGAAAATAGCATTAGTGAAGAGAAATTAATACCAAGAGCAATCATCCCAAATGACTCAAAATTATTTGCTCAGGCAGATTTAGATAAAACAATTTTATATTTTGTAACTTCAGATATAAGATCAAAAAAAACTTTAAACAAATTAAAAACTTTAATTAATCCTAAATTTTCAATATTAGATATTCATATTCCTTATAATGAAGCATTTGGGGTTTTAGATTTGAAATAAAAACGCTCATTAACAAGCGATGATGACAGAATGGTGAAAAATACGAAATTCGTATTTTACATAGCTTAATTGACATCGCAGTATTAAAAAAGATTCTCACAGTTTCGCCACTCAGCATATCGCGAGACCGCTATTATCAATATTATCGTACATAAAACCACCCCTTACACAATAGTGAATAATAGGGAAAGTGAGACATTATCATAAAAAAATACTATGGTATAAACCTGAAGTTTTGATCATAGACCCATACCATTAATATTATCAACAAAGCTACATATGCTAAAGTCCATAAAAGAAACCTAACACTTTTTCCGTAATCTCTATTTAACTGCGCCATAATTGAAAATTTTATACAAAAGTAGTATATTGAATTATCTTTTCAAAGCAATCATCAATACTTTTTGCATTTTTCTTTTAACCAGTCTTTTTCAATATCATTCAAGTAAGGACTTAAATTGGAATATACTTTGGAGTGATACCTATTAATCCATTCTATTTCTTCCTGTGTCAACAGATTGATGTCTATTAGCTTATAATCATAAGGAAACATTGTGACAGATTCACTTGTATAAAATTCACCAAATTCGGTTTCTTTTGATTTGATTGTCAGAATCAGATTTTCGATTCTTATACCATAATGACCATCTTTGTAATATCCGGGTTCATTTGATGTAATCATACCGGGTTCAATCGGAGTCATAGCTCTATCTCCCATTGCTGAGGTTATACCTTGAGGACCTTCGTGAACATTTAGAAAAAAACCTACACCATGACCTGTTCCATGATAATAATTCAAGCCGTGTTGCCAAATATACTGCCTTGCGAACGAATCGATTTGATATCCGTTTGTACCTTTTGGAAACACGAGAGATTCTACTGCGATATGTCCCTTGAGCACTAAGGTGAAATTTCTTTTTTCTTCTTTTGAGGGAGTTCCGAAATAAGTGGTTCTGGTGATATCGGTAGTGCCCGTTAGATATTGACCTCCACTGTCTATCAACAACATACCCTCCGGTTTTATATAGGAGCATTGATCCTTTGACGGGCTATAGTGAATAATGGCTCCATTGGATTTATAACCAACGATTGCACCAAAACTTTCACTAAAATAATCCTTATCGAGACTTCTGAAATACGCTATTTTTTCAACTGCTTCATACTCGGAAACCATTCTGGTTTTAAGTTCGTTTTCCAGCCAAATATAAAATTTTGTCAATGCTACTCCATCCACAATATGAGCTTTTTTTATATTGCTTATTTCGACATCATTTTTAATAGCCTTAAGTTCTGAAATTATATCTTTATCATCAACTATACGGGCATTTATTGAATTATAAAGATTATAATTGCTCAATCCTGAGTTGAGGTAAATCGTAGAATGTTCATCTGTGTTTTTTAAATATTCGTAGATATCTGCATAAGGTCTGATGCTAATACTTACACTTTCAAAATCCTTAAGCAATTTTTCATCGATTTTATTTTTGTCAATGAACAATAAAAAATCTTTTTTCCGCAGTATTCCAAAAGAATAAAATACAGGATTGAAATCGATATCTTTTCCACGGGCATTCAATATCCAAGCTAAAGCATCCAATGCAGGTATCAGATATTCATCAACTTTTTTTTCATCCATAATAGCCCTGATACGGCTAAATTTTTCTTCTCTCGATGCTCCGCAATATTTAATATGATGATCCAATAATTTACCAGTTGGCATTGGAGGACGGTTTTTCCATATAGGGGTGACAAAATCATAATCCGTTTTTAAGACAATCCCTTTTTTGTCCAAAGATTTCTTATATGATTTTATTTGACTGTAAGAAAATACATTTCCGTCACAGCCCACAACTGTATTCACGGGGAATGTATCTGTGATATATTTAAGGAAGTTGGGGTATGACCTGTCCAAAACTTTATGAAGTACAAACTCAGAATCTTTCAACTCTTCCTCCGCTTGCAAGAAATACCTTGAATCTGTCCACAAACCGGCATGATTCATTGATATAACTACCGTACCGGCCGAACCTGTAAAACCCGAAATCCATTCTCTGGATTTAAAATGGTCTGCGACATATTCGCTTTGGTGCGGATCACTTGATGGAATTATATATACATCAATTCCGTTGTTTTTCATTTCCAGCCTTAGCAATGCTAATTTATCATCTATTTTCATAATGTGCTTTATTTTTAAAATTTTCACAAATATACTCATAAGCAGGCATTCATTTAAACAAAAAAACCCTTAATTGAAATTAGGAGCTAATCTTATGTGAAGATGCGTGTAGTGTAGCGTACTGCGGGATTTCGAGTTTTAGGTTTCGAAGTATTCATAATCCCTGATAAGCGAGTGTCTCTGCCCTCGTTTTTTTGTAAAAATGCACTACGCCAATAAGCAGAAAAATCAACTTTCAATGCGAAAAAATGAAAGACACCTTAAAAACAAGAGACTTGCTTTTAAACGATTAATTCACTACATTTGTCGAAAGATTTTGCGCTTTACACAGAAATTTTAGTATATTCGTAGCAAATTATACAGGATGAATTTAATATTTTTAGGAAATTGGTGGCATGATTTGAGGTTTGAGGAGCAAGTCTTTTGGACTATTGCGGTGATATTCACTATACTATTTGTCTTGCAATTGGTTACCAGCATAATGGGGATTGATATTGATTCTGATTTTGAGATTGATGTCGATACTGATTTTGATGGTTCAATTGATGCTGATGGTCATTTCGATATTGACCCCGGATTTACTTTATTTTCAGTACGAAGTATTATAGCATTTTTTACATTTTTCGGCTGGGTTGGTGTGATTACCTTATCTGGAGGGATGGATATCAAATTGGCAATAATTATTTCATTTATTTCAGGGCTGATTGCCTTGGTGTTTGTAGCATTTGTGCTTTATCAGTTGGTAAAATTAGCTGAAGCCGGAAATGTGGAGATAGAAGATGTGCTTGGCAAATACGGGAAAGTTTATTTACCGATACCTGCGAACAGAGAAGGGATAGGTTATGTAACTGTAGATATTGGCAATAAAATTATGGAACTAAGGTCAGTCACTGATGGAGAAAGATTGGAGACAGGAACCATTATTTATATCTTTAAAATATTGGAAGATAATATTCTTTTGGTAGGTAAGATTAAAGATAAAAAGTAAAATATACGAATTAAAAAACATATTCGATCATTATAAAAATAATTATTATGGAACAAGTCATTTTCTTTGTAGGCGTAGGGTTGTTTGTACTCTTAATCGCTCTCGTTTTCTTTTTCATATCCAGATACAGGCGATGTCCTTCAGACAGGATACTGGTAATATATGGAAAGACAGGTGGAAGCTCGGCAAAATGTTTGGCAGGAGGAGCGGCATTCGTTTGGCCGGTAATCCAAGACTATCAATATCTCGATTTATCCCCTATTTCTATTGATGTGGATCTTCAAAATGCATTGAGTAAACAAAATATTCGTGTCAATGTTCCTTCACGATTTACCGTTGCTGTTTCCAATGAACCCGGAGTGATGTGCAATGCTGCTGAAAGACTATTAGGCAAAACCACACAAGAGATAAGAGATATCGCCAAAGATATCATTTTCGGTCAATTGCGTTTAGTTGTGGCGATGATGGATATCGAGGAAATAAATGCGGATAGAGATAAATTTCTTGCAAATGTATCATCAAATGTGGGTAATGAATTGAGAAAAATAGGCCTTACACTTATCAATGTAAATATAACTGATATCGAAGACGAATCAGGTTATATCGAAGCTCTTGGTAAAGAAGCCGCAGCTCACGCTATCAACGAAGCAAAGAAAAGTGTCGCAGAGAAAAATAAATACGGAGCAATCGGAGAAGCCGATGCCTTGCAAGAACAAAGAATAAAAGTTGCAGAAGCTACAGCAAGAGCTAAAATCGGTGAAGCAAATGCTAATCAAGAAGAAAGAACTCAAATAGCTGCCGCAAATGCCACTGCAAAAATTGGAGAGGCAAAAGCCCAACAAAACGAAAGAATCCAAACTGCTGATGCAATTGCCCAAGCAAAAATAGGTGAGGCAAACGCTTACCAAAATGAAAGAATTCAAACTTCAGCTGCTAATGCCAAAGCTGTTGAAGGAGAGAATTTGGCTAAGGTTGCAATTGCAGAATCGGATGCAATAAGAAGAGAAAAGCAAGCTGAAGCTGAAAAAAGAGCTATTGCCGCGGAAAAGATTCAAAGAGCTAAAGCACTTGAAGAAGCTTATCATGCAGAGCAACAAGCTGAATTAGCTCGCGCCGAAAAGGAAAAAGCGAGTAAAGAAGCGGATATTATCGTACAATCCGAGATTTCAAAAAGAAAAGTTGAAATCGAAGCAGAAGCAGAAGCAGAAAGAATAAGAAGAGTAGCCAAAGGACAAGCAGATGCAGTTGTATTGAAAAAACAAGCTGAAGCTAAAGGTCTTTACGAAGTCTTGCAAAAGCAAGCTCAAGGCTTTGACGAAGTGATAAAAGCAGCCGAAGGAAATACTCGCGATGCTGTTCTATTATTGATTGCTGACAAATTACCTGAATTGGTTAAAACACAGGTTGAAGCTATTAAAAATATTAAATTTGACAAGGTTGTGGTATGGGAAAATGGTGGAAATGCTGAAAATGGCGGAAATGCTGCCGGATTTTTATCCAATATGTACAAAGCCGTTCCTCCAATGACAGAATTATTCAATATGGCAGGAATGGATTTACCCGATTATCTCGGCAAGAAAAAAGAAGAACAAAAAGCTATTGAAAAGAAGAAAACCGAGGAAGAAGAGTAATATCAAAGCGTTTTGTTATGAAAATGAGGGGCTGTTTTGGCACAGCCCCTTTTTTTTATTTCTCTATACTTTTTTTTACCCTGAATAAATTTCTTGCATATATACAAAAAAAAGACTCGATTACTTTGTTATTTAATAAAAATAAATTTACCTTTGCACTCCTTTTTAAAAAATAAAAATTTTAGTTGAATGTTAATAGTTAACGTTAAAGAAGAAGAGTCAATAGACAGAGCATTGAAAAGATATAAAAGAAAAGTTCATGCTACAAGGCTTATCAAAGAAATCAGAAAAAGACAACAGTATGAAAAGCCTTCTGTACTTAGAAGACATGAACGTCTTAATGCAATGTACAGAGAGAAATATTACAATTCTAATATGTAATAACTGTTTTCCTTATAATATATACAAGCTGCCTATTGCAAAATAGGTGGCTTTTGTGTTTTGAGGAGGAGTGAAAAAATGAAACACACTTAACAATAGCCGGTTTGTATTAATCCGAATTTATTTCTTAACTTTGTTTTTTATCATATTTAAACAAACTTTTCATTGGATAGTAAAAAAATATATCGTGCCTTTTGCAAGAATAATGATGACATCCCTTTATTCCACCGACCTTGGTGGTTGGATATTATGACCGAAAACAATTGGGATGTTGCAATCTCAACAGATAATAAGGGTTCGATTAAAGCTGCAATGCCATATATGATTAAAAGCAAATTCGGATTACCTGTAATGATGCAACCGGGACTTACTCCTTTTTTAGGTGTGCTGTTTTTCTATCCTCCCGATATAGCTAAGCGAACTTCAATTTATTCTTTTCAGAACAAACACCTCTCGTCTATCATTGCGAATTTGCCAAAAGATTTGATATATCAATACTCAAAATTTTTACCTGAATTTGATAATTGGCTTCCCTTTTATCACAAGGGGTATGAACAATCAATTAGATATACCTATATAATTGATGATATAAAAGAACATGATAAAGTTTACAATAATTTTACCAACACTATCAAAAGGCAAATAAAAGCTGCAAAAGACAAAGTCAAAATCACACATGAAGATAATATTTGTCTGGTATTTGCATTGGTAAAGGAATCAGTGGAAAAGCAAGGCTTAAAGTTTTTGTATAAAAGAGAAGTGTTGAAAGCTTTGGAAAAAAAATTATCAGAGTTAAATCAAAGCAAGATATTTATAGCAAGAGATGAAAACGGGAATGCTACATCAGGTTTGTTTTTGGTATGGGATAAACAAAAAGCATATATGTTGGGACTCGGTACAAGTCAAAAGTACGGTAATAATAATTCAACAAAATTATTGATTTGGGAAAGCATAAAATACGTTTCGCAATTTGTTGATAAATATGATTTTGAAGGCAGTATGTTATCCGGAGTTGAGAGATTGTATCGCAATTTTGGAGGTAAACGCACTCAATATTATGAGTTGAAAAAATACAAAAATAAGTATTATAAAGCTATCTTTGCACTTCTAAATAAGTAGATAAATGAGGTTTTCTGATATACCCGGGCAAAATGAAATAAAACAAGAATTGATTTCTTTATACAAAAGGGAAAGAATTCCTCATACAATGCTTTTTACCGGTCCTAAAGGAAATGGGAAATTGGCTCTTGCTCTTGCATTTGCTTCTTTTCTTCAGTGCAATGGTGAAAAAGTGAATGATAAATGTGGAAAATGCATAGCATGTAAAAAAACGGATAAACTGATTCATCCGGATATCAATTTTGTACTCCCCACAATTAGTTCGGAGAAAAAAAGCTTGCCCAGTAGTGCATTTCTTACACCTTGGAGAGAAATAATCACATCAGATCCTTTTATAGATCTCACGGATTGGATGAAATATATCGATGCCGAAAACAAACAACCCAATATCGCAAAAGTATCTATCGATGAACTTATACACACTTTCAGCTATAAAATTCATGAAGGTAATAATAAAATTGCGATAATTTGGAATGCAGAATTGATGGGAAAAGAGGGCAATCGTATCCTTAAGTTAATTGAGGAACCTCCAAAAGATTCAATAATCATTTTGATTGCAGAAGACACTTCCAAGGTATTGCCTACGATTTTGTCAAGATGTCAAATCATCAAGGCACCTCCTTTTACGGATGAAGAATTACTTCGCTATGCAACGGATAAAGCTGAGGGGAAGAACGAAAATTTGAAGCAAATAGTGAGTATTGCAGAAGGGGATATTATTACTTTGAAAAAGCTTTTGAGCGATGATGATAAAAATTATTTTTCAGAATTAATCAATTGGTTCAGGATGTGCTATCAGGGAAAATCCATTGAATTGGTAGGTTTTGCCGAAGCTTTTGCTAAATTCAGAAAAGACGATCAAAAGCATTTTTTTAAATATGGACTGAGTTTTCTTGAGCAAATTCTTAAGTCATATAATTTACCAAGAGAAGAAATAAAACTACTCGATGATGAATACGAAGCAATGTTGAAATTAAGTAAAATATTGAATGAAGACAAAATCATCAATATCGTCAATTATTTTAACGATAATATCAGGTATCTTGAAAGAAATGCGCATCCAAAAATCATAGCTCTGAGCAGTTCCCTTAATGTTTTTAGAATATTGAGAGGGTAAAATCAAAAAATCACTTTTACTTCACGGTTTTTTCCTTATTATGCATATCTTTGCGACAATATATTGTCCTGATAAAAACAGACAAAGGAATGAACGAACATAAACTTAATTTATCAATAGGTTTATGTGCAATTAAAAAACAATAAATATTAAATATATGAAATGGCAAAATAGAGAACGAAGTACTAATGTTGAGGATCGACGTGGAAGAACAATCAAAAGAGTAGGAGGAGGAATAGGCATTCTCGGAATTATATTTGCGATAATTGCATTTTTATTGGGTGAAAATCCATTGGCGGTATTACAACAATTTCAAGGCAATCAAACGGTGGAGGTTCAGCGAAAACCCAATAAAAACGAAGATGCTCTGAAAGAATTTGTGGGGGTAGTACTCAAAGACACGGAGGATGTATGGTCCAAATTATTTAAGGAGCAGTTAGGCAAAAGGTACATCAAACCAAAATTGGTATTGTACTCCGGGCAAGATCACTCAGGATGTGGTATAGCACAATCTGCTACCGGACCGTTTTATTGTCCTGCTGACCAAAAAGTATATATCGACCTTAGCTTTTACAATGAATTGCAAAACAGGTTTCATGCTCCCGGTGATTTTGCTATGGCATATATCATTGCTCACGAGGTAGGACATCATGTTCAAAATTTATTGGGAATAACTCAACAGGTCGAGCAAAGACGAAGAAGACTTGGTGAGGTGGATGCAAACAAACTATCAGTTCGATTGGAGCTCCAAGCGGATTTTCTTGCCGGAGTTTGGGCTCATTATGACCAAAAGTTAAATAATATACTTGAGCGTGGTGATATTGAGGAAGCTATGAATGCAGCAAGTTCAGTAGGTGATGACAGAATTCAAATGCAGTCAAGAGGATATGTAGTACCCGATGCTTTCACTCACGGCACATCTGCTCAAAGGATGAAATGGTTTAAAAAAGGATTGGAATCAGGTGATTTGAATGCAGGAGACACATTTGGAACTAACAATCTTTAATAGTAAACCAAAGTGAATTCATTCAAATATTTTAAGCAATTACTTACAAGGTTTGGGCTATTGCTAATCTTATCGAGTACGGTCAGGCTTTTATATTATTTTTACAATAAAAATTTCTTTCCTCAACCTGCTTTTAATGACTGGGTTGGTATTTTTTTCGGAGGTCTGAGATTTGATATAGAATCATTGATATACGTCAATGCCCTATTCATTATTTTTTCGGTTTTACCCGTTCCATTTAAAGACAAAAAATGGTATAGAAGATTGCTTTTAGTGCTATTCATACTATTCAATTTGGTATATTTTTCGATTGAAATAAGTGACTTGGTTTATTTCCAATACGTATTTAGACGTATAAATGGTAGCGACTTAAGCATATTACTCAATTCAATTGAGCTTTTACCCACACTAATGTTTGAGCACTTTGAGGGTATTATTTTCTTTGTGTTGCTCACTGTATTTTTATGGCTTATATTCAAAAAAACAGAGAATATAAAGGCAAAAAGCATCAACTATCTCTATGCATCATTGGTATTTGTATTTACTTTGGGATTGGCAGTGATAGGTAGCCGGGGAGGATTACAATTGAGACCATTGTCTCCTATATCCGCTTCGCGATATGTTACCAAAAAGCAATTGATACCCCTTGTATCAAACGGTACTATCCATTTGCTGTTTGCAACCGAACAAAAATATCTATCGAAGAAGAATTATTTCGATAAAAAAAAGGCTTATTCTATTTTTTCTCCTGTTAGAAAGGGGGATGCTTCAAAGCAGATGAACAAAAAGAATATCTTTTTCATCACTCTTGAGAGTTTTGGCAAGGAGTATATTCACTATTTCAATAAAGATTTGGACAAATCCTATACACCGTTTTTGGACTCACTGATAGGAGAGAGTTTTAATTTTGAAGATGCATATGCATGTGGGACTCGTTCTCCATACGGTATTGCAGGTATAGGTGCGGGGATTCCGACATTGATGCAAGAGCCCATATCATTTTCAGCTTATCAGTCCAATTGCATAGACGGAATAGGCAGTTTATTGAATGAAACAGGATATACAACCGCTTTTTTTCACGGAGCGAGACCCTCTTCGATGAATATCGACAGGTTAGGAAGATTGGAAGGATTTACAAAAATATTTACCAAAGATGACTTCAACGACGATACCAAGTTTGATGGTGACTGGGGTATTTGGGACAATCATTTTTTTCAATACACAGTCGATCAAATAAGCAAATTCAAAGAACCTTTTTGTTCTTTTTTGTTTTCTATAAGTTCACATAGTCCGTATGTCGTTGAAAAATATTTTGAAGAGAAATATCCTGATGATGATCCTATCCTCAGGACTGTAAGATACACCGATTATTCATTGAGAAATTTGTTTGAAAAAGCTAAAAAGCAATCTTGGTATAATAATACAATTTTTGTGATTACCGCAGACCATATCGGACGAGCATTTGATAAAAAATTCACAAATCCTTATACAAAATATCAAATACCATTGATTATTTATACACCCGATTCGACTTATCAAGGAAAGTATAGTAATGTAGTGAACCAAACGGATATAATGCCTACACTTTTGCAATATTTGGGCTATCCGAAAGATTATAATGTTTTTGGGTTTGATGTGTTTAATCCGGAAAACCCAAGATATGCATATACATATTCCAATGGGATTTATCAGATTCTTGACAAGGATAATATATTGTTTTTTGATGGAGATGTGAGCAAAGGCTTTTATAATTATAAAACAGATCCACAGTTGAACAAGGATTTGTCAAATGAGGAGATTGAAAAGAAAAAGAAAATGGAAACTTATATGAAAGCTCTTATTCAAATTCATAATGAACTGATGATTGATAATAAAATTTGTAATTATAATTTTAATAATAATAAATAAATTACTTATTATTGCAGTATTTATTACAAAACACAATTAAAATGAATATACCTAAAGATTTGAAATATACAAAAGACCATGAATGGGTCAAAATAGAAGGTGATTTGGCAATAGTTGGCATTACTGATTTCGCCCAAAAAGAATTGGGGGAGATAGTGTATGTTGAGGTTGATACATTGGGAGATGAAGTGGCGGCAGATGATGTTTTTGGCACTGTTGAAGCCGTAAAAACCACATCGGATTTAATGAGCCCACTGTCAGGTGAAGTAGTAGAGTTCAATCCGGAATTGGATGAAGACGAGGGAGATAATCCTGGGATGATAAACGAAGACCCATTTGGCAAAGGATGGATAATAAAATTGAAGTATAGCGATGCAAATGAATTGGATAATCTATTAGATGCGGAAGCATATGAAAATTTAATTGCATAATTTTTTTATGTCACACAACCTTTTTTTATTTATATGCATCCAATCAATGAGTACGTAGGATAATAGTATGAAGAGGAAGTATGTTTACTTGTCTGTCTGGGTTCTTGTGATTATTGTTCTTTCCCTGATGCCTAAAAGTAGTCTCGGGATGGAAAAAGTGAAACTGTTTGAAAATTCTGACAAAATAGTTCATTTTATGATGTATGCAATTTTGACTATTTTGGCAATAATGGCTTTTAAAAAAAGAGATGTTTGTACTAAAAGATGCTTAACAATAATTTCTATTTTTAGTATTTTTTTAGGCGTGATGATGGAATTTTTGCAAGAATATTTGGATATAGGAAGAAGTTTTGATACATTTGACATTCTTGCCAATACGACAGGCGTAATATTTGTAATTATATTTTTAAATAATAAAATTGTTAAATATGAATTTTGAATTCTCAAGTATGCAAACAACCATGTTGATCGTCTTGATTGCATTGCTGGTAATTGGGATTATTCTGGTCGTTAAGTATTTGCTTAACAGCAAGAAAGGTCTTAAGGAAAAGTATGCAAACAAAAAATTAGCTTCTCCTCTTGTTGCAAGAAACAAGTATCCCGAAGTTGATGCTTTCAAACTTAGACGAACAATATTGCTATTTGGCTTGCTTGCATCACTTGCAGTTGTCTTTATTGTATTCAATTGGACGACTTACGAAAAGCAAATGGATTTTTCTTCTTTCGACTTGACGGTCGATGAAGATTTTGAAATCGAACCACCCAGAACTGCTGAACCTCCAAAGCCACCACCACCTCCACCACCACCGGTTATCGAAGAAGTACCGGAAGAGGAGATATTGGACGATGAAGAACAACCTGAGTTTCAATCTATGGATACAGATATAGATGAAGAAGTGGAAGCACCACCGGAGGACACAACAGTAAAGGCAGCACCACCTCCACCACCACCTCCACCACCACCAAAGGAAGAGGAGATATTTCAGATAGTGGAGCAGATGCCAAGATTCCCGGGTTGCGAAGACAAAAAGAATAAAGCTGAAAAAGAACAATGTGCGACAAATAAAATGTACGAGTACATATACAGCAAATTGTCTTATCCGGCAATCGCACAAGAGAACGGTATCGAAGGTAAAGTGACTTTGAGATTTGCGATAAATAAAAAAGGAAAAGTGTCAAAAGTTAAAATCCTTAGAGATATCGGAGGAGGATGCGGTGATGCCGCTAAGAAAGTAATCGAGAGTATGAATAGTATGCCAAAGGGTTGGGTTCCGGGACGTCAAGGAGGAAGACCCGTAAGTGTTTGGTACACTCTTCCGGTAGTATTTAAACTGACAGGCTAAGAATTTTTAGGTTAAATATAGAAAGATGAAGTCCTTTGAGCATTTGCTAAAAGGGCTTTTTCTTTTTTATGTTTCAAGCTGTAGCGAAGCGGAAGCTGAAGTGAAACGAAAGCTGAAGTGAAACGGAAGTCCCGAGTAGCGAAGCGTACCGAGGGATTCAAGTTTCAAGTTCCAAGTTTCAGGTTCCGAGTTTCTGGCTGGAGCAAAGCGGAAGTCTCGCAAAGCGAAGCGTACTGCAGGATTTTTTTTATGCGAAAGACTTTTTGAATTTTATTAATAAAATACCGGCTCTTAATATCATCCATACTGTAAATGCAATCCATATACCATATAGCTCTAATCCAAAATAATCTGCAATCAATAAACACGGAAGAAATCCGAGGAAAGTAGAGATAAGTAAGGTGTTTCTGAGGTATCTCATATATCCCAATCCCTTAAATATGCCGTCAAAAATAAAGGCGATACCATTAATAGGTTGCATAATCAATACAATCCAAAACACATCATAAAATTTTTGAAGTACAGTGCTGTCTTCGATAAATAACTTCCCTATAGGGTAATAAAATACAAAGGCCAAAATAGCCAAAAGACTACCTATCGATATTCCATACACAAAGAGCCTTTTACCAAGAATTTTTAATTGCTCATAAGCTTTTGCCCCAAATAGTCTTCCTGATAAAATATTGCCGGCACCTGCATATCCGTCGATTACAAAAGCGAAAAAGAACCAGATATTGATAGATATGGTATAGGCGGCAATCGAATCGTCGCCGTATTTGGTCGCAAAGGAACTACCAAAGTACAATGCAGCATTGAGAGCTATTGTTCTAATAAATAGATTGAGAATCATAAAAACCAAATTTTTCATCTCCTTATTAAAGGGGAATTGCAACTTTAGTTTAATCTCTGTTTTCTTATACAAAAATATTACAGCCAATAATGCCATTGTAAATTGGGCAAAAACACTGGCATAGGCCGCCCCTTGAATATTTAATGGCGGAATATCATAAAATCCAAATATGAGTATATAGTCCAAAGCTACATTTAACAGTGCTCCTGTGATAGCGATTATCATAGGGTAAAAAGTGTTTTGCAGCCCTCTGAAAATACCGAATATCGCAAAGGTAAATAAAGTAAAAGGCAGCCCGAAAATCCTGATTCTAAAATATTTTACACTCAATTCAAGCAAAACATCACTAGCATTGTAAAGTCTGAATATGCTGGATGCAAACGGATAACTCAATACCACAATTCCAAAAGAGATAAATATCAAAAGGAAAATAGATTGGGCAGGCAAATCTTTTATTTCATCCAGTTTGTTAGCACCAAGATACTGAGAAGTTATAGTCGAAATGGCGCTCCTTGTTTGACCCAAAATCCACACTATCATCGATAAAAAGACTCCAACTAATCCAACGGCAGCAAGTGATTCTTTGGGCAATACATCCATATGACCGACAAATGCTGTATCTGCTATTGATAGTAAAGGCTCAGCGATACCTGCAAATAATGCCGGAATCGCTAAAGTATTTATTTGCTTTAAAGTGATTTTATTTTTCAATTATTCATTAGATTTAATCGCTTCCTCCATTCGATATAGCCAAGGATTGCTAATATCAAAAAGATAAAATATTGGATACCGGTAAATCCATAACCTTTCACAAAATACAGCGGGACTGAAACGATATTAACCGCAATCCAAAATACCCAGTTTTCGATTTTTTTATTAGCCATTAACCACATAGCTACAAAAGCAGCACCGGTAGTAAAGGTGTCAAGGTATGGTGTCGCCTGTCTGAATTCTTTGAGATTGCCCGAAGTGATTTTTTCAATTGCATATTTGACAGAGTCCGAGAAATTCAAGTTATTTGGCATCACATTATAATGCCTATACACGACTATGACAAAAATGGAAGTAAAAACAAATATTCCCAAGGATTTCAGTTTGTCCAAAGCATTGGTTCTGGATATAGAAATATGTTCATTCTTTGAGTTATCGATGACTTTGCTCCACATATACCAGCCATAAATACTCATTATAGAATAATAGACATTAATTATCAGATCACCGTAATAATTCCATTTGGATAATAGATAAACATATATAAGAGTACTTATCAAACCTGTAGGAAAGACAAGGATATTTTCCTTTTTAGAAAACCATACACTAAGAATCCCTAATAAAGCAGCAACAAGCTCTAAAATGACCATATAGGTATCCGTAGATTGATATGGTTCGGTAAAAAAATTAATTATTTCCTCCATAATAGTCAAAATTGATCGGCAAATATAGATTTTTTACTCTAAAAAGCCTGTAATGGAGAAAAAATAATAAATTAATACAATTAATCTTGAATATTAAATAAAAAAAATATAATTTTGCGCTCCGAAATTGGTCCCGTAGCTCAGCTGGATAGAGCAACTGACTTCTAATCAGTAGGTCACAGGTTCGAATCCTGTCGGGATCACAAAAAGCCTCTCAAACTTAATGTTTTAGAGGCTTTTTTAATTCGTGTTAATTCCAATCCCCTGAAGTTAGGGGCTATTCTTATGCTCTCTTGGCAGAAATCTCATAAACATCTATAAGTATTGTGTCTGGAAGAGGGAAAATTTACAGCCAAACGGTAGTTCCCTCGGTGCAATTTTTGCACATATCGATTTTTTCACGTCCCTTGGATATCGCTTTTCTAAATCCATAGTATTTTCTTGAATCCCAAATATCGTAAAAGCTATCTTTTTTCAAATCCCCGAGAACAAATTTTGCATCTTTATCAAAACAACAAGGCACTATTTTGCCATCCCAAGTAACCACATTTGAATGCCACATTTTCCAGCAACTCTTCGCGAGTTTATTTTTTATTTCATATGTACCATCTTGTTTTTTTCTATATCTGGAGTACTTGTCGATAGTAGGAATCAAGGGATTTCCATTTTTATAATCATATATTTGTGCTGACTTAAAAAGGACTTTGTCCACTCCTATATCTTTAGCTATTTTCTTTACTTCTTCTATCTGATGTTCATTTGGCCTGACTACCAAAAACTGAAAGAGCAAGTAAGGTTTGCTCGAGTTTAACTTCTTTTTCCATTTGACAATGTTCTTAGCTCCTGCTAATACCTTATCTATATTACCACCTCTTCGATAGGACTCATATACCTCCTGTGTAGTCCCGTCAAGGGAAATTATCAATCTATCCAAGCCTGATTCTACAGTTCTTTTGGCATTTTCATCTGTCAAGAAATGAGCATTTGTAGAAGTTATGGTGTATAATTTTTTCTCATTTGCATACTTCACCATATCCAGAAAATCGGGATTTATATACGGTTCCCCCTGAAAATAAAAAATCAAATACAGCAATTCCTTATGGATTTCATCTATGGTTTTTTTGAAAAAATCCGGGTTTAGATCACCGGTAGGACGGCTAAAAGCCCTAAGTCCACTAGGACATTCGGGGCAGCGCAAATTGCAGGTAGTAGTAGGTTCTATTGAAATCGAAAAGGGTTTACCATTGTGTTTTACCTCTCCTGAATATCTTGAATAATAGAATGAGAAAACCAATTTCCGCAAATTGTTTAATCTGGTAAATGTTAGTTTCGAACTGAAGTTAAATATATCTGATATCTGTGCTTTAGTCATATAAACTTACAACAAAAAATGCACTTTATTGTTTGTCAGTACAGCAGGGTGTATTTTATTTATTCACTTTTTGCATATTAACCTCCCATAGAAACCTTATCAGGTTTTACGGAACTCCCCAAAATCTTCAATAGTTAGGGCAGGCTTCGTTGTTTTTGATTCTTTCTTTATAAACCGGCTTCAAAATCACTCCTTGCAGTCGTGCTTTCGAGTCCTAAGTTTTCCTTATTTTAAGCCAATAAATCAGTCATTCAATCATGCAAAAAAATGAAATACACCCGTACAACAGAGTGTATTTTATTTTTATAAGAAAATTTGTAGCGAAACATTAACATTCAACTCCATTCGGAGTTGTATCTCTATCACAAATTAATTTACCGCGGGTTTTACCCACGGCTATTCACATTTATCACGCTGTTCAGCGTGATAGTTTATTTCTTGAAAAGCAAATGTTTCTGACTTCGCATTTTAACTTCTAAAATCTCCAATCCTTGTTCAGTGTTCGATATTCCGTATAGTTTAAAATCGAATAATGATTAATCCTGCTGACAGTGGGACAGGCTAATTTTTGATGTGACCTTACTTTTTTTTAGATTTTCTTCCTTAATCTTCCTACGGATATGCCCATCAGTTCCCTATATTTAGCAATAGTACGTCTGGCTACTTTAAATCCTCTTTCTTGAAGTAATTTTCTCAACTGATCATCGGAATACGGCTTTTGTTTGTCTTCACTATCGATTATGTTTTTCAATGTTTCTTTCACTTCTATAGTAGATGCTTGTTCACCATCTTGTTTCACCATAGATTCGGAGAAAAATTCTTTTAGTCTTTTAACCCCGAATTCCGTTTGTACATATTTAGCACTGGCAACTCTTGATATGGTAGAAATATCCAATCCGGTAATATCTGCAATATCTTTTAATATCATCGGTTTGAGTCTTCTTCTATCACCTGTCAAGAAATAATCATATTGAAATTGCAATATAGCATACATCGTCTTGTACAATGTTTGCTGTCTTTGTTGAATCGCATCGATAAACCACTTTGCAGAGTCTATTTTTTGTTTGATAAACATCAATGTGTTTTTATCTTTTTTGCTTTTACCTGATTTCCCCCCACTTTCTTTATAAGTCTTGAGAACATTGAGATAAGCGTCATTAATATGCAAATCCGGAACATCACTATTATTAAGTCTTAATTCCAATTCATCCCCTTTGTTTTCGATAATAAAATCAGGAATAATATACTCGGATTTGACGCTATTTGATAAAGCAAAACCGCTTGCAGGCTTAGGATTTAATTTTAATATTTCATCGATAGCCTCCTTTAATTCATCTCTTGATATTCCAAGTTGTTTTTGAATTTTTTTGTAGTGTTTTTTAGAAAAAACTTCAAAGTAATCTTCAAGTATTTTTAAAGCCAACTCCTTTTGCTTTAAATTTTCAGAACTTGCGGCAATATTGGCTTTTAATTGTATAATAAGAGTTTCTTGTAAGTCTCTGGCTCCAATCCCGACAGGATCAAGTTTCTGAATTTTGCCCAAAATTTCTTCTACAACATCATGCTCCACCTCCAATCCGTAAAGGAATAAAATATCATCAATGACATCATTAATTTCTCGTCTAAAATAACCGTCATCATCTATTGTTCCGATTATCTGCCTGGCTATCAGCTCTTCAGTTTCGTTTTTTAGATCAAGTAATCCAATTTGTTTTTGGAGATGCTCCAATAATGATTCGTGTACTGATAAAAGCGAATATCTATCATTGCTATCATCCTCTTTTCTTTCCATTTGTCGATACGACATAGGATCTTCTTCTATATAGTCTTTTATATAATCGTCAAGTTCAAAAGCCTCTTCCCTTTCCTCAACTTCAGGTAAATTGTCTTCAGGACTATTTTCCAAATCAAATACATCATTTTGTCCATCATCCACCTCAAGAGCCGGATTATTCTCCAATTCTTCTTTTATTCTTTGGCTAAAAGACATCGCAGGAAGCTGAACCAACTTCATTAATTGCATTTGCCTAGGCGAAAGCTTGTGTATTTGTTTTTGACTTAAATTCTGTTTTAACATATTAACTCTTCTATTATTCTAAACTACTCAATGCTAAATACTATTATCAAAATTAATGAAAATTTAGCAATATTTCACTTGCAAAGATATATTAAATATTTTTATCATACAAAATAATTTAAATATAAATAGATTATAAATATGTCAAAATAGTTATTTGACGTGTTCAATTAGATTATTGTTAGAATAGGAAGAACCAATTTACTATTTACTTTTAACGAATTTTCCGCTTTTTATTATTTTACCGACTTTATTGATTGCTCTAATATAGTATAATCCATCACTCAAATCGGATATATCAAGGGATTGCTCTTGTTGGCGTAAATAATCATCTTTTTGTACTATCCTGCCAAGTTGATCAATTATCTCAAGATATTTAGCTTGACTGTTATTATGTACTATTGTGATAAATTTATTTGACGGATTTGGAAAGATATCCAGTTCATTGCTTTGATTTACAATATCCAAACTGCTTGGTTTGATCCCAATATCTTTAAGGTTGAAATTATAAAAATATACAAAATTGGTTGCAATATATCCTAATTCTTTATTTATCCAAAATTTCATAAACGCTTGATCATTGGGCAATAAAATGCTTTTGTCAATATAAATATCCAGGTTTGTATCATGTACAATGCTTATGGTATTTACTTTTTCATAATTGTTTTCTCCCGGATAGACCTTTATAATATCATGATATGTAGTGTCGTTTGTATCCGTTTTTCTTCTTGCTACTATATACAGATTGCCATCTTTGCTGAAAAGCGGTTTGACGTGATCAATATAATAATAACCATCTGTCGAAAGATAATCGATTTTTGCCCGTCTTGCGCCTTTTTTGTCGTACCATGACAACCAGATAAAACGCCTTGAAGGAACATCGGGTTCATTTGATATTATCCTTTGGGTAAAGACTATTCCGTCATTGATTTGAGTAGATCTTATTCTTTCTACATATTGGGGAAAATAGAGATCATCGACCATGTCAACCGATTTGACAATATGAATACTGTCCTTATCTCCGAAATATATCAGCTTGAATGTCAATTCAGCCGGAGAGTATTTGGCGTCTTCCGGATTTTTAGTGCCGAAATTTACAAAAAGAGTATCATTTGATTTTCCAAGAATGGTAACGGGATACGATAGAGAATATTCATGTGAGGATATGCCAGAATTGTGAATAATACTATCATAAGGCGGATAAACAATATTGAGATCATCGTCAATAAGGTGAAAATCCAGGTTTTCGTGGATTATTCCATCAGGAAAAGTAACCCTGTGTGCAATTCTGAATATTTGGCCTTTAGTGTTTTTAGCTGTTAAAAAACCAATTCCGTTTACCCCTGCTCTTTTTTCTATTGTGTCCGTTCCGATTTTTCTTTCCAAAAGCTCACCTGTATTAAAGTCAATTACTCTTTGTATTGGACGACCGTAAAATATATCCCCATAATTATCTTTTTCTATTTTTATAGAACTTCGAAGTCCCATTAATTCTACCTCATCATTATTATTTACTTCTAAATATCCTCCATAGGCTTCAAAAGTATCCAGACCGACATACATATTGTTGTAATCTATCCATTTCAACTCTCCTGTTTTGTAGTTTAGTTTATGTACTAAAGAACCTGTAAATCCACTATATGGAGATTGAGCATAACATATTTCCAAAATAGCAATATGTTCATTTTTCATTAAAAAGTCAATAGGAAACCTTCCCCAATATGGAGATGCAGCACTAGCATCATAAGGATATTTTACAAAATTGCTATCATAAGAAATATATTTCCAGTTTTCTTCCAATCCGTCAAGAAATGTCAGGCTTGGAGGGTCAAACTGTGCGCTTAATATAATGGAAGAAAATATAATACAGCCAAAAAGCATTATAATTTGATAATTAGATTTTTTCATTGTAGGATATTTAAAATTTACAAAATACCGGCAGACCCATGAATCAGACCCGCCGGTAAAAATATTTTCATTAGTTTGGAGAACATTGAGCAAAGCAATCTGTTTCTTTGATTGTGCCAGATCCACAAGGTAGTGAAATAAAGCCGGGGTTGCATATTTCCGTATGGCTTATTGTTCCACTGGAGATTAAAACCCATTCCCCATTATGAAATTCATAAACTTTCTGCAGATTACAGCAATCTTCTCCACATCTTTCAGAAACAAAAATAATTTGATTAATACCTCCTCCTTTACTACCACCTAATGGTGGTATATGGATTATGCACGCTTTCATACACGATGCATAATAGTATGAGTTATTTACTCTTGTCCCTTCGACCTGTTGAACAGTCTGAAGATAATGTTCTATTATAGCATTTCTTACCTTTGTATTGAATTGATAAAGGAACCATTCCAATGCCGCTCCATTATTGTCCAACAAAGCCTGATTGAATGCCGGACAATTGTGTTCAATAATTTGAAAATCCCCAAAGTTAAAAGTCCATTCCATGGATCCAACATAACACTTCTGTCTTCTAAAAGCAACTTTAAAAATACAATTTTGAATGTTATATAGTATCATAGTAATTGAAACATCAATAGTGTCATCAGATTGCAAACAACCCTGTTCTAATGGTGGAAGGCAATCATCATCTGAGCTACGGCTTTCTAATTTTTCCGTATTGATATTTTCATCAGTAATATTTTCATTGCTACATTGGTACAATATTGAAGCAAATGTAACAATCAATAGTACTAATATTAAATTAATTATTTTTTCCATTTTTATATATTTTAGTTATTAAATAAATCAAAACCCAAATTTATTATTTAAAAAATAAGCTAAAATATTTAACAGAAAGGTGGATCAAATAAATATCGTATAAGTTTATTTCTTTGATTCCACCATTTATTATAAAAAAGTAAAAAGAAATTATTCCGATACAACGATACAACGATACAACGATACAACGATACAACGGTATGATATTGAATCAATATTCATAGTTTCAAAGTTAATAAAAATTATGCATTTATGCAAGTTTTGACGCACTTTTTAAAAAAAAAAAAGAATAATGATAGAAATGATGAAATTGCTTAATAGCACCGAGTATTCAATTTAATGTATAATACCAATTTAAGTATTTATTACATAAACTTTAGTTATTAACAATTCTGGTACAATTAGAGAATGAAAAGAAAAGACACTATTCATCGATAATAACAATTTTATAAGCAGAAGAACGTAAAAAGATGACGAATTTATCGGGTATTTTGGTTTTCAATTGGTATTAAAGTCGAAAAATGGGTAATAATAAAGTCATTATTAAAAACATATTGTACTTTTGCGGATTATTAGAAATCTGAGATGATATGGACAAAAAACAAATTATAGGTTTTGTATTGATTTTTGCATTATTGATGGCAATGCAATATTTGAATAAACCTACTAAAGAGCAAATTGCTCAAAAGAAAATGCAAGATTCAATTGCACTAGTAGAAAAACAAAAATCAATAGATACATCTAAAATTGTCAACACAAACCAAAATAATAATCAACAAGCTATTTCTACCAATGATTCAATTGCAAACTCCCAGCTAAGCGGTGTATTTGGAGCTTTTGCCCAATCAGCGCATGGTAGTGAGGAAGAGCTCATTTTGGAAAACGAAGATGTGGAAATTACTTTCACAAACAAAGGAGGTAGAATCAAAAAAGTGTGGCTTAAAAAATATGAAAAATGGCTCGAAGGAGCCGATCATAAATTGGTCAAAAGCCCATTGGAATTATTGAATGATTCCAGAGACAAATTTGAGTATATCTTACCTGTAGGAGGGGCAAGAAATAATAAGGTAAATACTTCAAATCTGTTTTTTGATGTTAAAAAATCAGGAAAATCCGTGACATTTACCGCAAAAGGTATTAGTGGCACTTATTTTTCCCAAACTTATACCCTCAAAGATAAGGGTTTCCAAATTGATTATAATGTATCTCACTCAGGATTGGATTTGACAGGAGATAATCAAATCAAATTGATATGGAATGTGTATTTGCAAAAATTGGAAAAAGCCTCTCAATACGAAAAAAATTATTCAACTTTATTCTTCAAAACTGCTGAAAAAGTAGATCATCTCAGTTATACCGGAAATGATATTGAAGAGAAGAAAGGGGAAAAAATAGAATGGGCTG
>Ga0256832_1000262_pt1 | contig 33197 bp, 25 predicted proteins | sample 134614metaG_FD_190534 | JGI IMG/M metagenome (GOLD analysis project Ga0256832, IMG submission 190534) | Hydrothermal vent microbial communities from Lau Basin, Pacific Ocean - 134-614 | ecosystem: Environmental > Aquatic > Marine > Hydrothermal vents | place: Pacific Ocean: Lau Basin | collected...
CTTCTGCACTTCAAAGAGTTCAGGCATCATTTTCATACGACGTGCCTGATGCAGTTTGTCTTTAGATGCAATACGCAGCAGATCCCACGACTCACTCATAAAAAGTGCTGTCATGTACGCTGCACGCGAAAGAGAGTAGACCGTCTCTTCCTTCCGGTACATCTTCGGCAGTACTGTACGGGAACGTGCGGTGGAAATAGTACGGTTAGGAACAACCACCACTGCACGCAAATAATCGGGCAGACGGCGCTTTTTACTGTAGACACGGTCTCCCTCGACACAGGCAACATTGAATCCGCCCATCACTGCAGGCGTGATATTGTCAGGGTGATGCTCGTAACGCAGTGCCTGGTTCAGAATCTCCCGTTTATTGTAGCGCACACCTGCTGCAGTATAGGCTGCACTCAATGCCGCAACAATAACGGCAGAAGAACTCCCAAGCCCACGGGAGATAGGAATACGGTTATGAAATTCAAAACGAAAACTGTCGGTACGGTTGCTCAGGCGGGTGTAGTTTTCATTGAAAATATTCAAAAAAAGTGTATTCTTTTTTATTTTTGGGTTCTCCGAACCCTCGCCGTGGGTTGATAGACTGAGAAACTTGGAGGGCTTGATAATGATTTCATTGCGCAGATCGACAGCCAGTCCGAGGGTGTCAAATCCGGGTCCGAGGTTTGCCGAAGTGGCGGGTACGCTTACAAACATGGGAACTTCTTCCGTCAAACAGCCGGCAGCAGATATGCTGGTGTCGATTCTTCATCTACTTCGAGATCCTGAATACTGTGTGGCAATACAAACGAGGTATCGACCGGCTCTTCAAATTTTTTTGTAATTATAGTCTCTTTTTCCTTGATAAAGTAGAGATTTCCTATGGCCTTGACCGGTTTCCCGTCATTGAGTGCAAAAGTACTGCAGCCAAGACATTCAATACCGCGTACGATCTCGATGGTTTTTAGGGTTATGTAAGTAAGTTTGATAGCCATATAGGAACCGGGGCTCCGGGTATAGATGATCTGCTTGACATCATAGACACCCATCAGTTCTTCAAGAAGCGGCAGCAGCATCTCAGATGTTTTGCGTTCACTGCTGCGCTCATCAATAAGCATACCCTCTTTGTAGACACCGATACGAAGCGGTGTCGTTGTTGCAAGTACCAAAAGGGTTATTTCAGGCAAAACTTTTTGCAAATGCCCTGCTTTCAAGTGTTTTAACTGCTACCAGCTCATAATTTTTGCTGTCAGAGAGCAGTTTGGAAGTTAACTGGTAATTGAGGTTATGGCTGCCGGCAAACGATTCATATTTGCCCAATATATTGCGTCCGGAAACCATCATGTCACCAAGTGCATCGAGAATTTTGTGACGGGCAAATTCATTCTCAAAACGCAGTCCTTCAGGGTTAAGCACTTTGTGGTCGTCCAGACCGATGGCATTTTGCAAACTTGCTCCCAGCGCGAGGTTCTGGCTCTGTAGATACTGAATATCTTTGGCAAAACCAAACGTACGTGCCCTGGCTATCTCTTCAATGAAACTGTGCGTTCCGAAAACAAAATCGTGTGACTGCTCCCCAATCACAGGATGATCAAAGCGGATGGTAAAGTCAAATGATGCCTGATTCGCAGGAGAAAGGCGTACAAATTTTTCACCCTCTTTCACTTCGACGGTACGCTTAATGCGTATGATCTTTTTGGAAGCCTCCTGTTCAGCAATACCTGCTTCATCAAGAAGCAGACAGAAAGAGATGGCAGAACCATCCATAATAGGCATCTCGTTTCCGTTGACGACGACCCTAAGATTGTCGATACCATACGCATATATGGCAGACAGAAAATGTTCGATAGTAGAGATAAAACCCTTTTCACTGCCAATCACCGTTGCCATACGGGTGTCAATGACAGAAGAGGGGGAAAGAGGAATGGAGAGCGCAAGATCCTCTCGGTAGAAGACAATACCTGCATCTGCATCAAGCGGCTCAAGTCGAAGCTTGATCGGCTCACCCTTGTGCAACCCGATACCGACCACTTCAACCGGTTTCTGTATTGTTCGTTGACGCATAGGCTCTCCTTTCCAAAAAATAGATAAAATTTCACTATTATACTATAAAATATAGTGAATTACAAATTCTTTCCGGAAAAGGGCTTCAGTGCTTCTTTTTGGAAAGCTTTCCGGGAGTCGGTTCAATAATGGCATCTGCTTCATCGAAAACATTGTCAATAAATTTTTTGATCCATTTTTTGTCAAACCACTCAATGGGGCGTACCTCAATTCCCTGTACAAGTATACCAAAATGGAGGTGATCCCCCAGCGCAAGGCCTGTCATTCCTGTTTTGGCAATCACCTGTCCCGCACGTACCTCATCGCCTTCTTTAACCAGCAACTGTGAACAATGGCCGTAAAGGGTATAAAGTCCAAGACCATGGTCGATTAGCGGCATATTCCCGTAAATACCGTTTTCTCCGGCAAACACAACTTTTCCTGGATTGGAAGCGATGACATTGGCCATTTTTGTACTGGCCAGGTCATATCCTACATGATAGGATTCAGAGACGATATTGTCCTTGCTGCCATAATAGTAATAGCGATGATCGCCAAAACTGGCCACTTTCTTGCCGTTTTTGAGAGGATAGAATTTTTTCATTTTCCAACTGTCGATCATTTCATCAGAAACATGCTTACTTAATTTATGTATCAGCGCTTCATTTTTAAGGCGCATCGTTTCATTGATCGCTTTAAGCTTTTTAAGCCGGTCATGAATAGCATCATATTCAGGGTCGCTGGCAGCCAAGTCTGTGATTTTGCCATCGATAAATTTATCTGTCGCACGAATTTTTGAGATTTTATACCGAGGGTTGTGATGATAGAGCGGAATGTGGGTTTCCCTGCGATTTCCCGCCATATCTGTAGCGATGATCTTTGCTTCAAAGGTATCGTCAGTAAAAGGCCAGGCGATCAAAGAGGCATAGTAACCCTCCTTTTTGTAAGGTTCCGGCTTGAAAGTATTGCCGTTCGCCTTGATATAGAGCTTGTCCAGATTATCATCGGAAGCCTGAAAGACCACCAATGCACTGCCTCCTTGGTTAATCATGCGTGAATTGGCAATGATATTGACATTGGGACGCGTATAATCGACTGTAATATCGATGGTTTTACTCGCAGTGTTGCCTTCCAGCATATTCCACATACTCTTATCTGTTACTTTCACCCGAAGTGTATAGTGCTTCACTTTAGGGTCAAGCATGCTCTTTTTGGGGTATTTTACGTTTATGGTATAGGTTTTGGGTGTACCGTTGATAGCACCTCGCCCCAAGATGACCGCTTTCTTACCGTCACTGAGTATCACTTCATAGCTGCGCAAGCCTGTATTGTCACGCAGGGTAATCTTGATAGGCGCTTTTTTATTCCAATAGAGATGTTTTGGTGCTTCTATTGTGGGTTTTACACGTTCAAACTCCGGAGAGTTGTAGAGATAAATCCCTCCAATACCGGCACCGATAAGCAGGAGCAGGAAAAAAAACAACCCTGCTTTACTTTTGCGTTTTATTCGTCTGGCCATTGATCAATCCTAATTGCATAATCTGTTCCAAAATTGTATCGACAATTTCTTGCATTTGTCTATCTTTCACTGTAAAACCTGCGGCAACCTTGTGTCCGCCTCCGCCAAAGTGTGCTGCGACCTTCGAGACATCTGCCCCTTTGCTTCGCAGCGAAACACGTACCGTTCCATCCTTCAATCCGATAAGCAGCACCGCTGCCTCAACAGTTGCCAAAGATCTTCCGTAGTCTACAATCCCGTCCATATCCGGCATGGTTGCTCCGGTTGCATCGATATCTTCCGGAGTGATCTCCATTATCGATACCCTGCCTTCAAAATAGAGTGAAAGTGAATGCAGTGCACGCTCAAGAATACGAAGCGAAGCAAGCGAGCGTCTCTGGGTAAAGTTGGTAGCGATATAGGCAGGATCCGCTCCCAGATTCACCAGCTCGCGCGCAGTTTCAAAGACTTCAGCATTCACCGAATCGGTCGTAAAGTAGCGTGTATCGGAAAGCAGTGCCGTATAGAAACAGACTGCGCTGTGAGCAGTAACCGTATAAATGTTCTCAAAAAGTCGGAATGCCACCTGTGATGCCGATGCGTAGGCAGGCAGAACAGCATTCAGCGTACCAAAATACGTATTGCTGGCGTGGTGGTCGATGTTGATAATCGGATGCCCTTCAAGTGTTACGCCAAAACGGTCAATGCTGCCGCAGTCCACACCAATCACCAGACTTTTTTCATACTCAATTTTCTTTTTAATCTTGGAGAAATTTGGCAAAAAATCGAGATAGCGCGGCAGAGCATCTGATGCATTGACAATTTCAATCGGCTTTTTCGTATGCGCTTTAAGAAGCGCATAGATACCAAGCCCTGTCCCCAGTGTATCGGCATCCGGGTTAAGATGGGTCACAATGGTGATATGTGATGCCGCTTCGATCAGGTCGGCTGCTTCTTTCACCAGTACCCGCAGCGGCTGAATATCGCGCACGCACTACTCCACCCGCATTGAAAGATCGATCCAGTTTGCCTGGTGAATAATGGCACCCGAAGAGATCGCATCAACGCCTGTTTTGGCAATTTCTGCAATCGTTTCAAGGGTAACATTGCCGCTTGCTTCCAAAAGAATATGTGGAAAATGTTCATTACGCCAGGCAACCACCTGTCTTGTCGTTTCAAGATCCATATTGTCACACATGACAATATCCGCTCCTGCTTTCATCGCACGCTGCGCCATTTCAAAGGTTTCACACTCTATTTCCACTTTGGCAGTAAAAGGGATTTTCTGACGCACTTCCAACATAAAAGCATCAAGGTCATCAATCGTCTTCAAGTGCGTGTCTTTAAGCATCAGACAGTCATCGAGCCCCATTCTGTGGTTTAACCCGCCGCCGCAGCGCACTGCATACTTTTCAAATTCACGCAGCAGGGGACGTGTTTTGCGTGTATCGAGCAGCTTTACCCCTGTACCTTCAAGCGCGTTGGCATATTGGGCCGTCAGTGTCGCAATAGAGCTTGCATGCAATGCCATGTCGAGAATGGAACGCTCTAATGAAAGCAATGTTTTGGAGTCACCCGTCACAAAAAAGAGTTTGCGCCCTTCTTTGAATGCTGTGCCGTCTTTGACATCCCACAACAGGGAAAGACCGTACATCTTTGCCAATACTTCAATGTATTCACGTCCGCCAAATACACCGTCACTCTTGGCTACCACATAGGCTCGGATATCCACCGATTCACTGATACGGGAAAAGAGATCGCCTCTGCCTATATCTTCGGCCACCAGTGCTTCGATAAATCTTTGTTTTAACATCTTTTCTGCTTTTTAGGGTTTTTCAATTGTTACAAGGTGCGTGATTACGCACCCTACACGATTTAATATATACGTTCAACCTGTTATTTGATCGCCAGCATTCTTTCAAGTGCCAGATTGGCATACTTGACCGTACGCTCATCGACATGGACCTCATTGATCGGGTTGTCATCCTCTATAGACTTGAGGGTATGATAGAGATCCTCAAGTGTCGTTTCATTCATCGTTGGACACTCGGGCTTGGTCGATGAGAGCACATAGGTGTTCTTCTGTCGCATGCGGTTGACAAGGTTGTACTCTGTACCAATGGCGACCTTCTGCTCCGGGTCGAGCTCATTGACATACTTGATCAGCTGTGAGGTAGAACCGGCAAAGTCGGCTGCCTGCACAACCTTGGGATCACACTCCGGATGGACTGCTATTTTAATACCCGGATACTTGTTTCGGTAAAACTCAATATCATCCACCGTAAAAAGCTGATGGACTGAGCAGAACCCGTTGAAGCAGATCACATCCGCCTCTTTGGGATCACACTCCCCCTCTCCGATCACACAGGATTTCAGCCCCATTTTGATGGCAAAGTTCTGTCCCAGACAGCGGTCAGGCACAAAAAGGATCTTCTTCCCTGTCTCCAAGCCCTTCTCGATAATCTTGAAGGCATTGGAAGAGGTACAGACATAGCCGCCCATCTCCCCTACCTTTGCTTTGACCGTCGCATCGGAGTTGATATAGGTAATAGGCAGAATATCCTCTTTGGCTATACCGTGTTCGACCATATAGTTCACACTGTCGTCAAAGTAGCTGCCATCGATCATCCGCGCCATCGCGCAGCAGGCGATTTTGGGCATCAGTACACGTTTCTCGGGTGCGATAACCTTCACACTCTGCCCCATAAACCCTACACCGCAGAAAACCACCCACGGATTGTCATCAGCTTTACATCGGCGCGCAAGCTCAAGGCTGTCTCCGGTAATGTCTGCCATTTCGAACACTTCATCCCGCTGATAATAGTGCGCAACAAGCGTTACATCCAGATCTTTTTTCAGTCTTTCAATTTCTGCTTTATAGTCAATACTCATATGCCATCCTTGTAGAATCTGGCTATTTTAGCAAAATTCGGATAAAATTGCATACTTTGCTCTTTTCTCGAGAGCCTATCTTAAAACTGTGGAACACTTATGGACTTTTTTACCAATCAAAATATTCTGCTCTATCTTGCCGCCTACCTGCTTTCAGGCATCCCTTTTGGCTACCTGCTTGCAAAACAGTTTGCCGGCGTTGACATTAAACAGGCCGGCAGCGGTAATATCGGTGCGACCAACGTCCTGCGTGTGGTTAAAGAAAAAGACCCGGCACTGGCTAAAAAGCTTGGTGCTGCAACACTTTTTCTTGATGCTGTCAAAGGAATGGTGGTCATTTTTGTAGCTATGGCACTCGGTGCGCCTGAAAGTACGCTCTGGACCATCGCCGTGCTTGCCGTACTTGGACACTGCTTTTCTCCTTTTCTCGGCTTCGAGGGAGGCAAAGGCGTCGCTACCGGATTTGGTGTACTTCTTGTACTCATGCCTATTCCCTCACTGATCGCTATCGCCGTCTGGCTTGGTGCAAGCAAAGGACTGAAAATTTCTTCCCTCTCTTCCCTCATCGGCCTTGCAGCACTGTTAATCGCTTCCTACATCCTCTATCCGGAAGTGCCTGGCATCGGATCACATGCACCCATATGGATCATCGCTATCGTTATCTTTTACAAACACATCCCCAATATTGTACGCCTCATCAAAAAAGAAGAGACAAAGGTAATTTAACATGACCATCCATATCGAGCAGCTGACATTCGAAGCGATCATTGGGCTGCTCGATTTTGAGCGCGAACATACCCAGCGTGTTGTCATCGATCTTGAAGCGACATACGACTATGAGAGCGGTGCATTCATCGATTATGCAGATCTGGCGGAAATCATTATCATACGTGTTCAGGAGAGCAGATATGAACTCCTTGAAGAGGCACTGCTTGACCTGGAAACACTGATCCTCTCAAGCTATTCCCATATTACGGCACTCTACCTAAAGATTCAAAAACCCGACATTCTCCAAAACTGTCAAGTGGCACTTAGCCAGAACTGGCATTACTGACATCTTTTTTCACACTTTTTGAGTCACTTTTTAATATTTTTTTCAGAAAGCCTTCATTTTATGCTATAATTTAAACATAACTTAAAACAAGGGGCATGCCAATGAGAGTATTGATCATGGAAGACGATGTGCAGGTAAACGAAATGCTTGGCAAGCTGTTGGGCGCGCATAACTATCAGTGTGACATTACAGAGGATATCAACGATGCCAAATACTACCTCGATATCCGTAACTATGACCTGGTGCTGCTTGACTGGCCCAAAAGTGCCCCTGCCACCCACCTTGGCTTTATCAGCGATATTAAAAAAGACGCCCATAAAACTTCTGTCATTGTCATCTCCGACCGCCTGGACAAAGACAGCGAGATCGAAGCATTGAAGGCCGGCGCTGACGATTTTATTCGCAAACCGCTTGATGAAGATATCTTACTCGTACGTATTGAAGCAAAACTGCGATTTGGTGTTTCCAACATTATAGAGATACAGGAACTCATTATCAATCCGGAAGAAGAAAAGATCATTTATCAGGGCAATGAGATCGAACTGAAAGGGAAACCTTTTGAAGTCCTTACCCATCTTGCCATGCATAAAGACCAGATTGTTTCCAAAGAACAGCTGCTCGATGCCATTTGGGAAGAGCCTGAACTTGTCACTCCCAATGTCATTGAAGTTGCCATCAATCAAATCAGACAAAAGATGGACAAACCTCTTGATATTACAACTATCGAAACTGTCAGACGCCGCGGTTACCGTTTCTGCTTCCCAAAAAAAATCAGCTGACATTCTCTCCCGATATACAAAAATGGGCATCTTTGCCCACTGAAAACATCAAAAATTCCATTTTCTTCCTTTATTAAATAAAGCATAAGCTTTGCTTGGTTATAACTCCCTATAAACCAAATCTGATGAGTAAAAAGGAAGAAAATTGGCATTATTGATTACAGATGAATGTATTGCTTGCGATGCATGCAGAGAAGAGTGTCCCAACGAAGCCATTGAAGAAAATGATCCTATCTATATAATCGATCCGGATCGTTGTACAGAGTGTGTCGGCCACTTTGATGAACCGCAGTGTATTGCTGTCTGTCCTGTTGACTGTATCATTTCTGACCCTGACAATGTTGAAAATATTGACGAACTGAAATTCAAGTTCGAAAAACTGCAAGAAGAGGAATAACTTTCCCATGGCCAAACGAACCGCCATCATCGATATCGGTTCGAACTCGGCCAGGCTCGTTATTTACGAAAAAACAAGCCGTTACGGTTTTCACCTTATCTGCGAACAAAAATCCAAAGTCCGCATTGGTGAAGGTGCATACGAAAAAGGCGGCTACCTTCAACCCATTGGGGTTAGACGCGCCTTTCTCACCCTTCAGTCCTTTCTACATACTATTGAGAAGTATCAGGCAAATACGGTGCGCTGTGTTGCCACATCGGCATTGCGGGATGCACCCAACGGCAATACGTTTGTACGCTGGGTACGCAAAGAACTCGGTCTTTCCATTCGCATCATCGATGGAAATGCTGAAGCGACTTATGGTGCTATCGCAGCAAAAAATCTACTGCCGGCCAAAGAAGCCATTACCATAGACATTGGCGGCGGTTCAGCCGACATGGCGCTTATCTCCAACGGTAAAATTATTGATACCTATTCACTCAATCTTGGAACTGTCCGCCTGAAAGAACTCTTCTTCGACAAGCAGTGTTCACGCAAAGAAGCCCGAAACGAAGCGAGAGCCTACATTCAAAAAGAGCTGAAACAGCTTCCCGAACACTTCAAGTGTGCCTTGGCCATAGGCATTGGCGGTACAGCCCGAACACTCAGCAAGGGCGTAATGAAGCGAATAGAATACCCTCTTGACAAGCTCCATGCTTTCACATACGATGTTGAAACACACCGCGAATATCTTGAAGCGATCACCCGTTCCAGTGCCAAAGGGCTTAAACGTTTCAACCTCAAAAAAAGCCGTTATGATACGATTAGGGAGGGAACACTTATCTGGCTTGCCATTCTCGAACACATCGGTGCCCAAAAAGTGATGACCAGTGCCGTGGGTGTACGCGAAGGTGTCTTTTTGGAAAAGCTGCTCAAAAATGACAAGCTCTCTTTTCCCAAAGAGGTCAACCCCAGCATTCGTTCGCTGCTTGACCGCTTCAAGACCTATGTCAACATTGAATCAAAAAAGAAACACAAACGCCGTATTGCTTCAGCACTCTATGACCTGATGCAATGTGAGATCAAAGATAACAAACGCTATGTAAAAGAACTCCAGTGGGCACTGATGCTCTCCAATATCGGTAAAACACTGACCATTTATAAATCACACCAGCACGCCTTCTACATCGCCATGCAGGAACTCAACTACGGCTTCACCCATGAACAGATACTGCTGGTCTCACTGCTGCTGCGTATGCACGGCAAAGAGCTGCTGCACAAGCCGCTTTTTGGCACGTTTGTCGATATGCTGCCACCCAAAAAACATCTGATGTGGCTGAGTTTCATCTATACACTGAGTATCTTCCTGCATGAAGCCTCAAATGATGCAAAGATCACTTTCAGTTACAGCAATCAAACGCTTTACATCTATTCAAACCAGACACTCTACCTGGCAAAAGAGAAAATCAAAACCCTTGAAAAACCGATACCGTTTGCGATCATTATTGAAGATGAAGAGAAACTCCCAAGCTGCAAAGAGCTGGGCATAACGTAGAATTTCTAATTTCTAATTTCTAATTTCTAATTTTGACACACGCAAAGCGTGCTGTCACCCCTTAGAACTTCGTTCCCATAGAGAACTCGAACGGTGCCGTTTCGTCACCCGGTTTGTCATCGAGCGCATATCCGAAGACAAGGTTGATCGGACCGAAGCCGGACTGCCATTCAAGTACTGCACCCACAGAGGAGCGTGTAATATTGTCAAAGCTTTTTACCTTAACTGTATTGCTGACAGGGTCAAGGTAACGTTCATCACTTGAACCAATGGTACCGATGTCATAGAAGAATGCAAGACGCATTTTAGCAGCTTCGGAGAGTGGAACACTCGCTTCTACTGTTGCAGAGCCACGGTAGGTACCCCCAATTCTGTCATTGGTCACATCAATTGTTGGAGAGATAGAATATGCCTGGTAACCTCTCACACTTCCAATACCCCCCATAAAAAGTCTCTCTGCAACCGGCAGCTTGGCGTCATCGTCTTTTTGAATGTAGGTACCTCTCAGTTTAAATCGCAGAATCAGGTCATAATCAATATAGTCTTCTAAGCCATAATAAGCACCAAATCTTCCATTCAACTTCGTAAAGTTACTATATCCGGCAGGATATACTGCAGGGTTGTAGCTGTCTCCATCAAGTGATGCGAACTCAAAGTTCAAAGAGGCAATATATCCCTCTCTTGGCAGATAATAGTCATCGGTATTGTCAAAAGAGATACCTGCAAAACCGGAAAGCTTTGTATATTTGTCAGAATAGAGTCGTCTTGCAATATCGGTCAAAGTGGAATTATTGTAATTATTATTATATTCAGAGTTATTGTCCATATATCCGATACCGACAGAAGCGTACCAGTGTCTAAAGAACTGGCGTCCGACATTTAACGACCCACCGAGTGTATCTTCGGTATAATCATAGTATTCATAATTACGTTTGTAGAAGCTCAATCCAAGGCTGTAGAGGCTGTCCCAGACCCTTGGATTGACGAATGAGAGGTTGTAGCTCTGAGAAACCTTCGAAATATCAAACCCGAGGCTTCCTGTAATCCCCGTACCAAAGAGGTTCTTGTCTGAAACACTTGCATTAACCATCAGTCCTTCATAGCTTCCGTATCCACCGCCGAGTGAAATAGTCCCGGTAGAAGTCTCTTTCACTTTGACAAGAAGATCGACAGCATCGTCTGAAACACGCTGTGTCTGGATGTCCACTTTTTCAAAAAACCCGGTTCTTCCAAGCGCATGCTTACTCTCTTTCAAATCCGTTGCATTGTAGAGGTCACCCGGTGCAAGGTAGATATAGCGTCTGATAACACGGTCTTTGGTCGTATCGTTCCCGCTGATGAGTACGTCGTGAATATGTACTTTCTTGCCCGGGTCAACCACATACTGAAGGTTGACTGTATGGCTTGCTTCGTCTTTACGCATCTGTGGAGAAACATGGGCATAGGCATACCCAAGGTCACCTACTGCATTCTTGATCATCTCCATATCTTTACGCATACGCTTGATATTGAAGATCTTTCCTTTTGTCAGCTTGAGACTGGAAAGCAACTCTTTTGTATCAAGACCCGGTACATTTTGTGAAATACTAACATTGCCTACACGAAACTGAGAACCCTCTTTGATCTGGTAATCAACTTCCGCAGTACCCGAACTGTAATCGACACGCATCAGAGGCTTGCTGACTTCTGCATCGATATAGCCATGTTCCATATATGTCTCTTTCAAACGGTAGGCATCATACTCAAGCTGGTCAACGTGCACTTCTCCATTGTTCATGAAAGGGATCCAGCCAAGGAAATCTTCCTCTTTGTTCACAAGATTTCGCTCAAGGTCACTTGTGTCAAGCTCCTTTGCACCAATGAAGTTGATTTTTTTGATCTTGATCTTTTCACCCTTGTTGACATTGAAAACGATCGAAACCGCATGATCTCCTACAGGCTTTTCTGTCACCTCAATAATAGAATCATAATCTCCCATACTTTGCAGACGTTCCGAGAGCAGTTTTTTCGCCTGAGCCACCTTCTCTTTGTCATACATGTCACCACGCTTCAGACCAATACTTTGAAGCAGTTTCTTTGCCTCATCGTCCGAACCCATTCCCTTGATCTCAACATGGGCAATAGCAGGCTTCTCTTTGAAATGATAGATCAATGTACCGCCTTTTCGGTCGACCCATACATCTTCGAAGTAGCCCTGATTGTAAAAATTCACGATCGATGCGTTGATCTTTTCAATATTCATTGGGTCACCCACACGCAGATCAGCCACTTCAAGTGCAACTGAAGGAGAAAGGTGGTGCAAGCCTTCGAACTTGATGTTTGTGATCTTCTGGGCGAAGAGAAGAGAGCCGACAAGCAGCCAGGAGAGTACAATTTTTCTGATCATAAAGTCACCTTGAAATAATTTGCACTAATTTTATCGTTTTTTCAATAAGAGCCGTATGAAAAAATGTTATAATCCCACCCAACACCGCTTGCAGCCGGGCTTTGGCGGTAATTTTGTGTTTTCAAAAGAGGGGTCAATGACAACAGAAGAAATCGGTCTAAAACAAATCGGTATTATAGGACTTGGACTTATGGGTGGGTCACTCGCTCTCGCGCTTAAAAAGAGCGGCTCAAACTGCCGATTCATAGGCCTCGACCACAACCCGAAACACTGTAAAGAAGCACTTGAACTGAAGATCGTTGATGAAATTGTCGACTCACTTGATGCCCTCTCCCATTGTGATATCATTATCCTTACCATTCCTGTTGACGGCATCATCGCTGTTGCCCGCCAACTCAAACCCTCAAACCCTGAATGCACAGTCATCGATTTTGGAAGTACCAAAGCAAAAATTTCAGCCAGTATTCCCGAAGAGACCCGTCACTATTTTGTTACGGCTCACCCGATGACCGGTACAGAAAAATTCGGCCCGACCGCAGCACTGCCAGACCTGTATGAGGGGAAGGTTGTCGTACTGTGTGACCTTGAAAAGAGCGGTAAACACCAGCAGGAAACGGCCAAGGCGCTCTTCGAACGCCTTGGTATGAAAATGGTTTTTATGGGAGCCGAAGAGCATGACCGCCATGCCGCTTTTATCTCCCATATGCCCCATGCTCTCAGTTATGCACTTGCCAATGCCGTCATGCGCCAGGAAGATCCTGAAAGCATCGTTGCACTTGCAGGCGGAGGGTTCAGGGATATGAGCCGCATCGCCAAATCTTCCCCAAATATGTGGGAAGACATTTTCAGACAGAACAAATCCAACCTCATCGATGCCATCGAAGCTTTTGAAAAAGAGCTGAAGTACTGCCGTACTATGGTGGAAAAAGAAGAGTGGAAAGCATTAAACCACTGGATGAAGGAAGCCAACGCACTGCATGATATTTTATAATTTATAGCGAATCGTTGCGATTACATTCACCTTTCTTTTCGCTGTTTTTTCAATCACCTCTTTAAGCATTTTCTTCTCATCTGCAGAAAGCATTCCTGTGGCTATCACTTCACAACGTACCTCCACACCTTGTGCCTGAGGGAGTATTTCAATATGTCTCAGTGTTACATCGTGTTTTTGAAGCCTGAATGTTATATTGGTCAGTTTCTGTTGCAGCGATATGGTACTTTTCATCTGTTCAAAGGCGCTGTAAAGCGGTACAGCGACAATCAGGACGATCAGCAGCCAGATCGTCACTCCTTTTTTGGCAATGGCAATGGGAGAGTAGCCAAGCAGTACAAACGTTAGCGCGGCTGCCAGGACGATGCCTACGAGGTTGGTCAGGAAAAGCAGGAAAGCCGAAGAGAACATATGCCACTCTCCCCAGCCAAGCCCTATGCCTGAAACAGCAATGGGCGGTACCAAAGCTACGGCAATCGCCACGCCTGCGAGGGAACCGGAGATCTTTTCGTTACTCTTGGCATATGCGGCTGCCGCTCCCGATGCTATGGCGACAAAAAGATCCAGAATGGTGGGGGAGAGCCTTCCGGCCATTTCTGTTGTCAGTTTGGCTATGGGCATCATCCAGGCGATCACTGCAGCTGTCAAAAGTACCGAGAGTACCCCTACGGCAATGGTACGAGCCGAAGTCAGTTCCAGATCACTGTCCTGACGCAGCACCCCCATACTGAGGCTTACAATAGGCTGCATCAAAGGTGCAAGCAGCATCGCACCGATAATCACCGAGGCAGAATTGATAAAGAGCCCAAAAATAGCGATCATTGTTGCCAGGATCAATAGTGTCATGAATGTGGAAGTAAGTTTGGCCTCTTCCCGCAACGTCGAAAAAAGTGTACTGTACTGTGCCTGTGAAGCGTGTGAAAACAGAGGGATTGCTTTACTTAAATAGCTTGCACTCTCTTCATCACTTGGCAGATGGTCGATTTTGGCACTGTTTTTCCCTTTGACTGCCTCAGACTGCTTCTGCCAAAACGTTTCCCCGACACTCAGCGCCACCGCCTGCTTCTCTACCCGAAGCTCTACCGGTGTCTGAGTACGCATACCGCTGTCTACAATAACTTCAAGAGGCGACTCTGTTTCAACCTTCAAATAAGCACTTCTCAAATATCCCAGAGATCGGGGTAATACCTTTGGTGTCCACCGTGGTACCAGTGCACCAAAAAGATAGGAGATATACTGCAAAATGGATGTGGGGGCAAGAATCAGCAAAGAGAGCTTTCCGTCAGCAGCGTGAATCTGTGAAGCAAGCAGTTTGGAGGCAAATGTACTGTTATCATACGCCACTGCCACCATTCCCACAGCAGAGAGTTTCAGTATTTTTTCATTCTCATCGGTAAGCATAAAACGCCTGTGATGCAAACGCCTGACTTTGGAAAGGGTATGCCAGAAAAGTCTAAATCGGGAAACCAGACTTCTTTCCTTCAGCCCGGCATCATAAATATCCAGCGGAGGGGCATCTCCTATGACCACTTCCTGCAAAACCGGCTCGCTTCCGCAGAAAAGAATGTCAACCTTCATTTCGGCAGGTTCATATGCCAGCAGGGCACACTCTTTTGGTTTGGGAGGGAGTGCAAAAGTACGCATCAGTTCTTTTTGTGTCGGAAGCGGTACAATGCCCACACTCTTCTGTTCTGCTATAGCATAGGAAAGCACCTCTTTGATCTCTTCGAGCGTGCCGCAGACCATCAGGTGTGTAAAATGTTCATGTGCAATACTGAAAAGTTCGGAAAGGGGGAAGAAAGAAACCCGTTTTTCACTCAGTGCAACCTGAATGGTTTCAAGATAATCCTCTTCTACACTGCCGTAGAAAAATGCAGCATTGGCAACGTTCACAACTCCCCCTCCCCTCAACATTCATTCAGCAGAGCGCTATTTACTTTTTTGTATAGCGCTCTACCAATGCTTTAAGTTCTTTTTTGTCAATGATAACATCTTTTTGCCCGTTTTTCTTCGCATAAAGTTTCCGCACCATCGCTTCAACCTGTGGATCTTCACTCATATGGGCATAGAGGATTGTCAGCGCATCAGACTCTTTAAAAGGACGTGTTCCGCGTTTCCAGCGAATCTTGCCCAACAGATACATTGTCGCCATACCGGCAAGAAATGCCAGTACAAGCAACCACCAGGCTGGAATATTTACAGTTTTTTGAATACTTGTTTCCTTGGAAACAACAGTTCCCTGAGGAGAAAGCTTCAAATCAGTATGCAGTGTACCGTTCTGCCCTGCAGTACCTGATGTCTGCGCAGGAGCAGATGCTACACTTTTAGGCGCTTCTACCTCTATGCTGTAACCCGGGATTTCCAGTGTTTTGGTCTCTTTTGTCTTCGGATCATACGCCGTGATCGTTCGTTTTGGAATATCGAAACTGTGGTCGGCAATGAATGCAAACTTCTTGACATAGGTACTTTTAAGCTTGTCTCCGATCACCCTCGTGGTCACTTCCGCATCATCACTGTAAACCGTTACACCGTCAATATCGTAGTTTGGCATTTGATAATCTTCAAGTGAACCGTCTCCCTCGATTGTTACAGTCAAATTCACAGGCTTGTTGGCTTTGGTCTTCGTCTTGTCAATTTTACTCTCAACATAAAAATGGCCGATCAGGTCGGCATTCTGCGGTGCAGGGTCAACTTTGACCGTCAAACCGTTGGAACTGACAGGTTTCCATATCGTACCGAAGAACCGGCCGAAGATATCACGTCTGCTTGTATCGGCAAGGCCTATTTTTGCTGTTGCAGGTTCTATGTGATACTCTCCGGGTTTTTGCGGTACCAGAATGTAGCGCAACTCGGTAATATGGTAGTTACCCTTGACATAACGCTTTTCATCACTGACTTCTTTGACAAAAAATCCTTTGAATTCCGGCCGATTGTACTGTGGATTCTCCGATAGACGGACATCGTTTCGCAGTGAGAAGTAAACGGTAACGACCAGCGGCTCTCCCACTATTACTTCTGTTTTGTTCGCCTTCATTGTCAAAGAGAACATACCGCTGCTTGCCCCCTTGGGAGCAGATGACTTGACCACTTTCAAAGTCAAAGGCTTTGTGTTGTATGTTTTCCCGTCAATCTTGACAGCAAAAGAGGGAATGGTCATATCTTTTGTCGGTTCAAATGTCAAAATGAGGTTGGTCGTATGCGTCAGACTGCTTTTGCCGTTGATCACCTGCAGTGATGTATTCTGTGTGCGGCTTCTGCCAAGTACCGGTTCATTGCCGATCTTGTCAATCCGGGGAAATTCTACCCGGTTTCCCTCGGCAACGAGGCGCAGTTGCACCATATTCCCTTTTACCACTTCATTCTGAGACAGCACTGCTTCGGCACTGTCGGCATACAACAGCCCAGAAAGTGACGCATATAATACCAGTAACGGCAATAACAGTTTTTTGATATTCATTTTTTTTACCCACTCTTTCATGTTTAATTTCTCATTTTTAATGTTTAATGTTTCATTCCTTACCATGGTCTGATATCCTTCCGCTCTTTAGGCTTTCCGGCATTCATTTCATACATCATTGTCGGCGTTCTTTTCTGCCCCATCTTCTTGAGCAACCGTTTCATCTCTGCCTGCTTGAGCTTCTCTTCTTTGCTCATCTTCTGCTTTTTGGGCTGTCCCGAAGCTTCGTTGCCCTTTTTCTCTTTGGGCTGTTTCTCTTTTTGAGACTCCCCTTTGGACTTGTCGCCTTTTTTCTTCTGATCCTCTTTCTTCTTGTCACCCTTTTTCTGCTGATCTTTCTTCTTCTGGTTCTGCTTCTTTTTATCCTGACCTTTTTTATTATCGTTTTTCTTCTTCTGACCGTTTTTATTCTCTTTTTGTTGATGCTTATCGTTCTTGTTTTGATCTTTGTTTTGTTTATTCTTTTTGTTCTGATCATTCTTTTTTTGATCATTCTTCTTCTGATCTTTGTTTTTCTTTTGCTCTTTGTTCTGCTTGTTCTGTTTTTTCTGCTGTTTCTTCTTCTGTTCCTGCTGCTTCTTTTTACGCTTGGCAAGCTCGAGGTTAAAACGTGTATCTTTGTCCTCTCTGATTTTCAGCGCCTTTTCATACGCTTCAATTGCCTTGTCCAGCTCGTTTTTCATAAAGTGGACGTTTCCGATATTGTGCAAACGCTGCGCCTCGTCAACCCCTTTGCCTTTCGCTTTCTCATACTCTTTGAGCGCAGCATCGTAGTTCTTTGACTTGTAGTAGGCATTTCCAAGGTCGTACGCCTTCTGCGGTGCCTTTTTGTCAAGCGAATTGAACAGTGCCGCACTTTTGGTATACGCTTTCGCATGGTATGCCTCTTTGGCCTCTTTAATGGTCTTGAAATCGGTCAAACCGGCAAACGCCGCTGTGCCAAAAACAAGAAAAAGCAACACGGTTTTTTTCAGCCGCATCATGACACACCTCCTTTATGCACTTCTGTCCGCATGCCTGTATTGCCAAAGCGGGGAAAAGAACTCAGCCCGATCAGCAGCAGAAGCAGCCCGAATGCCAGCGGATAGTAGAAATACTCTGTACGCTGTCTGATGTGCACTTTCCCCTGTGACTGCATTTTATATTTTGCATGAATCAAGTCTGCCAGTTTTTTCATATCATCCTTTCCGTTCCCGGCAATGACATAAGCACCTCCATTTTCTTTGGCAAGCAGCCCAAGTGCGTCATTACGCTGGGTAATGGCTATAGTACCGTTTTTCAGCACCAGCGGTTTACCGTTTTCATCCAGAACCGGTGCGCCTTTTTTGGTTCCCACCAGTACCACATACAGATCGATGTTGTTGGCTTTGAGAATGTCCGAAAAGCCTGCAATGGCCTCCTCGTCACCACCGTCGGTGAAAAGAACCAAAATCTTCGGTTTTTTCTCTTTAAGCACGTTTGCTGCAAGCTCTCCAAGTGCACTAAAGTCCGTAGAGCCCATACTGATGTAAGAGTCATCCACTCCCTTTACCAGCATTTTAAGCGTCGCTTTGTCACTGGTGAACGGCGCAAGAATGAAAGAGGAGTAAGCAAATGCTGCTACGCCCACTTCATCGCTGGGCATGTCATCGAAAAACTCCATCATCTTTTTCTTCGCAAACTCCAAACGGTTGGGGTAGACATCTTTACTCCGCATCGAACCGGAAATATCCAGTGCAGTCAACACTGTCAGCCCCTGCACTTCCACACTCTTTTCACCTTCATCGACCACCGGACGTGCCATAGCAACGATCATGAAAAAAATAGCAGCAAAGAGAATAATATTACGCAGCCGCTGGGGCATACTCTCATCCCCTGCACTCAACCGCTCAAGCACTTTTTCATCAAAAATGCGGGAGAGGTGCTCTTTATTGGTCGAAACCAGCACAGCAAAAAGGACAAACGGTACAATCATCGCCCAAAAGAGATAGGGGTGAAGAAATTCCATCAGTGTACCTCCCTTTGGAGGTGAGTGAAGAGTTTTGGTTTGCGTTGCTGCGCAACGCTTCTATAATTTCTCATTTCTAATTTCTCATTTCTCATTTTATACGCCTCTCTGGTTTCTAAAGTAGATGAAAAGCAGCAGGCTCAGTACCGCCAGAAAGAGCGGATAGACATATAGGTAGGTATGTTCTACCACTTTTTTATTATTGAGCTTGGTTGCTTCCATCTTGTCGATCTCTTCGTAGACACGCTTGAGCGCGGTTGCATCACGTGCTCCAAATGCTTCACCGTGTCCGGCTTTTGCCAGTGCTGTCAGGTAGGCTGCATTGTAATCACGCGGCCCGCCGATGCCGATGGCATAGAGCTTGATCTTGCGCTTTTCGATCATACTTTTGACATCCTGGAACGATACTTTACTCATATTGTCCATCCCGTCAGTGAGCAAAATTACGATCTTGCTCTTGGCCTTGCTCTTGTCAAGCAGATTATAGGCCTGTACCAGCGCATCGTTGATTGCTGTACGTTTCCCTGCAATACCAAGCTTTTGCATTCTTGTGATATTGGTCAGAAAATCCTTCTCGAACGTCAGCGGTGAGGCAATGAACGCAACATCGGCAAAAGTTACCAGCCCGATACGGTCATTCTTACGCTTCTTAATAAAGTCTTCAACCACCTCTTTGACGACATCGAATTTGTTTTTAAAGATGTCGTTGGGGTCAAACCCCTGCTGACGCATCGAATCGGAACTGTCGATCACCAGTACAATGTCACGCCCCTCTTTTTTGGAATTGGAGTAGCTTTTGGTGATCACCGGCGATGCCAGTGCTGTCACCGCAGCAACAATCCCCACCCATTTAAGGATGTTCAGCCATGTACTCTTTCGCCCTTCCGAAGCGATCAGTGTTGCCACATGCGGGAAAAAGATCGCTCTGCTGCGCTCTTTACACCACTTCGCACAGGTCATAAAGATCAGTATGACCAAAAATGCCAACGGGTATTCAAAACTAAATTGACTCATCTGCCACCTGCACAAAAAGTTTATATTGTTTTAATGTATCATCGTCAACTTTGTCGACCACTTTTTTATATTTGTATTTCTCCAACATCGGTTCAAGCTGGCTAAAGAGCTCTTTGCGTCTCTCATCTGTCGCCAAAAGCCTCGCATAGTGCGTTGCTTCATATGCCGCTTTCTTGCTGTTGTTCCAGTCTATGGATTTGAGTGCCGCAAGGTACTCTTTTGCCATATTCTTCTTCCGGTTCTCCCACAGTTTCTTCACAACAAAAAAGAGAATACCAAGCCCAAGCAGTATCCCAAAGCCTATGAGCCCCCAATAGATGTAAAAACTGCTGTCAGGAATCTCGACCAGCGGTTTGATGTCACGCAGCTGGGCTGTCAAATTCTGCTCATTCATACTCTCATTCCTTTCATCAGTTTCATCGCCGCATCTTCATGCGTATAGATCTTCGCAAATCGGATCCCCTGCTTTTTAAACTGCCTGTAGAGCGCTTCATCGTTTTTCATCAGCGCTTTTTTGTAACTCTTCAGTGTACCGCTGTCAATATTGCCTTCAAAACTCTGTTTTGTCTCCATATCGATCAAACGCAGGTACCCAAGTTCACTGGGATCTTCTTCAAACTTGTCACGCACCATCACGGCAAAGACGTCATGCTTTTTGCTGAGCAGTTTCAGATCAATCTCTCCGACAAAATCAGAAATAATAAAGAGCAGCGCTTTTTTCTTTAAACGGGTATTGAGTGTATCTACCAGTACTTTAAAATCGGCAGGCTTTCCCAGAGGATCAAACTCTGTCACCTCTTCAATCGCCTTGTGTACAGAAAAAAGTTTTTTACTGGGCTTGCTTAAATCATACATCTTGTCCGCAAAAAGCATATGTGAGAACAGGTCTGCATTCTTTACCGCAGAAAAACCAATGGTGCCCACCACCTCAGCAGCGATGTCACTCTTTTGCTTCACGGTTCCAAAATACATCGAACCGCTCAACATGGTCACAACAACGACGTTGAGTTCACGCTCTTCTTTGTACACCTTGACAAACGGCTTGCCAAGCTTCGCTGTCGTCTTCCAGTCAATCTTGCGGACATCGTCACCATAGACATACTCACGCAGTTCGGCAAACTCAAACCCTTCACCCTGAAAGAGAGAAGCATTGTTACCGAGCATATCCCCATAGACCTGTTTACGTGTCTTGAGAACAATCTTTTTGGCTGCCTTGTTCATCAGAGCACCTCCGCTTGGAGGTTAGTTAATGGTGAATAGTGAAAAGTGAATAGTTTTGGTCTGTGTTGCTGAGCAACACCTCTATTCCATAAAAGCTTTTTGCAAAAAAGCATACCATCATTCCTCATTCCTAATTTCTCATTCCTCATTTGATCTTCCCTGAAGATCACGGAATTGGCACTGCCGCAAGAATCTTCTCAATAATTTGATCCTGCGTTATCTCTTCCGCAAGCGCTTCATAACTGAGAATGATACGGTGTCTGAGTACCTCTTTGGCAATGTAGGCGATCTCGATAGGTGATACATAGTCCTGCCCTTTCAAGTACGCAATTGCACGGCTTGCCTTGTACATGTCAATACTCGCACGCGGGCTGGCACCAAACTCGATGAATGGCTCCAGTTCTTCCAGACCGTACGCTTTGGGATCACGGGTAGCGGCAACCAGTTCGATGATGTAACGCTCTACCTCTTCATCCATATGGACGTCCATCGCCTCTTTTCGGATGCGCTCGATATCCTCTTTGGTCGCTACCTGTTCAATGGTACCAAAGGCATTATTCGCCACACGGCGCGCAATTTCAAGCTCCTCTTCTTTGGTGTTATAGCCCACAACCACTTTCATCATAAAACGGTCAAGCTGTGCTTCGGGAAGCTCATACGCCCCTTCCTGCTCGACAGGGTTCTGGGTTGCCATAACCAGGAATGGCAAATCGATCTTGAAAGTTTCGTCACCAATGGTTACCTGCCGTTCCTGCATTACTTCCAAAAGAGCTGACTGCACCTTTGCCGGCGCACGGTTAATCTCATCTGCAAGCAGCAGGTTGGTAAAGACAGGTCCCTGTTTGATCTTGAAAGTGTTGTTGGAAGGATCGTAAATCTCTGTACCGATGATGTCCGAAGGCAGCAGATCCGGGGTAAACTGCACACGTTTGAAGTCGAGTCCCAGACTCTTTGCCAGGGCATTGACCGTCGTGGTCTTCGCAAGCCCGGGAACTCCTTCGAGCAAAATATGCCCGCGGCACAGCAGACCGGCAAGCAGCCCTTCTACCATCTTCTCCTGTCCGACAACGACCTTCGCCATTTCCTGTTTGATATTTTGAATGATTTGACTCAAGTGAAACTCCTGAATAGTATTGATTAAGAAGAGTATACTTGAGTGAGGTAAACTAAAGTTAAACGTTCTTGCATTTAGTTCATGCTATAGTATATGTATGAAAAAATTTATTTTATTATATTTTCTCTTTCTGGCTTTTTTCTTTGCTGTCTTTTATGCAGATACTTCCATTTTTTCCAAGATAATAAATGAGGCACAAAGAGATCTTACACTCCATATTCTCAATCTATTTTTGGATCCTGGACAACTCAAAGGTATCGATATATGGATCAACCCTCACTATAAAATCATCATAACAAAAGCCTGTAACGGTATGATTCCTATACTTTTTCTATGGGCAGCGATTGCTGCTTACCCTGCAAAGTTACGGCATAAACTGCTTTGGATGACTGTTGGATATGTTCTATTTTCCCTCGTCAATATTTTTCGTATACTTTTGGTTGTTTATTTTGTGGAGCAAAAAGGAGGAGCAACCAACTTTCACTGGTCACATGACTTTTTAGGAAATACGATCTTATTGGGAGTCGGTCTTGTTCTGTTTGTAGCCTTTATCAAAACATCCGCTACAAAAAAACTTTAGAAAAGAAAAAAGAAAAGGAGGCAAGCCTCCTCTTCGTATTAGAAGTCGTACGTAATACCTGCGGTTACAAGATTGAGATTGGTATGCATAGGACCGGCATTGGTCAGGAGATGCTGAAAATCTACCCACATACCCCAACCCTTTTCCTGGTCACCCTGACCGTCAAAGGCTCTATCGTAGACACCTTCGCTCTCATCTTTGCCGAAGTCATACTCAAAACCCGCTCCATAGGCAATACCATTTTTAGGATTGTGGCTGCTGAGAATACCGTTGGTATAGTCTACGGTTGTTCTGCCGTATCCAAGCAATCCATATATATTGGTCTGTTCTGACATATGGTATTGCGGTTTCAGGTAGAGTCCATAGTGTTCTACTTTGGAAAAAGTCGTACCGCCAAACGTCTTCAATGCTCTGGCTTCTATCCCAAAATAGTTGTTTACATCATAGCCTGTTCTTATGATCCCCCCATATCGATGGTCGCTAATATCACCTCCGCCACAGGGACATGGGTCACGATCGATAAATGATGCCAGAACTCCCAGTCCCACATAAATGGGAATGGGAGAAACAGGCTCAAGAATTGGAGCTACAACTGCTTCTGCCGGGGCGACAGCTTTAGCGCCTCCTGCGTAGAGACTGCCTGTTACAACAAGCAATGCACTTAGTGTTCTCATCGTCTTTTTCATTGTTCGCTCCTTATGCTTCATACTGTGTTTCTTTTCTAACAAAATAGAGCCCGGTCATAAGCATTGCCAGAAGTGTCGCCACCATCCCCATCAGGCTCAATGCATCACCGCCGTTTGACTGGATCGGTGCATTGTCACAGCCACAATTAATCCCTGCATCCAATGTAAGGATATTTTGTCCTGCCTGTACACTGATCGTCTGTGTAAACCCATTTCCTCCTACATCACTGTCTTGTGCGTCATTTCCACTATTTGCATTAGTAAATACATATCCCTCATAGCCGCTTGAAGGCAAAGTGAAACGTAGTTGATAGATTCCTGGAGGTACATCAAAACCGTATTTACCATTTTGGTCAGTCATGACACTATGGTTTCCATTCACATCAGTAATCGGATTTCCATTGGCATCAAAAAGTTCAACTGTGGCACCTGCTACCGGTGACTCTCCCGGATCCTGGATACCATTCTGATTATTATCAACCCAGAAATAGTCACCGATATGAGCTACTGGCGCAATCCCTGCATCAATTGTTAAATTGTTATCACCATAATTTAGTGTAAACAACGTCGTCTGTCCGGTAATAGGGTTAGCATCCGAATCTGTATTATCTGCTCCATTATCCTGAACTGTATAATAGTGGCTATTATCAAACTCAATATAGTAATTTCCAGGTTGCGTCAATGTAAATTCATATTCCCCTGAGGCATTTGTATCCATCGTAGCGACAAGCGTACCCGTACTGTCATAGAGATTGACTGTAACATTCGCCTCCCCCGCTTCTCCCGGATCTTGGACTCCATTGCCATTTGTATCATTCCATACCAGATCCCCTACATGCATATCAGCCAAGAACGGCATCAATACTGTTGCAGGCGATGATGTTACACCTGCAGCATCTGTTGTCGTATATGTAAATATTATATCCTGATTCCCATCATCAGGGTCTATTGATAATAAAGAAGGGTCAAAATTCGTGATCACCTGCCCTGCTGTAACAGGTGTACCGTTATAGTAAAGTGTCCCATTCCCAGGAACTGTTGTAATGGTTACTGTCGTAGGTACTCCATCTTCAGTATCTGTAATATTCAATTGAGGTACAGGATACTGTATATTACCCGGAGGATTTGAATGTACTGTAACATTCATATCCGTTGCGACAGGTGCCTGATTAATACCAAAATCAATCTGTGCGATATTGGATGTCCCAACATTAACTGCTACAATGCCATCAGGCGATCCATCTGTTCCTGTTCCTGCAGAATTGATATTTTCTCCATCTGCGTTATTCCAATCCGCTGGCAAACTGCTACCTGGCGCTGGCTGTCCTATTGTCCCTGCAACTGTGCTCAGTTCTATAGTATAGGCTGTATTGGGACTTACGCCATCTGCTGTAGCAAAACTGTACGTACCATCACTGGCGATAGGGGTCGTGGCTACTATGTTTCCTGCTGCATCTACAAGGTTTGCATAAAGCATTGTACCACCTGCATTATCTGTAGGCGTACCATTAACATTACCGTCTCCGTTCCCGTCGTCATACACTGTACCAGATATCACAAGGTTTGTAAAAGGCATAGTAACCGTTGCTACGGGAGAAACCACACCAGCCTCATCTGTCGTAGTATAGTTAAAGATCACTGTCTGATCCCCATCATCAGGATCGACAGTTAAAAGAGAGGGATTTGCAACTATAAAATTAGGAGCAGTGATCGCTGTACCATTATAATAAAGGGTTGCGTTATTCGGTAGCGTTGTAATTGTAAATATCAACGTGCTGCTCTCATCATCATTTCCTGTCAATGTAGGTACCGGTACAGTATTATTTCCGGCCGGATTTGCCTGTGAGGGCTCCGTTTTGTCATCTGCTACCGGCGCATGATTGATACCAAAATCATTATTGGGGAGACTGGTTGTTCCTACAGATACATTTAAAGTCCCATCAGGGCTCCCATCGTTACCATTCTGGGCATTGCTTGGCTGTTCACCATCAGCATTGTTCCAACCAGCAGGCAAACTTGCTCCCGGTGCAGGTTGTCCTACAGTACCAGCCGTGGTGCTCAGCTGAACGGTATAACCGGTATTGCTTGTAACACCGTCTGCTGTTCCAAAACTATACATACCATTATTGGCAATTGGTGTAGTTGCAACTACATTGCCTGACGCATCCAACAAGTTTGCATGGAGTTGTGTACCGCTTGCAATTCCAATACCTGTTCCATTGATATTTCCATCCCCATTGCCATCATCATATACCGTACCGGATATAATCAAATCTGTAAACGGCATTGTGACCGTAGCAGGTGTAGAAGTGGTATTCGCAGCATCCGTAGTCGTATAGTTGAAAATAACTGTTTGGGCACCATTATCAGGATCGACTGTCAAGAGCGAAGGGTCAGCTACAACAAAGTTGGGAGTACTAATCACCGTACCGTTATAGTAAAGCGTTGCGTTGGTTGGCAGTGTTGTAATGGTATATATCAACGTGCTGCTTTCATCATCATTTCCTGTCAAAGTAGGCACTGTTACAGTATTCGTTCCTCCCGGATTTACCCGAGAAGGCTCTGTCTTGTCATCGGCTACCGGTGCATGGTTGATCCCGAAGTCATTGTTCGGCATATCAACTGTACCAACATGAACACTCAAAATTCCATCAGGAGTTCCATCATTGCCATTAAGAGCATTGCTTGGCTGCTCTCCGTCTGCATTATTCCAGCCTGCCGGCAGACTTGCGCCCGGTGCTGGTTGCCCTATTGTTCCGGGTACAGTACTCAGTTCAACAGTATAGTTACTGTTGGTACGTACCCCGTCCTCTCCATCAAATTCATAGCTTCCATCAGCAGCGACTATACTGCTTCCCACAACATTGCCGGCAGCATCAATCAAATGTACATAAAGCTGTGCACCGCTGGCAGCTCCAATACCTGTACCGTTAATATTGCCATCTCCATTGCCATCATCAAATATATGCCCGGAGACCACAGGTGTACTGAGCCCGGCATCAATATCGATGTTATTTTCATCCTGTCCGAGTGTGATGGGTGCAGTCTTATTGGTATTTGGATCAATATCTGAATCCAGAGCAGAGTTTCCGCCGGCACCTTGTTGTGTTACCGTATAGCCTGCAGGAGGCACTACTTCCACCACATAGTCACCACTTACTAAATTTATAAAAGTGTAGTGACCATTCCCGTCTGTTTGGGTCGTAGCAATCAGGTTGCCGCCATTGTCATACAGATTTACAGTGACATTTGCCAAGCCTGGCTCTTCCGTACCGCCATCTTGTACTCCGTCATGATCTTTGTCATACCAGACTGTATCACCGATTGCGCTTGCAAAAACCCTTGCAGAGACAGTATTGGTCAAAACTGCGTTGGTAACGCCATTGGCTTTTGCACCGGCTGTATTGGAATAGATATCTTCATCAAAGTTATTCTGCGTTGCAAACTTCACATTCAGGTAACATGTTCCCGATGCTGTCATATCCACGCCTCTTACACGCACTGCAGTGACATCTGCGTTGGTAAATCCACAAGATGCATTTGGCCCTGTCGCTGTACCCTGACACCAGTTTGCAGAACCCGCGGGGATCGCATTGCTTGAATGAACAGGAGAGATATCCAGTGGTCCTGCTGCATTGGTATACCAGTAGCTGATATTTGCTGCATCACACTCAGAACCATTTTCATTAAAGGACATACTGTCAAACTGAAAAGTACCATGGTAATCTGTGGCAGGAACTCTGTTTCGGTTAACCGTCGTACCGGCAGATGGCGTAAAGGTAAAGCTTCCCATAGTACCATCTCCGTTGAATGGTAAAATATCGATAATATCAAGCTCGGTCAACGGGTTACTTGAGCCGTTTCTTACACCAATTTCAAACTCCATCCAGTTAAGCAGACTGCCTTTATTGATCTCATGTAAAGGGGTCAAGACACTTTTGACCGAAAGAAGCGAAGAAGGTACCGTATTGTTTACATTGGCATTGGCAACTCTTTTAGACGGTACACTCTGATCTGCCGGAGACTCGATTTGTGCATAATTTGCCAAAACACCTTGTGGTGCATCGACAGTTACAATGGCTGTAAAGTTGATATCACCGTATACTGTACCTGTTGTCTGTGTACCAAGATCCCAATAGACAATACTTTCATCACCAGTACCTCCATTGAGTGTGCCACACGGTTTGCCGTCGGCAACCAAAGTGGCAGCATAGAGGTTACAGTCAGCATCTGTGGCAGGAGAGATTACGGTAGGTTCACCGTATGGTGTCGATCCTGCTCCCCAGCTTCCTATAGTCGAACCACTTTTGTATGCCAATCCTTTAGGAAGAAGATCAGCAATGACAACATTACTGTTTTCCGGTGTAGGTCCGTCCACTGTAAAGCTTGGTGCCAGTCTTACCGCCACTTCCGATCCGGGACTGACCGCTGTGGGTGCCATCTCTTTCACTATACGTACTTTGGCTCTTTGCAAAATAAGTCTGTCACCATGCCATCCGCCCAGATGTGGGGTATCTGCATCATTCGGCTGATAAGGGCTGTTCGCAAAATAATTGCCGCCTGTCAGGTTATTTTTATACGTACCATAATTCACCAAAAGTGTTTTGCTCGGAATAGGATTACCCGTACTCAAGAATGTTGATCGTGCCTTATGCTTGATACGCAGAGCCATATATCTTGAAGGGGCAAGCACCGGTGCTGTAAGTCTTACCTTTGAAACACCTGTACCTGCTGCATCTGCCGCTGCTTTAGCCGTCACGTAGTCAGGGTACCAGGTAATCGATGTATTATTGCACTCTCTGGCTACAGCATCACCTGCCGGCTGTGTCGGATCGGGAGGCCATGTCCCCACATAACCGATAGCATACTCAACATTCAAATTCGGTATAGTTTCCGTCGAACCATAGTCGATATCAACAGCATGCTTGGTATCATCAAGTGCTGTAGCAGGATCATCTGCATTAGGATTGAGTATCTCCATCTCAAAAGTCTCAATATCAATCACATCACAGACCGCTGCATCGGTAAGATCTGTACCTCCTGTATTTTTTAAGACATTATAGGTTCCCCATCGTGTCCCCGGTGTAGCAGTACCGTCTCCCCCCATTACAACTGCTGCATCTGTAGGAGGTAAAGCCCAGCTTCCTCCGCCCCACTGAGCTATTTGATCTGGACGGTCACTCCACCCTTTTCTATAACTCTTTGACCACGATCCTCGCGCTGCATACAATGTGAGATTGTACTTATTATCTTTTTCACTCTCTTCCGCACCGTTAAAGTTATCTGTCCCGGAGATACCTTTAGGTGTAAAGTTCGTAATATAGTTCGTCGTAGCCAGCTGACCATCATCAGCCGTACCCGAAATACCGTCAGCACCATTCTCTACATCACTTAGAGGTACAAATATCCTGAGTGTACCAATTGCTGCAATTTTACGATTTACAGGCAACAGAGCACCTGTGCGTGTCCTAATTGGTGCATTGGTCAATGTTGCATCCACATGATCAACTGTCACTGCTACACTGGTACCTGACTGCGTACAGGTAACCGCCATGGTACCGTTTGGAACAGGGATGCTTCTGTCAGGGTATGATGAAACAAGATAAGGATAAGGTTCATCGCTGTTGGTATGTGTCATATCACATCCATTGCTACTCCATGTCGCCAATACAGCATTAGGAGAAATATTGCTCAGATCATCCGTAAACGTAACTGTTGCATCGTTCCCACCCTGCATTGCTTCATTACCCAGAGATGGGCTGATGGGGTCATCCACTTCACCAGGAACCTCATCGACCTCTATAGTAAAGTTGTACCAGAGTATCCAGCCTGTTTCACCGGTATTGGGATTTGTCTGTCCATATTGGGTTGTATAGTATCCCGCACCACTATGCTTATCCATATTCCATCGTGGTGATGCCGTAACTATGATCTTATCCTGATCTACAGGATTGGATGTTTGGGTTGTAGCTGTTACAGGTGCACCTACATTATTGGGTGTGTCGATAGTAAAGGAGACATATCCGGGTTGTACTCCGTTTTGTGCATCTCCTTCTACCTTGACAGCAAAAGCCATATCTTCCGCAAAAGAACCGACATCATTCGTATCAAAATCTTTTCTAACACACGTAATGGTCTTTTTATCTGAAGAAAGTGAACTGCTCCCCTGGTCGCATGAACCGGGGACACCATCCCAGATAAACCCTGTTCCCGCAGGCAGGGTACCAGTGATCGTTACCTGCTCTTCATTGCCTCCGGCATTACCGATCCACGCATAAGCAGCAATCGCTTCAAAACTGTCATTGGTACGCACGATCATATCACCCGTATAATAATCATCACTTGGATCATTGGGTGTGCCGTTATCATTCAGACCCGGATCATTTGACATATCACACCCGGGTGTACCGTTTGCATTGGTATTGGCCGCCGGACAGATATTACGTCCGTTTACCATATCATTAACATGGTTCAGGTTGCCCGCCAAACCACCGGTTTTACCATATTTTGCAGTCAGTGTAACTGTTGCGGCATAACCGGATGTTGCAAACAACAATACGGAAATTGCAAGTATTCTTTTGTACATTTGCATTCTCTTCTCCCCTTCTCTTGTTGACTAAATATTTATGTAAAGTCACATAACAGTTAAAAGTATATCAAAAAAATGTCAAAATAGATTTATGAATTAAATAGATTAGATTTAGTGATAACCTTTGTAAATCATGCTCTCTTCATGGCATAGCCTACTTTACTGTAGGAGACAAGCGGAAGATCCGGAAGCTGTTTTCGCAGTGAGTAGACAAGTGTACGCAGTATCGACTCTGCCTTGTCACTATTGCCCCATATTTCGCTTCTGAGTATTGCAGTATCAACAGTATGGTCTATATTGCGGCAGAGGATATCGATGAGTTTTATATGTTTGCTGCTGAGTTTGATCTCTTGATCATCTTTGTAAAGTTTTTTCAAACTTTTTGAATAGGCATAATGCGTATCTATCCTGAGAAGATCGTCCTCTTGCACATCTTTTTTTTCCTGTAACAGAGACTTTGTGTATGCAGCCTCCAGGGTTTGTGCAAGATGGCTGACAGAAAAAGGCTTGGTGATAAATCCATAAGGAGAGAGTTCCAGAGCTTCCTGGATTGTAACTTCGTCACTGTGGGCACTAATAAAAATAATAGGAAGGGGCTTGCATTGCAATATCTTTCTGGCAAACTGGATACCGTCGGTACTGCCTTTAATATTGATATCCATCAGGATCATTTCGCATCTTGAAGATTTCAGTGCACTAAAGGCATCCTCGGCATTGTCATAACATTCGATTGTTTCAACGGCATAATACACCAACATATCTTTTAGACATTGCTGTGTGATGCTCTCATCTTCTACAATCATAATATGCTTTGGCATTGCCATCCTCAATATCCTTTACATTGCACATTACAATAAATCTTCATATATGTTCTCTAAAATGCAGCCAGATAAATTGTATCACATCAACTCTTCAGGTACCCCATCGCAGCAGCGATGATGTCATCGTCATCTTTGGAGGCAGCCTTGAGCACCACACGCTCTTTCCCCTCCTCTGCAAACTCGATAAAGACATTCTCCCCATAAGAAGAGACTTTGACAATACCCTGTTCTTTTGCCAACACTTTCATGACCATTACATCGATAAACTGACGGGTTACAGTATCGGGTTTGCCAAACCGGTCGGCAATCTCGCTTTCAATTTCATACACTTCACCGACACTTTCACACTGCGCCAGACGACGGTAAAGCTCAAGTCGGAGTCTATCTTCTTCAATGAGCTCTTCACTCAGGTACGCCTGTACGGCAAGTTTCATATCGACCTGACGTGTCACCTCTTTGCTCTGCCCACTCAGTTCCCTGATGGCGTCTTCGAGCATGCGGAGATAGAGAGAATACCCAATCTGTTTGATATGTCCGCTCTGTGCTTCGCCGATAATATTCCCGCCGCCTCGGATCTCAAGGTCATGAAAGGCCAATACCGCCCCGCTGCCAAGGTCTGAGTGGGACTCCAGTGCCAACAGTCTTCGTCTGGCATTGTCGCTCAAACGCTCTTTATCTGTCACCACAAAATAGCAGTACCCCTCTTTACCCCCACGCCCTACACGGCCACGCAATTGATGCAGATCCGCAATACCAAAATTATCCGCTCCGTCAACGATCATAGTATTGGCATGGGGCATATGGATACCCGATTCGACAATGGAGGTAGAGAGCAGTACATCATACTCACCGTCTTCAAACTTCATCATCTCATCTTCTGTCTCTTTGGCCGAAATCTTTGAATGAAGCACTGCAATGCGCAACTTTGGCAAAATCTCAAGCAACTCTTTTTTCTTCTCTTCAATGCCGGCAATGGAGTTGAATACATAGAATATCTGCCCACCGCGGCGAAGCTCCCGTAAAATCGCCTCTTTGATCACCTTCTCATCGTAACTCTTTACAAAGGTTCGTACCCCCTGTCGCTCCACAGGTGGGGTAAGGATCTCAGAGAAGCTCTTGACCTGTGAAAGTGCCATATTGAGCGAACGCGGAATAGGGGTAGCGGACATACTGAGAAGATGAGTATCGATACTCATCTCTTTGAGTGCCTCTTTCTGCTTCACACCAAACTTGTGTTCTTCGTCAATGACTACAAGGGCGAGGTTTTTGAACTTCGCCTTGAGCAAAGCATGGGTTCCCACTACCACATCGATGCTCCCCTCTTCAAGCCCTCGTAAAATGGCATTCTTCTCTTTCGTACTTGTAAAGCGGTCAAGTTTGGCAATTTTGATATCCCACTCGTAAAAACGCTCTTTGAGACTCTTGTAATGCTGCGATGTCAACAGTGTCGTGGGGGCGATCATCATCGCCTGGTATCCGTTTTTTACCGCAATGAACATCCCGTTCATTGCTACTTCGGTCTTCCCAAACCCTACATCCGCACTCAGCAGCCTGTCCATCATGCGGCCGCTTTGCATATCTTCCAGCATTTCAAAGATTGCACGCTCCTGATCCTCTGTATGCACAAAACCTGCTTTAGCCAAAAAGAGCTGATGCTCTGCCGCGATCTTTACCGCCAACTCCCTCTCTTCGCTGTTTCTGGCTCCCTGCTCACTACTCACTAAGCGAATTCCTTTTTTCAGGTGCCGCTGTGCAGAAAGGTTGATGATCTGTGAAGCAATGGCAAAAAGTTTCTCTTTAACTTTGCCCTTGAGCTTCTTGAAGCTTGCCTTGCCCATACGGTCAAGTACCGGCAGCGCACCGCCCTCAGCCACATAACGGTCTATCACTTCAAGGTTGCTCACCGGAATGAGCAGGGTATCTTCATTTTGGTACATGATGGTGACAAATTCCGAAGTCGCTCCCAGCACTTCACGCTTCTCAATACCCTTGAAGATCCCCACACCATGGTTTTCATGTACCACATAGTCACCGGGCTTCAGCTCATCAAGAATTATGCTTGCTTTTTTAACCTTTTTACGTTTGAGCGGTTTGTTCAAAGAAAGGATCAGCTTATCCGGTCCAAGCAGATTGACGATACCGTCCTGATAGACAAAGGTAATATTC
>Ga0256832_1000263_pt1 | contig 33182 bp, 34 predicted proteins | sample 134614metaG_FD_190534 | JGI IMG/M metagenome (GOLD analysis project Ga0256832, IMG submission 190534) | Hydrothermal vent microbial communities from Lau Basin, Pacific Ocean - 134-614 | ecosystem: Environmental > Aquatic > Marine > Hydrothermal vents | place: Pacific Ocean: Lau Basin | collected...
CGGCGGAAGGCCAAGGCGGCAATGGGAAGTACCGCCAGCAGCAGCCAGGGGCCCATGTCCCGCCACCGGGCAATCTCTTTGTCCTTTCGTTGTACTTCCTGCTGCCGGAGGGAGGACTGCTCCAACAATCCCAGGGCGCGAATGTCCGAGGCATCTGCCGCCAGCCGGGCGTAGCGGCCCTTGCCCGCTCGGGCCACCTGCTGCAGCGCCGGCACATCCAGCCGGGCAATGACGATGTTACCCTGGGCGTCCTTGATGGCTCCGCGAGCTGATGGAATGGGCGCACCTTCCGTAGTGCCCACGCCAAGCACGGAAACCCGGTACCCGGCCTTCTCCGCCTTCTCCGCCGCTTCCACGCTGGCAGCGGTGTTCACGCCATCGGTAACCAGCAGAATATCGCCTTTCTTCTGATCGGCCTGCCGCAGCAGTTCAACCGCCAGGTTTATGGCCGCGGCGGTATTGCTGCCCTGCACCGGCATGATATCCGTGGTCAGGGCCGGGAGCTGGGCAATGATGGTACGGGCGTCATCCGTGAGGGGCGACACGGTGAAAGGCGCGCCGGCAAAGGCAATCAATGCCGTCTGGCCTTCCCTGCGCTGGCGCAGAATATCCTCGACCTTGAAACGGGCCTGCTGCAAACGGGACGGTTTCAGATCCCTGGCATTCATGGAACTGGACAGATCCAGGGCAATGACCAGCGCGGAGGTATTGCTGTACACGGGCTGAGGCAGCCGCTCCCATGACGGCCCGGCCACGGCCAGCACCGCCAGCGTAAAGCCCAGGCCCGCCACCACCAGGGGCCAGCGCGCCAGCCTGCCCTCGCCTTCCATGAGCAAATGGGGCAACAGCTCGGGCGACACCACGTTGCGCCAGGAGGAATCAGCCCCCCGCGTCCGCCACAGGCGCATCAGGCCCAGCAGCACGGGCAGCAGGGCCAGCAGCCACCAGGGACGAATGAAATGAAAATCCTGCCAGTTCATGTCCGCCTCCACAGCAGCAGCCCCAGTGACAGCAGCAGTGCGGTTCCCGCGGGCCAGTAGAACAGTTCGTCCACGGGACGGTAAAAGCGTTTCTCGTTCTCCACCGGCTCCATGGCATCGATGGCGTCGTAGATGGCTACCAGCTGGGCCGTGTCCCGGGCGCGGAAATACCGCCCACCGGTGAGTTCGGCTATGCGTTTGAGAGTGCGCTCATCCAGGGCGTTTCCCGCACTGACCATGCCGAAGAAATCCGCCTGGGGATCGGCGCCTATGCCGATGGTATAGATCTTCAGCCCTTCCTGGGCGGCAAGCTCGGCGGCCTTCAGGGGGTCCATCTGCCCCGCGGTATTCTCGCCATCACTCATGAGGATCAGCACTTTCTCCCCTTTCTTGTCCCGCAGGCGCTTGATGGCCAGGCCAATGGCATCGCCAATGGCGGTCTTTTGTCCGGCCATGTTGATGAAGGCTTCCTCCAGCAGGGTCTTCACTGTCTTCAGGTCATAGGTGAGAGGCGCCTGCAGATAGGCCTGCTCGCCAAAAAGGATCAGGCCGACTCGATCACCCTTGCGTTTCTCGATGAAGTTGCCGGCCACGATCTTGGTGGCCGTGAGCCTGTCCACCCGCTGGCGGCCGATGACGAAATCTTCCTCCGCCATGGAGCCGGACAGGTCCACCGCCAACATCAGATCCCGTCCTTCCAGGGGCAGCGGCAGGGACTCACCCTGCCACTGGGGACGGGCCGCGCTGGTCACCAGCAACACCCAGGCAAGGGCCGCCAGCCACAACATGGCTCGCCCGCCGCTGCTAGAGGTCGAGGCGCCGGACACCAGTTCCCGGAAATCTTCCAGGAAGGGCACTTTCAGGGCCGCCCGGGACTGAGGCACGGGTGGCAGCAGCCTTACCAGCAAGGGCAGGGGCAGCAGCAGGAACAGCCAGGGCCAGGCGAACTCAAGCATGACCGGCCTCCCTGGTGACCTTTTCCAGCCAGCGCCTGGTCAGGGCAATCAGCGTTTCGGGATCGTCGATATCCACCCCGGGCCGATAACCGGCCTCCAGCAACAGACGCCCGGGCCCTTTCTCGAAGTCGTGTCCGCCCAGCTTTTCATCCAGCCAGCGCAGCCAGACGGCCCCGGTCATGCCGGCGACATCCGTCCCCGGATAGAGGCTGATGGCCACCCGGCGCAGCAGGGCGGAAAGTTCAGCGGCCAGGCGCGAGCCGTCCTGGTGGCTTCGCCAGTCCGTCTCGATCTGTTCCAGGGCCGCTAGGGCTTCCCGCTTCAGGTTCGGCGCGGCGGTTCGGCGCCGTAGCCAGACGACAACCCAGACCATGCCGCCCAGCACCAGCAGTGCCAGCAGCCACCAGCCCGGCGCCGGGGGCCACCAGCTCACCGGCGGGGGCAGATGGATGTCTTTCAGTTGCGCCAGGGGATCATTCATTTCTGTTTGCCGAACACGCTGCGCAGCACGTCCAGGGGGTCGTCATCCGTGGCGCATTGCAGCCAGGTCATATGCAGACGGCGGCACAGGCTGCGCAGATGCGCCACCCTTTGTTCAAAATTGCCGTGATAGCGCTGCTGCAATTCTGGACGGCGGGTATCCAGTTCGATGATCTGTTCGCCATCACCCAGACGGTAATGGCCGCCGGCGGGCAGCCTGGACTCCAGCCAGTCGTGGATATGCAGCAACAGCACATCATTGTGCCGGGCAATACGCGCCAGCTGCCGCTCCGAGGCTTCATCGAAGCCCCGGAAGTCGCTGATGAACACCACCAGGCTGCCCGGGTGGGCGGTGCGGCGCATGCGGCGGAAGACCTTCTCCATGGATGCCGGCGCGGCCTGGCCCATATCAGCATGGGTCACCAGGGCCTTGAGCAGATGCAATACGGATTTCCTTCCCCGACGGGGACGAAACTCATGGAAACCGTCTTCCCAGTGAATTTCCCCGCCCACCCGGTCGCCAGCCTGGCTGGCGGTCCAGGCCAGCAGGGCGGCCAGGCGCGTCGCCTGTACCCACTTGAAACGTCCCCGGGTGGCGAAGAACATGCTGCGGCGGCCATCCACGCTCACCAGCACCGGACGTTCCCTTTCCTCGCGGAACACCTTGGAATGGGTTTTGCCGGTACGGGCGGTGACCCGCCAGTCGATGTTGCGCACGTCATCCCCCGGCTGGTACGGGCGGGACTCGTCGAATTCCATGCCCCGGCCGCGCATGCGCGAGATATACTGGCCGCCCTGGCGGGCGCGAATCACCCGGGGGCGCAGCTGCAGCTGGCGTGCCTGGTCACTCAGGGCCACCAGTTCACCCAGCCCGACAGAGACGGGAGAGACATCCATGGGTTTTGCCATTCCCATCAGGGCACGGGAACCAGAGCCACCAACTCGGAGATGAAACGGTCCGGCGTGACGCCTTCGGCTTCAGCCTCGTAGTTGAGTATCAGCCGGTGGCGCAGCACATCGTAGGCCATGGTCTGAACATCCTCGGGAGAGACATAGTCCCGCCCGGCCAGCCAGGCATGGGCCCGGGCGCTGCGGTCCAGGCCGATGGAAGCCCGGGGACTGGCGCCGTATTCTATCCAGCCCGCCAGCTGCTCGCTGTAAGCAGCAGGATTGCGGGTGGCCAGCACCAGTTGCAGCAGGTATTCCTCCACGCCCGGCGCCATGTGAATGTCCAGCACCTGGCGGCGGGCCTCGAACAGGTCGTCCTGGCTCAGCAGAACCGGCGTCTCCTGACGTTCCTCACCCAGCTCGCCACGGGCCTCCGCCCGGGCCAGTTCCAGAATGCGCTGCTCATAACGCAGTTCCGGATAGTCGATGAATACATGCAGCAGAAAACGGTCCAGCTGGGCTTCCGGCAGGGGATAAGTGCCTTCCTGCTCGATGGGGTTCTGGGTAGCCATGACCAGGAACAGCGGCGGCAGGGGATAGGACGCCTTGCCCACGGTAATCTGCCGTTCGGCCATGGCCTCCAGCAGCGCCGACTGCACCTTGGCCGGCGCGCGGTTGATCTCATCGGCCAGCACCAGGTTATTGAACAAAGGGCCCTGCTGGAACACGAAACTCCCGTCCTGTGGACGGTAGATGTCCGTGCCCGTCAGGTCAGCCGGCAACAGGTCAGGTGTGAACTGGATGCGGTGAAAACTGCCCTCCACCCCTTCACTGAGGGTCTTTATGGCCTTGGTCTTGGCCAGGCCCGGCGCGCCCTCCACCAGCAGATGCCCGTCCGCCAGCAGGGCTACGAGCAGGCGGTTGACCAGGGTTTCCTGGCCAAGGATGCAGGAATCCATGTATTCCTGCAGCTTCATGAATGACTGCTGCTCTTTGCTGGGTGTTGCCGTCATGTTTTTCTCCAGTTGTTTTGGCTGGTTAGAGGATAAACATTGAATATAGTTCAACCACATGGGGACACTGGAGAAGATTGCAACCAGCACGAAAAATGGGCGTTTGCCGGGATGCCAACCGGCAGCTGAAAATACCTGTCCGGAGCGCCATTTCCCTGGCATCACCTCCCTTCCCCCGCCCGAAATGATGCTATGCTAACAGCTTGAGAACATTTCATTATTATCCCGGTTTTCCGGGCTGCCCGGCTGGTATTGCATTGTACTGATGGCGACAGAGATTCCCGACCCACTGACCTTCGAACAGATTGAAAAGGTCCAGATTGAGGCAGACAAACTGCAGAAAGGGATGTTTGTCTGCGAACTGGACCGTCCCTGGTCCGAGTCTCCTTTCGTATTCCAGGGTTTCATGCTCAACAATGAAAAAGACGTAATGAGGGTCCGGGAACACTGCGACTGGGTATACATCGACGTAAGAAAATCTGTACACGTCAAGCCGGGAAAACACACTGATATCAGTGCCACGGCGCCCGCCTCCAAAGGCGACTTCAAGCCAAGCTACAGCACCGTGGCTGTCGATACCCCGGCAAAGCCGAAAATGCGGCAGGGGCTCATTGGGAAATTCAGTCGCGTGCTTAGAAAGCAGCCCTCCCCCAAACCGGATGACAGCTTTCCCCTGGCCCTCAAGTCATCCATAGAGAACCGGGTTCAGACCGCCCAGTTGGTGAAATCCATCATGGCGGAGATACGCCTGGGAAAAAGCATAGACACGCCGGCTGCCAAAGAAGCGGTGGCGGCCTGCGTGGACAACGTAATGATGAATCAGGATGCCAGCCTGCTGCTGACACGACTGCGTAACAAGGACGAGTACACCTCGGAACACAGTCTGAATGTCGCCATCATATCCATCGCCTTCGGCCGACATCTGGGCATGGACCGCAAGGAACTCAACGTGGTGGGGCTTTGCGGCCTGCTTCACGACATGGGCAAAATGCTCACACCCAAGGAAATTCTCACCAAGCCAGGCAGGCTTAACCGCGAAGAAATGGAAATCATGAAACGTCATCCAGCGGACGGCAGGGAGATACTGCTGGACACGCGGGAGGTCATGGACACGGTCATCGACACGGCCTTCGGACACCACGAGCGACTCAACGGCCAGGGTTATCCCCGCGGCGTCGGCGGAAACGAAATTCCCTTTTATACCCGCATCGTGACTATCGCCGACGTTTTCGATGCCATTACCGGAGATCGCGTCTACCGACAGGGGGAAACCGCCGAAACCGCCCTGGGCATACTGCACAAGAACGCTGGTATCGCATTCGATGAGTCATTAGTAGTAAAGTTCATCCAGACCATCGGCACCTATCCTCTGGGCACCATCGTGGAAATGACCAACGGTGAAGTCGGCATCGTGGTGGACAACAACCCCAGCCATCGCCTGCGCCCGAAAATCAAGCTGCTGCTGGACCACGACAAGCAGGTGCAGGATCCGGTAATCATCAATCTCACCGCGAACCCCGTGGACAGCCTGGGCCGGGCCTATGCCATCCGGACATCTCACCGGGCCGGTTCCTTCGGTATCGACCTGAGCCAGCATATCCAGAGCTACGTCAAGCGCATCTGACGGACATAGCAGGAGCCTCTCCCGCAGGCAGCTTCAGGCATCATCGCCCGTCAGCATGCTGACCCGGTATTCACCGGCACGGCGCGACTTCCAGTAGATGTCACCCACCCTGTGGACAAAGCGGCCGGATTGTCTGTCCCGGAAAAACAGTTTCAGGGTTTCCCGAACCACGGGAAAAGCCAGTTCATCCCAGGGAATATCACCTTCCTTGAACAGTGCCACTTCCAGGCTCTCATGGCCGGGAGAAAACTCCAGGTCCTCCAGCTCCCCGCGAAACAGCAGGTACACCTGACTGATGAGCGGCAAGTTGAATGTCGTATACAGCTGCTCCACCTTCACCCGCGCGTTGGCTTCTTCCAGGGTTTCCCTGGCGGCCCCTTCCTGGGCGCTTTCCTCATTCTCCATGAAACCCGCGGGCAGGGTCCACAGTCCTCTTCGCGGCTCGATGGCGCGACGGCAAAGCAGTATCTGGTCTTCCCACACAGGGATGCAACCGGTGACTATTTTTGGATTCTGATAGTGAATAGTGCCGCAGACCGTACAAACATGGCGCGGACGGTTGTCACCGTCCGGCACCTCCGTGGTGACCGTACTGCCGCATGCACTGCAGAATTTCATCGTCGCCGCCCTTCTCTTGGTAAACTAACAACTGTCACAGGCCACCCATGATCCCGCTCCGGTCCAATGCCAGATTCACAGCACGCCCTGCCCCGTATCATTGCCGCCGTCGACCTCGGTTCCAACAGCTTCCATCTCATCGTTGCTCAGATAGAAAACGGGCAGCTGCAAGTGATCGACCGCCTCAAGGAAATGGTACGCTTGGGGGCCGGCCTGGACAACAAGAAACGCCTGACCCCCGAGGCGCACGAACGCGCCCTGGAATGCCTGTCACGTTTCGGCCAGCGCCTGCGCGACCTGCCCCGCAACGCGGTGCGCGCCGTGGGTACCAATACCCTGCGCCTGCTGCGCGACGGCGGCGAGTTTCTGCGCCAGGCGGAACAGGCCCTGCAGCATCCCATAGAAATCGTCGCCGGACATGAAGAGGCCCGTCTGGTCTATCTGGGCGTGGCCCACGGGCTGGCTGGCGATGAAGAGAAACGGCTGGTGGTGGATATTGGGGGGGGCAGCACGGAACTCATCATCGGCTCGGGCATGGAAACCCTGAATCGTGAAAGCCTGTTCATGGGCTGCGTGAGCTTCAGCCAGCGCTTCTTTCCCGACGGGAAAATCACCGCCCGGATGATGGACGCCGCCATTATCGCCGGGCGCCTGGAAACGAGGCCGGTACAAACCATTTACGACAGCAAGCACTGGGAGCTGGCGGTGGGCAGCTCGGGCACCATCCGCTCCATTCGCGACGTGGTACAGGCCCAGGGCTGGTCGGACAAGGGCATTTCCAGGAAATCCCTGAAAAAACTGCGCAAGGCCATGATCGAGGCCGGACATTCAGACAAGCTGAAGCTGGAAGGCCTGAGCGACAACCGACGCCCCGTGTTTGCCGGCGGCGTGGCGGTACTCAGCGCCGTGTTCAAGGCCCTGGATATCGAACAGATGCGGGTGTCCGACCTGGCCTTGCGGGAAGGCCTTTTGTACGAGCTGCTGGGCAGCATCCAGCATCATGACGTGAGAAAACGCACCGTGGACACCCTGGTGCAACGCTACAGCCTGGACGCCGACCAGGGACAGCGGGTGGCCGATACCGCCCGGCAGCTGCTCGAACAGGTAAACAAGAGCTGGAAGCTGGACGACGATGAAATGCGCCTGCTTCTGGAATGGAGCGCGCTTCTGCATGAGATCGGCATGGCCATTTCCCATGACGGCTACCACAAGCACGGCGCCTACATCCTGGCCAACGCCGACCTTTCCGGTTTCTCCCGCCAGTCCCAGACCCTGCTGGCCCTGCTGGTAAGAAATCACAGGCGCAAGTTCCGCCACCAGTCGTTCAGCGAGCTGGGCAAGGATGTCCGGGAGCCCTGCCGGCGGCTGGCCATTCTGCTGCGCCTGGCGGTGCTGCTGCACCGCGGTCGCAGCCCGGACCGGAAACCGGAACCGGGCATCATGGCGGAGGACAGCAACATTCTGCTTTCCTTCCCCCGGGGCTGGCTGGAGCAGCATCCACTCACCAAGGCAGAGCTGGAGCGTGAGGCAAAATACCTGGATGCCGCCGGTTATTTTCTGAGCTACTCATGAGATTATTGACCCCATGACCTCAACAACCACCGAATGCAAGGCAGGCATACTGCTCATCAACCTGGGCACACCGGATTCTCCGTCTCCCCGGGACGTGAAACGCTACCTCAGGGAATTTCTCTCCGACCCGCGGGTGGTGGAAATGCCCCGGCTTCTCTGGTGGCCCATTCTCAACGGGGTGATTCTCAACCTGCGCCCCAGGCGCTCTGCAAAAGCCTACGCGAAAATCTGGGATGAAAAGGGCTCGCCCCTGCTGATTCACACCCTGACCCAGGCCGATGCCCTGCAGCGTCTCTTGGGCGACGACATCAAGGTGGTGCCAGCCATGCGCTACGGCACCCCCTCCATCGCCAGCGGCCTCAGGGAACTGCTGGACGCCGGCTGCCTCCGGGTGCTGGTCTTCCCCCTCTATCCCCAGTACTCCGCCACCACCACCGCCTCGGCTTTCGACGCCGTGGTGGACGAGCTGAAGCGCCAGCGCGTGATACCGGAACTGCGCCTGCTCAACCAGTACTATGACGACCCCGGTTACATCCAGGCCCTGGCCGCCAGCGTGAAAGATTTTCAGGCGCAGCACGACAAGCCGGACAAGCTGCTGCTGTCCTACCACGGCCTGCCCCAGCGTTACGCCGATGCCGGCGATCCCTATCCCCAGCAGTGCGAGGCGACCAGCACGGCCCTGGCAGAAGCACTCGGACTGAACGATGACCAGTGGGCTCATTCCTACCAATCCCGCATGGGCCGGGAAGCCTGGCTGACGCCAGCCACATCGGACAGCCTGCGCCAACTGGCCAAAGAAGGATGCAGGCATGTGCAGGTCATCTGTCCCGGCTTTTCCGCCGACTGCCTGGAAACCCTGGAGGAAATCGCCATGGAGAACCAGGAAGTTTTTCTCCAGGCAGGGGGGGAAAAATACGAATACATTCCCTGCCTCAACGATTCCGAGGCCCACATGCGCGCACTGGCGGATCTGGCCAGGCGTTATCTTGGAGGCTGGACATGAGCGATACACCAAAGCCCGTGAACATCACGGCGCACACCAAATCACACAGCCTGGAAATCAGCTTCGACGACGGCAGCTGTTTCACCTACCCGGCGGAACTTCTTCGTGTGTACTCCCCTTCCGCCGAAGTGAGAGGCCACTGGGGCCAGGGAGCCAAGCTGCAGCTGGACAAGCAGGACGTGAACATCACCGACATCAAACCCGTGGGCCAGTACGCCATCAAGATATTCTTCGATGACGGACATGACTCAGGGCTCTACGACTGGGCCTATCTATACGACCTGGGACGAAAGCAGGCCATCTACTGGACGCAATACCTGGACAAGCTGGCCCAGGCGGGACGCAAGCGCCAGCCGCCGTCCTGGAAAAATGAAGACGAATAACCGATGACTATCCGCTCGACTGGTCCGGATGGGCGGGGTCGGAGTCAAAAGGGGAGGATGTTGGGAAGATCCCATGGCCATGGAACAGTTTGATCCCGTTTCATGGAACAGTTTGGGTGGAATTTGACTCCGACCCCATTACAAATCCGCACCTGAACGCCGATCCCGGTACGATCATCGCGTTCCCGGGTGAAACATTCGGGCTACCCGGTCGGCTGGTCCGTGCGAATCCCCTGTTCGCGCAGTGCCTGCCGCAGTTCCTGAAAAGCCGCCGGCACTTCTTCCCCGCCCCGAAAACCAAGCTCGACGAAAGACTCCTTTCCCATGCGGGGCAGACTGAACAGCTTCAGCCCGGGCCATTTCCGGGTCAGCTGCTGCAAAAGCGGCATGAGTTCGTTTTCCGACACTCCGTAGGTCCGCAAGGAAAGCTCCTGCTCCGGGCTTTCCTCTGCAGGATAGTAGCTGTCCAGCACCCATGCTCCCATGGGATGGGCCATGTCGGGAAAGCCGGGCAGGAAATAATGTTCACGAATGGAAAAACCCGGCACATTGTTTACCGGATTGGGCACCAGGATACTTCCCTCGGGCAGGTCCGCCATGCGGATACGATGCGGCCAGGCGCTATCGGAAAACCGCCTCTCAATCAGCTCGGCCGCCTCAGCATGCCGCACCAGGGGAAGGCCTGCCGCTCTTGCCGCACATTCGCGGGTATGGTCGTCTGGCGTGGCACCGATTCCCCCGCAGGAAAAGGCCGGCTCCCCCGCATCCATGCTCTGCCGGAACTGGCGCACGAGAATTTCCGGGTCGTCCGGCAGGATCTGTACCCAGCGCAGGGAGTGTCCCCTGCCCTGCAACATGCGGCGGAAACCCTCCACATGGGTGTCACGCCGGCGGCCACTGAGAATTTCATCGCCAATGACATACAGGCCAAATTTCATGACGGCTTTCCGGACAAGCGGTTCAGAGCCGTGCGAATTGACTGGGCCACATAATAGTAATACATCTCGATGGTATTCACGCCGGTCATCTGCTTGGAAAGCTCCCGGCCGTCCGGCCCGAGAAACAGCAGCGTAGGTGTGACAAAAACGCCATAGCCGTGAGCAAAATCTGCCGCATCCACGGTTTTTCCCTGAAAATCCACAATCCTCTCTCCCTCATCCATGAACATCTCACGAATCAGGATTTCATCCCGGAAATCACCTCCCAGAATCATGGGCCGAATGACTTCCTCCTTAACCAAGTGGCAGTACGGACAATCCGCCTGGGAAACGAGCAACATGACGACGCGCCGCTCCCGACGCGCCCTTCGCGCCAGGGCATGAAAGTCCTGAACCCGGATAATCTGTATTTCTGACAAAGTTGTCCCCAGGTGGAGAAAACGCCTATTGTATCCTAGCCCGAATGTTTCACCCGGGAACGCGATGATCGTGCCGGGATCGGCGTTCAGGTGCGGATTTGCAAAGGGGTCGGAGTCAAATCAGACACAGGCGGTTACAGGGAACAGGAGCCGGAGGTTCCTGATTCCTGTCAAACATCGTACTCATTTGACTCCGACCCCGTCCCGGCAGCCCCATCCCGGCAGGGTTCCCCCCGCATTTTCTGCCGGAACGGCAACTTTTTGCTACCATACCGGTCTATTCTGGAGCTTCCGGAACCCATGACAACAATCAAAACATGAAACTGCTCGCCGATTTTTTCCCGGTCATCGTGTTCTTCGTGGCCTACAAGCTGTGGGGCATGTATGTCGCTACGGGCCTGTTCATCGCTGCTTCCCTGCTGCACATGGCATGGAGCCACCGCGTTCACGGCAGGGTGGAAACCATGCAGTGGGTCACCCTGGCGCTGGTACTGGTATTTGGCGGCGCCACCCTTTTGCTGCACGACCCCGTGTTCTTCAAATGGAAACCCACGGTAGTGAACTGGCTGTTTGCCGCGGCATTTCTCGGTTCCGGACTGTTCATGGAACGCAGCCTGCTGCAGCGCATGATGGATCAGGCTATCAGCCTGCCCCGGGCGGTATGGAAGCAGCTCAACCTGGCCTGGGTACTGTTCTTCATTGCCGCGGGAAGCGCCAATCTCTATGTCGCATACAACTATCCCGAAGACACCTGGGTGAATTTCAAGCTGTTCGGCATGCTGGGCCTCACCCTGGTATTCATGGTCCTGCAGGGCCTTTACCTGGCGCGTTACATGCAACCCGTGGAAGAGGAGAAGAACTGAATGTTGTATTGCATAATCGGCACAGACCGCGAAGACAGCCTTGAAGCCCGCATGGCCGCGCGACCGGCACATGTGGAGCGGCTCAAGGCCCTGCAGGCCGAAGGGCGGCTGGTCCTGGCCGGACCGAACCCTGCCATCGATGCCGAGGACCCCGGCCCCGCCGGCTTTACCGGCAGTGTCATCATCGCCGAATTTCCCAGCCTCAAGGACGCCGAGGACTGGGCCGCAACCGATCCCTACGTGTCTTCCGGCGTCTACAAGCACGTTTCCGTCAAACCTTTCAGGAAAGTATTGCCCGAATGAAAATATCCATGATTAGCAGATTCAAGACCCACGCGGCCGCCCTGGCCATTACCACCATGCTGCCAGCCATGGCCTTCGCAGGAGAAAAGGCCGCGCAGGAACCCAGCCCCCCGGTTCCACAGACCATCGTAACCATCAATGGAGACGCCATCACCGATCTTGAAGTACTGGCCTTCAACGCCCTGCAGGGCGGCCAGAACAAGCTGGACAGCCAGCAGGCGCAGGTGCAGCTTCTCAACCAGCTGGTGAACACCACGCTGCTGGCCCAGGCAGCCGAGAAGGACGGCGTGGACAAGCTGCCCCAGGTCATCGCCGCACTGAAAATGGCCAAGATCCAGGTACTGGCCGAAGCCAAAGTCAACGACTATTTCGCCAAGCATCCTGTCACTGACGAGGAAATCAAGGCGGCCTATGACAAGAAGTTCACCAAGGAAGCCTTGCAGGAATACAAGGTCAGTCACATCCTGGTCAAGGAGGAACAGGAAGCAAAGGACATCATTGCCTCTCTGGAAAAGGGCGAAGCATTCGACAAACTGGCAAAGGAACACTCCCTGGACAGCAGCAAGGATGCCGGTGGCGAGCTGGGCTGGGTAGGCCGCAACCAGGTGGTCAAACCCTTTGGTGATGCCATGAGCAGCCTGAAAAAAGGCGAATTCAGCAAGACGCCAGTAAAGTCACAGTTCGGCTGGCATGTCATCCTTGTGGAAGATGTTCGTGCCCAGCAGCCTCCCCCCCTGGATCAGGTAAAGGAGCAGTTTCGCGCCCAGCTGCAACAACAGCAGCTTGCAAAACTGGTTACCGAAATGCGCAACCAGGCAACCGTGGAAGTTGCTGGCGCGGAAAAGACCGCTGCCTCTCCGGCACAGGAGGCAAAGCCCGCACCACAGGCAAAATGACCCCCTGCTCGAAACAGAAAAGCCCGGCCTGAAGCCGGGCTTTTTCATGATAAGGGCATAGAAGAAGCCGTCAGTCTTCCGGCTCGTTCTTGTTCAACCCACCAATCTGGGAGATGGGAATAATCTCCGCTTCCTGCTTCTCATCCTTGAAATAAGGACGCTGGCGGGCTTCCCCCGCCGCATCCGCCAGCTCCATCTCCCGGGCAGAAATCAATCGCAGGCACTGCCGGATATCCTCTATGGTATTGGCAGACAACGGGTGCTTCATGGTCTTGAATTCGGGAGTCGTATCCTTGATGACGCTGGCAAGCACCTTGCGCATGACCATCAGGATATCTCTTTCCTTGCGGCTTTCTTCATTCATTGGAACATCTCGCAATAATCGGTAATCAGCCAAGGATACCTGAACTCAATCCCTGCATTCCACAGGGAAAGGACCTCCACCTACGCTCATGGCGCGGAAACAGGAATTCAATCAAACAGGGTTTCCGCATCGAAACCCTGCTGCTCCAGAATCACCCGCAGCCGTCTCAGGGCATCGATCTGTATCTGGCGCACTCTTTCCCGGGTAACCCCCAGTTCCCTGGCCACTTGCTCCAGGGTGGAATTGTCATATCCCTGCAGGCCAAACCGGCGCATGACCACTTCCCGCTGGTTGGGGTTGAGCTTGTCCAGCCAGCGTTCCAGGTGCGCATGTATGTCTTCGGCAAGCAGGTGCTCCGTAGGTTCCTCCACGGAGGCGTCGGCTATGGCATCCACCAGCGGCTTGTCGCTGTCCCGCCCGTGTGGCACATCAACAGACGCGATGCGTTCATTGAACCCCAGCATGCGCTCGACATCCTGCAAGGGCTTGTCCAGAAGAACCGCGATTTCATCGGCGCTGGGATCATGGTCCAGCTCCTGGGAAAGACGGCGTGCCGCCCTGAGGTAGGTATTGATCTCCTTCACCACGTGAATCGGCAAGCGAATGGTACGGGTCTGGTTCATGATGGCCCGTTCTATGGTCTGGCGTATCCACCAGGTGGCATAGGTCGAAAAACGGAAACCACGTTCCGGGTCGAATTTCTCCACGGCGCGAATCAGACCCAGGTTTCCTTCTTCGATAAGATCGAGCAGGGGGAGCCCCCTGTTCAGATAGCGCCGGGCTATCTTCACCACCAGGCGAAGATTGCTCTCTATCATGCGCTTGCGGGCGGCATCATCTCCCTTGGCGATGGCCCGGGCAAGCTCCACTTCCTCTTCCGCGGTAAGCAGCTTGGCGGCACCGATTTCCCGCAGGTACAGGCGGGTGGCATCCATGTTCTCATTGCTATCGACCGGTTCCCGCGGCGGCTCTCCGGCTTTTCCACCACTACTCTCGTTTCTTGCCATGCACTTCCCCATTGTTGGCCAAACCGCCGCGGGCCGGGGCCCGGCTGCGAATCTGCCATCTCCTCCTCCGGTGGTGCTCACGGGAATCAGGGGGCTGGAAGGATCTCAGCGTGGTAGATATTTCAGGGGATCCACCGGTTTCCCATACCGTCGTATCTCGAAATACAGCAATGGCACACCCTGATTGGTCACGCCCATATCGGAAATATGTTGTCCGCGGGAAACCCTTTCCCCTTCCTTCACCCGCAAACGGCTGTTGTGTCCGTAAGCACTCAGATACTTGTTGTTGTGTTTGATGATGATAAGCTTTCCGTAACCAATGAGTCCACTACCAACATAAACAACCTGCCCTGCCTCGGCGGCGACGATCTTCTGCCCTTTCCTTCCGGCAATCTTGATTCCTCCCTTGGCAGCATCGTTTGAAGCAAATCTGGACAGGAGCCGGCCACGCACCGGCCACTGCCAGTGCAGGGAACCCTTGGCCACCGCCTTTCCGGGCTTTTTTCCGGACGAGTTCTTTGTCGGGGGCGCCGGCCTGGACCTTCCTGGCCTGTTGGCCACGGACCTGTCTGGAGAAGCTGGCTTTTTGGCGTTGGTTCCTTTGGCCGCTGGCGACGTCTTGCTGACTTTGGGCGGCGACAGCCGTATCCGTTGACCGGGATAGATGGTATAGGGGCTTTTCAGGCCATTCCAACGCGCCAGGGTGCGATAGTCCAAACCCGCCCGCCAGGCAATGGAATAGAGACTGTCTCCTTTGCGCACGCGATAGTAGCCGCCGGGGTTCTTGACAGCTGGCTTGGCACGAGGAGTGACAGAGTGCGGCGTCTTCTTTTCCGGCACCTTGTGCGTGGCACAGCCGCTCATCATCCCCGGCACTATCAGTAGCATCAGGAGAGCAAGAAACAGCCTTGTCTGCACATTTGTGTGAACAACAATAATCAATCTGCCCCCCGGATGCCTGCGGAAATACTGTTTGTTCCTTTCATCCAATCTTCACCACTATCACTGCCACAATGACGACCACGACAACTGACCACCCTATGAGGTCCATGTACTTGTGCAGCTTTTCTTCCATGGGTTTTCCTCCCCAGGCCATGAGCGCGGCCACCAGCGAAAAACGTCCTCCCCGGCCAATCAGCGATGCAATGACAAACGGGAAAAAACTCATGGATATAACCCCAGCCGTGATGGTGAATATCTTGTAGGGGATAGGGGAAAAACCTGCAATGAATATGGCCCAGAAACCCCAATCATCGAACCAGCTGCGCACCTGCAGGTATTTTTCATAATAACCGAGGTCATGCAACAGGGGCTCGATGAAGTCGAAAGCCCACAAACCGATGAAATAGCCTGCGATGCCGCCAACCACGGAGGCCAGTGTGGTAATCAGGGCAAACCACCAGGCCCGGTCAGGACGAGCCAGGCTCATGGGAGCGAGCATCACATCCGGCGGAACAGGAAAGAAAGAGGACTCGGCAAAACTCAAGCCACCCAGGTACCATGGCGCCCGGGGATGCCTCGCCCACTGCATGGCGCGAGCATACAGGGAGGAAAAGAACTTCAAGTTTCCGTCCCCCCGAGCAGGGGCACGAATCTCACCGGCTCCAGCATTTCTGTATCGTAGCCTCTTGCCGTACGGGTGACCTTCACCAGCGCCTGAACATCCCCCTGGCCAATGGGAAGAATCATACGCCCACCGGGCCGCAGCTGTTCCACCAGGGTGCGTGGAATGCCTTCGGGCGCGGCAGTGACGATGATGCCGTCGAAAGGAGAAAATTCCGGCAGTCCCAGTCCGCCATCGGAATGCTTGGGATGGATGTTTCGCAACTTGAGCAGGCGAAACCGCTGCTTGGCCTGTTCCAACAGGGTGGCGATGCGCTCCACCGTGTATATACGGCGAACCAGGGGCGCCAGCACAGCCGTCTGGTACCCGGAACCGGTGCCCACTTCCAGAACCTTGTCCAGGTTTTCGCCCTCCAGCAGGGCTTCGGTCATGCGAGCCACGATGTAGGGTTGGGAAATCGTCTGGGAGCGGCCGATGGGCAGCGCCGTATTCTCATAGGCCCGGCTGGCCAGGGCCTCGTCCACGAAAATATGCCTGGGAACCTGGGACATTACCTGCAATACTCGCTCGTCGCGTATGCCCTCGTCCCGCAGCTGCCGTACCAGACGCTCGCGGGTGCGCTCCGAGGTCATGCCCTGCCCGTTCTGGGAATGCGCGATCACGACATCAGTTCTCCAGCCAGCGCTGCAAGGGATCGATGGCCTGGTGACGGGTCAGATCCACCTGCAGGGGAGTAATGGACACATAGCCATGGCGCAGGGCATGAAAATCCGTGCCCGGCCCGGCGTCCTGCTCCGGCCCGGCGGGTCCAACCCAGTAAATCGGACGCCCTCGGGGATCCAGTTCCCGAACCACGGGTTCCGCCTTGTGACGATGGCCGAGGCGGGTAATGCGAAAGCCCTGGATCTCTTCCATGGGCAGATCCGGCACATTCACGTTGAGGATGGATTCAGCCGCCAGCGGCTTGCGCTGCAGGCGCTGGATAAGCTGCAGCGCCACCTGCGCGCCGGTTTCGAAATGCCGGGGCGAATGAGAGGCCATGGACACGGCCATGGCGGGATAGCCGAGAAAACGCCCTTCGGTGGCAGCCGCCACTGTCCCGGAATAAATCACGTCATCTCCCATATTGGCGCCAGCATTGATGCCAGCCACGACCATGTCCGGTTCCTCGTCCAGCAGGCCGGTGATGGCAAGGTGCACGCAGTCCGTGGGGGTGCCTTCCACCCGGATGAAGCCGTCATCCATGCTGTGAGCGCGAATGGGCATTTCCAGGGTCAGCGAATTGCTGGCGCCACTACGATCCCGGTCCGGTGCCACTACCACCACTTCCGCCACCGTCTCCAAAACCGCCGCCAGCGCCTTCAGCCCCGGCGCCTGGTAGCCGTCGTCATTGCTCAACAGTATTCGCATCGCGCAATTTTAACCGAAACGGGCCTGGGCCACACAATGAATACCCCTCCAAGAACGCGCCGCCCGGGCAGCCCGATACAGGTCGGGTATAATTCCTGCATGAATTCCAGAGACAAAGAATCCGACGATGAGTTCAGTGTTTTCCGCGAGGCCATGCAGGGTGTAAAACCCCTGGAACACAACCGGGCTTCACCCTGGAAGCAGCGCAGGCGCCCGGTTCCCCTGGAGCCACGCGGGGAAGAAGCGCCGGGGGAGGAGTTCGCAGACACCCAGGAAGACACTCCGGATTTCCTGGAATTTCGCCGCCCGGGCATTCAACATCGCCTGTGGTCGGACCTGCGGCGTGGCGTGCTGGAGCCGGAGGCCACCTTGGACTTGCATGGCATGCGCGTCCACGATGCGCGCCAGGCCCTGGGACAGTTTCTGAACCAGAGCATCAGCGCCAGGCGGCGTTGTGTGCGCATCATCCACGGCAAGGGTCGGGGTTCTTCGCATCAGCCCGTGCTGAAACAACGCATCAATCAATGGCTGCCACAAAAAAAGGAAGTGCTGGCTTTCTGTTCCGCGCCACGCTGGGATGGAGGCACCGGAGCCGTCTATGTCCTGCTTTCCCGCAAATGGGGCTGATTTTGATACCTCCGATTCAACGCCCCTCATTAACAGGCCCCTGAAAAATACCGTTTTCCGACACCCTATATACGACACAAGACTGTGCCACGCCTTTCCATGATGGCCGGCCATTGAAAGTGGAAGACCGGCTTGCCGCTTCTGGGGTTGAAATAACCCTGTTTTTTACCCCTCCTGACAACTTCACAAAAACCAGTGCCAGCGAATAGAATCTTCCCCTTGGCGAAGCCAAAACGGATATGCCGGCTACCCCGCTGGCCGCGGACACAAACGCTTTTCCACCTCCAAGAGGAGGTTACGGCAGGCGCCTGTTACCGACACACAAGGGTGTATCACCCTTGAAAGCTGTAGAAAACCGGGGCAAGAGAAGAAGCTCCCTATCCCAACCAGAACAGCGGAAACGTCAACAACAAGTCAAGTTTCATCAACAGAGGAAACCAATGCTGGATAAGAAGAACGAAATCATCAAGAAACTCCGGGATGCAAAAAAGGCGCACCGGCGTTGGGTAAGCAACGCCCAGACCCTTGCCCAGGGCGTACCCGTAAAAAACGACCAACTCCCTCTCAATGAAACTGAATGCGGGTTTGGAAGCTGGTACTATGGCGAGGGTCAGGCGTTGCGCAAGCAGCCTGTCTTTCGGGCCATCGAAGCGCCCCATACGGCGCTCCACGCCACTTATCTGCAGATATTCAACCTCCTCTTTCGTGAACGCAAGGTCGGGCTGTTCGGCCGGCTGCTGGGAAAAAAGGCGGAACCCACTCCCGCGGAACTCGATGAGGCAAAACGTCTGATTTCCGTGCTGAACGGGGAATCCCTGAAGATCATGGACCTGCTGGATTCACTGGAAGACGTCATCGTTTCCATGGATGAAACAGAATTCAGGAACCTGTTTTTCTGAATCTGACAACCTTAGGGGTCGGAGTCAAATCACCCCAAGTCCTTGAATCATCATGGCATCGCCCTGATTTGACTCCGACCCCTGAGGTTAGGCCCCCTCCCCCGCGAGCGGGGGGAAAGAGTTACTTAGTTCAGCTTCAGCCCAGCAGTTCCCGCATGACCACAGTGGCATAACTCCCGCGAGGGAGGAAAAACGCCATTTCCAGAGTGGACGCTTCCAGGTTCCATTCCAGTTCCCCCACCGGCGCGCCCAGAGCCCGCCGGTCGGCTTTCAGGCCAAAACGTTCCAGCCCCCGGAGCCAGGACGAATGCGGGGACAGTACCGAGACTTCCAGGTCCAGGGCGGCGCCCTCGGGTTTCAAGGCCCGGGAAGGGGCGCCGCACAGTGGCCCGGTCACGAACACTTCCTGACGATGCAGGCGTTCCACCAGTTCCTCGTCCGCCTCGGCACGGAACTGGGCGCCGCCGGCCCGCTGCATCACATCGCCTTCCAGCGACCGGTTCCAGCTGCCCCGGCGCACCCGTTCCGCCAACACCAGGTTGAACAGCCAGGAGCGGGCGGCGGACAACCAGATGCCGCGTTTGTCCCGGCGCGCTTTCTTCAGCTCGCCGGCAAAGAGGGCCTGGGCCCGTTGCAGGTTACTTCCTTCGCGGCCGAAACGCTGGCTGCCGAAATAGTTGGGAACACCCCCGGCGCCGATCTGTTCCAGACGCTGCCGCAGCAGCACCGCATCACCCTGAAAGTCATGTATGCGCAACAGGAAATGATTGCCCCTCAGCGTGCCCCGGCGCAACTTGCGGTGATGGCGCCGGGCATCCAGAACCCGCAGGTTGTCTCCCTCCAGGGCGCGCCAGTCGGGTTCCGCCTTGCCGGGGAGATGTATGGAGAAGGTCTGGGTAGTGACAGCCACCCGGTCCTTGAGGCCCGCGTAACTCACATCCCGCTGGCGCACGCCGGCCAGGCGGGCGATATGCCCGGCCACTTCCTGGGTATTGAGATTACGCTTGCGGACCTTCAGCAGTACATGCTCGCCGGTGCCGGAGGGCTCCAGGCCAAGATCCTCGATCACCTGGAAATCCTCGGGTGTGGCCCTGAGGCTACCGTTGCCCGCAGGGCCGCCCCAGGCCCGGGGCAGCACCGCCACCGGGTCACTCATGCAGCAGCACCACGGCGTGAGCGGCAATGCCCTCACCCCGCCCGGTAAAGCCCATCTTTTCCGTGGTCGTGGCCTTCACGTTAACCCGCGTGACAGCCACTTCCAGATCGTCGGCCAGCCGTTCCCGCATCAGGGCGATATGCTCACCCAGACGAGGCCGCTGGGCGATCACCGTGGCGTCCACGTTGCCCACCGTCAGCCCGGCCTCCCCCAAGGAACTGACCACCTTGCGCAGCAGGACGCGGCTGTCCACATCCTTCCAGGCCGCCTCCGTATCGGGAAAATGACGCCCGATGTCTCCGAGTCCCGCCGCGCCCAGCAGGGCGTCACACAGGGCATGGATGAGCACGTCACCGTCGGAATGGGCGATCAGTCCCTGGTCATGGGGAATGCTCACGCCGCCGAGAACCACATGATCACCGTGGCCGAAACGGTGGGCGTCGTAGCCATGACCAATACGGATGTTGCTTCCGTTGGGCATGTTATTTCCGCTTGACGTGTTTCATCAGCCGCCGCCGCTTGTGCTGCTGACGGGGGGTGAGCTTGTTGCGCCGCCCCTTGAAGGGATTGTCACCAGTGCGGAACTCAATGCGCACCGGGGTGCCCCATAGTTTGAAGGCCTTGCGGAAGCGGTTTACCAGGTAGCGCTGGTAGCTGGCGGGCACGGCGTCGGTCTGGTTGCCATGGATGACGATGATGGGTGGATTCTTGCCGCCCTGGTGCGCATAGCGCAGCTTGATGCGCCGCCCCCGGGCAAGGGGAGGCTGATGCTCCATCACCGCCTGTTCGAGGATATTGGTGAGATCCGACGTCTTGAGATCGGAAACCGCAGCCGAATAGGCGGCATCCACTGCTTTCATCAAATGCCCTACCCCGGTGCCGTGCAGGGCGGAGATGAACATCACCTCGGCAAAGGACAGAAAAGGAAGCTTGCGCTCCAGCTCGGACTTGATGCGCTCCCGCTCATCACTCTGCAGGCCGTCCCACTTGTTTATCACCACCACCAGGGCGCGGCCGCTGTCCACCACGTGGCCAGCCAGGGTGGCATCCTGCTCGGATATGCCCTGGTGGGCGTCCAGCACCAGCAACACCACGTTGGCGGCTTCCATGGCCTGCAGGGTCTTGATGATGCTGAACTTCTCTATGGCTTCGTTGATGCGCGCCCGGCGGCGCACCCCGGCGGTGTCGATGAGGGTATAACTTCGCCCTTGGTGCTCGAAGGGCACGCGGATACTGTCCCTGGTGGTGCCCGGCTTGTCGAAGGCCACCAGGCGTTCTTCCCCCAGCAGCCGGTTGATGAGAGTGGACTTGCCCACGTTGGGCCGGCCCACCACGGCGATCTGCACCCCGCCACCTTCCTCTTCCGGGATTTCCTCGACGGGCGGCAGGGTATCGAGAACCTGGTTGACCAGAGGCTTGACACCCCGTCCGTGGGCTGCGGAGATCGCCACGGGCTCTCCCAGCCCCAGGGCATGGAACTCGGCCGCCGCCACATCCCTGTCCAGGGATTCGGACTTGTTGGCCACCACGGTAATGGGCTTGCCCGTCTTGCGCAGCTCGGCGGCAATCTGCTCGTCGGCGCCCGCCAGGCCTTCCCTCGCATCCACCAGGTAGAACACATGATCCGCTTCTTCGATGGCCAGGCGCACCTGCCTGTCCATGAGCACTTCCACGCCTTCCTTTTCGCCGCTGATGCCCCCCGTATCCACCACCAGGTAGGGACGACTGCCCAGACGCCCCACCCCGTACTGGCGATCACGGGTCAGCCCGGGCTGATCCGCCACCAGGGCGTCGCGGCTACGGGTGAGACGATTGAAGAGCGTGGACTTGCCGACGTTGGGGCGGCCCACCAGGGCAATGACGGGAAGCATATGCTAATCTTCCGGCAGCCCCAGTGAAACCAGCCGGCCATCACTGGTGAGAATATAGAGCACATCATCCACCGCCACCGGTGGCGCGACGATGGCGTCGCCTATGTCCATGCGGGCTGCCATGGAACCATCGGCGGAAGACAGCCAGTGCAGGTAGCCTTCGAAATCACCCACCACGGTATAGTCGCCCTGGATGGCCGGTGCGGTGAGGGCCCGGTTTCGCAGCGCCTGCTGGCGCCAGCGCGCCGAGCCAGAATCCGGGTCCAGGGACCAGACGTTCCCCTGAGCATCGGTGACCGCCAACTGCTGCCAGTTGGCCGCCATGTTGTTGTACACCGACATCTCCCGTTTCCAGAATATCTTGCCACTGCCTTCGCCCATGGCCGCCACGTCGCCCTGGTAGGCGGCGCCATAAACCGTACCGCTGTAGACCAGGGGATCGGCATCCACATCCACCATGCGTTCCAGGTCGGAACGGCCACTGGGCAATGTGACATGCTGTTCCCATTCCACCAGTCCGGTATCCAGGGCCAGGGCAACCATTTTGCCACCCGCCAGCCCACAATACACCGTGCCACTGCTGATGACGGGACTGCTGCTGCCACGCAGGGTAAGCACCGGCACCTTGTGATCGTAAATCCAGAGCTGTTCGCCATCAGGGGCATTCAAGCCGTAAAGCTTCCCATCCGCGGTGTGCACCACGACCACCTCATCACCCACTGCCGGCGCGGCCAGGATTTCACTGCTCAGGTCCTTGCGCCAGCGCTCCTCACCCGACTCCACCGAGAAAGCTGCTACCTGGGCTTCGCTGGTGCCAATGACGACGAGATCATCACCCACCCCCGGACCGGCGGACGCGGGCAGCCCTGTCTCCACCAGCCAGGACTGTACACCGGTTTCCGCATCCAGGGCACGCAAACTGCCTTCCGCGTCAACCACGTAGACCATGCCATCCCGCACCGCGGGCATAAGTCGGTTGTAGGCCGTCCCCGTGTCGCCGATATCCAGGCTCCAGCGCAGCTGCGGCTTGACCACGGGAGTGAAATCCACCAGTTCCGCGGGTTCCAGGGCGGGATCATCACCACCAAACCAGGTAGTGGGATCCGCCATGGTGCCGCAGCCGGCAAGCATCGCTGCAAGCAAGGGCAACAGGAGCCAGCGAGTCATGTTCATCTAACCACCCAGCTCCATCAGCTTCATGCGCACCAGGGTCGGATTGCTCACCCCTTTCTCCAGCGCCCTGGAAAAATCACTGCGCGCGCCCTGCCGGTCGCCTCGGGCCAGCTTGACTTCCGCCTGTATGCTGAGGAACTCACCCATCCAGGAATCGTCTGCCGGGTTGGCCGCCAGGGTGGATGCCTCGTCCAGTTTGTCCATATCCAGCAGCAGGCGCGCCAGGCGCACCTTCGCCAGCTTGCCGATGGCCTCGTCACCGGCGTTGTCCATCACCCACTGCAGGCGGATCCTGGCCTTGTCCTTGTCCCCGGCCTCGAGCTGCAGGCGGGCAAGGTCCAGAGCGGTGAACAGGGCATAGGTGGACCCCTGGTACTCTTTCATCAGGGCTTCACCGCGTTGTACCGCAGCATCCAGGTCACCGCCACGCGCCGCCTGGGCAAATCCTTCGTAGCTGGCCGAGGCGTTTTCCGCCTGTATACGCTGGTATTCCATCCAGCCCTTGCCGCCACCGACCACCGCCAGTCCCAGCACGATGCCGCCTATGGCCCACTTGCCATTTTCCTTCCACCATTTCTTCAGGGCTTCGACCTGTTCTTCTTCCGTCTGATAGGTACTCACTCGATTACTCTCCAATCTCTTCTTTCAGAAACGCTGCCAGCTGGTCATGGGCCAGGGAAATCTGCTCCCGCTGTTCCCGCAGCCACTTGACGCCCACCTGCTGCTGCTGCAATTCGTCTTCACCCAGGATCAGCGCCACCCGGGCACCACTCCGGTCCGCTTTTTTGAACTGGGACTTGAAGCTGCCCCCGCCACAGTTTACCTGCAATCTCAGGCCGGGCAAGGCATTGCGCAGGGCCTCGGCCAGCACCAGCCCCGGCGCCTGTGCCTGATCGCCGGCCAGCACCAGGTACACATGAGGATCGCCGTCCGTGGGCGCGGTGCCCAGTTCTTCCAGTACGGCCACCACCCGATCAACGCCCATGCCAAAGCCCACGGCGGGGGTGGACCTGCCCCCCAGCTGTTCCACCAGGCCATCGTAGCGGCCACCGGCACACACGGTTCCCTGGGCCCCCAGCAGATCGGTCACCCACTCGAACACGGTGCGGGAATAGTAGTCCAGGCCGCGCACCAGGCGGGTATTGACCACATAGTCCACGCCGGCTGCCTCCAGCCCGGCGGTTATCACCTCGAAATGCGCCCGGGATTCCTCGCCAAGGTCGTCCATGAGGGCCGGCGCCCCGGCGATGATATCTGCCATGTCGGGATTCTTGGAATCCAGCACCCGCAGGGGATTGGTCTCCAGGCGGCGCAGGCTGTCCTCGTCCAGCCGATCCCGGTGTCCCCGAAGGTATTCCACCAGGCGCGCCCGGTAAGCCTTGCGCTCTTCCGGTGTTCCCAAGGTGTTGAGTTGCAGCTCCAGCCCGGGAATACCCAGTTCCTTCCACAGCCTGGCGGTAACCAGAATCACCTCCAGGTCGATATCCGGTCCCGCCATGCCATAGGCCTCCAGGCCAATCTGCTTGAACTGGCGGTACCTGCCCTTCTGCGGCCGCTCGTGGCGGAACATGGCGCCCTGGTACCATAGACGCTGCACCTGGTTGTGGAGCAGGCCGTTCTCCATGCAGGCACGCACGCAGCCCGCGGTGCCCTCGGGACGCAGGGTCAGGGAATCACCATTCCTGTCCTCGAATGTGTACATCTCCTTCTCGACGATATCCGTAACCTCTCCGATGGAGCGCTTGAACAGCTCGGTCATTTCCAGTACGGGGGTACGGATTTCCCGGTAGGCGTAAGACTGGAATACCCGTCGCGCGGTGTTTTCCACAAACTGCCACAGGGGTGTCTGCTCGGGGAGTATGTCTCGCATTCCCCGCACTGCCTGAATCTTTTTGGCCATCTATTCTGCTGCTGGTTTCAGGGTTAGTTTGGCGACATTGCCCCGGGTATGAGGAGCAAGGTCATAAGGTTTTCCATCCATAAGGATGGTCACATTACGCGCATTCCCCAGCACCATCTTGTAGGGAAACTCGCCGGTGAGCTCGATTTCCTCGCCGGCCTTGCGCTTGCCCACCATCTTGAAGCTCTTGTTCGCGCCACGCACATCCACCCAGCAATCACCCGAAAACGAAAGGACTACCCGGGGAGATGTGGCTTGCGGAGCGGGCTCGGGGGCGGGATGGTCTGTTTCCACGCCGGCGGCGGCTTCCTCCGCCTGAGATTCCGCGCTGCCGGTGGAAGCCGTCGAATCAATCTCCGGCGAGGCTTTTTCCAACAGGGGCTGTTCCGGCGGGGATGGCATTGGGGCAACCTCGGTGGTTTCAGCCGGAATATCAGCTCCATTCATCCCCTCGTCATCAGCAACGGCATTGTCCATTGCAGTACGGCTTTCTTCCTTGCCTGCGGCAATGCCCACATCGCTTTCCGTTCCTGATACCGGCACGCCCTTCTCCAGGTTGGACTTCCACCACAGACCGAAGGTAGTCACCAGGGCAATGATCACCAGCCAGGTCACCAGCCGCACCACGCCATGACTGCTGCGAATCTCCTTCCGTACCCCCTGTGCCACCGCGGGAGGCACGGTACAGTCCTCGCCCTCGGGGCAACGTTTTTCGAACTCGGACAGAATCACCTCTTCCGGCACATTCACCGCCCGGGCAAAATTCCGGTAATAGCCCCGCACGAAAACCCGCGCAGGCAGAACCTCGTAGTCTTCCTCTTCCAGGGCCTGTACCATGGCCTTGCTCAGGTGCAGTTGCTCGGCAAGGGTGGCAATCTCCATGCCCAGCGCCTCCCGCGCCTGCCTCAACCGGCTGCCAGGTGAAGGCACACTGGCCACAACAGACTTGTCGCTTTTCCTGGGCGCCTGGCGCTTCTTGTTTCTCACGCTTGCCATGACTGCACTCAGTTGTCCAGGGACCGTGCCTGTCTGGAATCGGGAAAGCTGGATTTCAGCAGCATGGTGTCGCTTCTTTCCTGGTGGGCATTCCCGAGCTTGCGTTCAGTGAGGATGCTCAGGTACAGCAGCTCCGCCGTCGGCTTCGCCACCTCCCGGTACCGCTGCAGATACGCACGGGTGGACAGGTACTTGCCCTGGTCGAAACGCAGCTGGGCCATCTGGTACAGGGCCGGTGCATAGGATGGATTGCGCTCGAGCGCGCGCAACAGGTAATCCTCCGCCTTTTCATTCAGGCCGGCCTTCCTGGCGCAGGTACCCGCGTTGGACATGGCAACCCAGGGCGTCTGGTAGAGGGGATTGTCGAGGGCCTTGTCGAAATAGGGCAGCGACGGCTCATACTCTTGCAGCTTGCACAGATAACTGCCATAGGCATTCAGCGCATAGGGATTCTTCGGGTCCACGTCCAGGGAGCGCCGATAGGCCGCGCTGGCCGCGTCATTCTCTCCCAGGGTTTCATAAATCAGCGCCAGCACCAGGTGGGCATTGCCATTGCGAGGTCCCTTGGCAACGGCTTTCTTGGCTTTCTTGAGGGCCGTGGTGTAGTCGCCCTGGCGCAGATATTCGTAGGCCAGCTGTACATAGACATCGGATGTGTCATTGCCGGGGTTGCTGTTTCCCAGGTTCCCGGTGCTGGAGTCATTCTCCCCCTGCACCATCCCCTGGTTACAGCCCCCAAGCAGCAGGAAAAGCAAGGCCAGGCCAATCTGCCTCATGATGCCAGCCTCCGCTGCTGACGCAAGCGCAGGGATACTTCCGTGCGCCCGCTGCGATCCCGCACCTTGCCCACCAGCTGGCCGCAGGCGGCGTCGATATCGTCACCCCGGGTCTTGCGCAGGATGGCCATGATGCCCGCCTTCATGAGTTTCTGACGGAAAGCTTCGATGCGCTCCGGTGGCGAACTGCGGTAGTCGGTACCCGGGAAAGGATTGAAAGGAATCAGGTTCATCTTGGAAGGGGTGCCCTCAAGAAGCCGGATCAGGGCTTTGGCATGAGCAATACTGTCATTGATGCCGTCCAGCATTACATATTCCCAGGTCACCTTGCGGCGCTTGTCGTTCTTCACGAACTCCCGGCAGGCGGGAATCAGCTCTTCCAGGGGATACTTGCGATTGATGGGAACCAGCTCGTCACGCAAAGCGTTGTCCGGCGCATGCAGGGACACAGCCAGGCTCACGTCCGACACTTCCCGCAGGCGGTAGAGATTGGGCACGATGCCGGAAGTACTGATGGTCACCCGGTACTTGGACAGCATATATGTCAGGTCGTCCTGCATGAGATCCATGGCGCTGACTACAGGTTCGAAGTTGGCCAGGGGCTCGCCCATGCCCATAAGCACCACGTTGGTGGGCGGTTTGCTCATCCGCCGGGTGGCGTGCCAGACCTGGCCGATGATCTCACCCGTGGTCAGGTTGCGGTTAAAGCCCTGTTTCGCCGTGGAGCAGAAGGAACAGTCCAGGGCGCAACCCACCTGAGAGGAAACACAGACCGTGCTGCGGTTGCCGTCGGGAATATAGACTGTTTCCACCCGCTGGCCGTCATGCAGTTCCATGACCCATTTCACGGTGCCATCGGCGGAGGGCTTTTCCAGGATAATCTCGGGCAGACGCACTTCCGCGCCGGCCTCCAGGGCGGCACGCAGCTTCTTGGACAGGTCGGTCATCTGGCTGAAATCCGTGACGCCATGCTTGTGAATCCATTTAAGCACGTTGCGCCCATGGAAGGGCTTGGCGCCCAGGCTCACGAAGTAGTCCTCCATGGCCTTGCGGTCCAGATCCAGCAGATTCAGGGGTTTGTCAGTAGCCAAGATGGGTTCCCGGTGGTCGCGAATCAAAACTGATTATATGCAAACAAGTTATTTTACTCTTCATGGACGCTTAGCGCCAATGAATTCCTGCCCGGGGGACAGGGCCGGCACACCTTGCAAAAACTCCCTTTCCACCAGCCATGAGCGTCTATAATCGCACAAGCCAGACCAACCCAAGGACACAAGGACGCCCATGACTTTCCTGTTCACAAACAAAGGCCCCGCCCTCATCCTGTTCACCGCCCTCTCGGGCACCGCCACGGCAGCCGCCATTTCCTATCCGGATGCGCCCCGGAGCAGTCAGGCCGACAACTTCCACGGCATCCGGGTAGCGGATCCCTATCGTTGGCTTGAGGAACTGGATTCGCCCCAAACCCGAAAATGGGTGGAGGCCGAAAACCGGCTGACAGAAAGCTGGCTGAAAAAATTCCCCGCCCGGGACAGGTACCGCCAGCGTCTTACGGAACTGTGGAACTTCGAGCGCTATTCCGTCCCCTGGAAAGAAGGGGGACGCTATTTCTTCAGGCGCAACGACGGCCTGCAGAACCAGTCCGTGGTCTATACCCTGCGCCGCCTGGATGACACCCCCAGGGTACTCATCGACCCCAACAAGCTGTCAAAGGACGGCACGGTGGCGCTCAAGGGCGCAGCTGTCAGCCCCGACGGAAAATACTATGCCTACGGTGTCTCTGATGCCGGCTCCGACTGGACGGAATGGCGGGTGCGGGAAATCGACAGCGCAAAAGACCTGGATGACCGCCTGAAATGGATCAAATTCAGCAATGTCTCCTGGAGCGCCGACAGCAAGGGCTTCTACTACTCTCATTACGATGCCCCAAAGGAAGGCCAGAAACTCAAGAGCGTCAATTATTTCCCCAAGCTCTACTACCATCGACTCGGAGACCCCCAGGAAAAGGACCAGCTCATTTATCACCGGCCGGACCACAAGGACTGGTCCTTCGACGGCCTGGCCACGGACGACGGCCGCTACCTGCTGATCAGCGTGGAGCGGGGCACGGAACAGAAAAACCTGCTCTACTTCCAGGACCTGCGGCATCCTGAAAAGGGCATACGCCCGGTCATCGAGGAATGGCAGGCCAGCTACGACTATTTGGGGAACAACGGCTCCCGTTTCTGGTTCCTGAGCAACGACACAGCGCCCCGGGGCCGCATACTGGAAATCGACCTGGAAAATCCCGCCCCGGAGCAGTGGAAGGACATCGTCCCCCAGGGAGCGGATACTATCGAAACCGCCAGCATGATCAATGATAGTTTCATCCTGAGTTACATGCACGATGCCTGGCACAAAGTCGTTATCCACCCCCTGGGAGGTGAAGCGCGGGAACTGAAACTGCCGGGTATGGGCAGCGCCGGCGGCTTCTACGGCAAACGCACGGACAAGGAGACCTTCTATTCCTGGACCAGTTTCAACACCCCCAACCGCATCTATCACCTGGACATGGAAACCGGCGAAAGCCGGCTGTTCAAGGCGCCCAGGCTCAAGTTCAACCCGGACGACTACGTCACCCGCCAGGTCTTCTACAAGAGCAAGGACGGCACCCGTGTTCCCATGTTCATCAGCCACCGCAAGGACCTGAAACCCGATGGCAGCACCCCCACCCTGCTCTACGGCTACGGCGGCTTCAACATTTCCCTCACCCCCTGGTTCTCCGTATCCCGCCTGGTATGGATGGAGGCTGGCGGCATCTACGCCGTGGCCAACTTGCGCGGCGGCGGGGAATACGGTGAGGAATGGCACAAGGCTGGCACCAAAACCCGCAAGCAGAACGTATTCGACGATTTCATCGCCGCCGGGGAATGGCTGATCGCCAATGGTTACACCTCACCGAAACACCTGGGCATCATGGGAGGCAGCAATGGCGGCCTGCTGGTGGGCACCGTGCTCCTGCAGCGTCCGGATCTGTTCGCCGCGGCCCTGCCCGCCGTGGGCGTCATGGACATGCTGCGCTTCAACAAGTTCACCATCGGCTGGGCCTGGGAATCCGACTACGGCTCCCCTGAAAACAAAGAGGAATTTAGGGCCCTGTACGCCTACTCGCCCTACCACAACGTGAAGCAAGGGGTTTGCTATCCCCCAACCTTGGTCACCACCGCTGATCACGACGACCGGGTATTTCCCGCCCACAGCTTCAAGTTCACCGCCGCCCTGCAGGCGGCTCAGGCCTGTGACAACCCCGTTCTCATCCGCATCGAGACCCGGGCAGGCCATGGCGCCGGCAAACCCACCAGCAAGCGCATCGAGGAAGCGGCGGACATGCTGGCCTTCCTCGACTACTTCCTGAAAAAGGGACCATGAGCAGTCATCTCTCCCGGCCCTCCATGAAATGGTCCATGCGCATGGGCAGCCTGGCGGGGATTCCCGTCTACGTTCATGCCACCTTTCTTATTCTCCTGATCTGGATTGCTCTGAGCTACTGGCGCAGCGAGCAGAGCCTGGGGGCCGTGGTGCATGGCGTGGTTTTCATCCTGGCCCTGTTTGGCTGCGTGGTCCTGCACGAACTCGGGCACGCCCTCACGGCCCGGCGCTTTGGCATCAGAACCCGTGACATCACCCTGCTGCCCATCGGCGGTGTGGCGTCCCTGGAGAAAATGCCGGACGATCCCAAAGAGGAGATTCTGGTGGCCCTGGCCGGGCCGGCGGTTAACATTGTCATCGCCACCGCCCTATGGCTATGGTTGAGCCTGCAGGGCACGATGCCGGCAGAAGGTGTTGCAGCGCTGCTCCAGGGCAGCATGCTCCAGCAACTCCTGGCCCTGAACCTGTTTCTGGCCCTGTTCAACCTGCTACCGGCCTTTCCCATGGACGGCGGTCGGGTACTGCGCGCGGTGCTGGCTCTGCGCATGGACCATCTCAAGGCCACCCGCTCGGCGGCCGCCATCGGTCAGGCCTTCGCCCTGTGGCTGGGACTGGTAGGGATGTTGTACAACCCCTTCCTGCTGTTCATCGCCCTGTTCGTGTGGATAGGCGCCATGGCGGAAGCCGGTTCAGAGGAAGTGAAAAGCCTGCTCCATGACAGCACCCTGGAACACGCCATCATCACCCACTTCGACACCCTGGCCCCGGACGACGCCCTGTCCCGGGCCATACAGCTCACCCTGGAAGGCGTGCAGAAAGATTTTCCCGTCCTGGATCAGGGGGAAATCGTCGGCGTACTCACCCAGGAAGACCTGCTGCGCGGCCTTCAGGAACAGGGGGCTTTGGCCCCGGTGGCAAGCTACATGCACACCGATGTTCCCACAGCGGAAGTGAATGAACCTCTGGAAAAAGCCATGAAGGAACTGCAGGAATGCGACTGCCATATTCTGGCCGTGACCCGGAAAGGTCGGCTGGCGGGCATCATCAACATGGAAAACATCCTGGAACTGCTGCGCATCGAGGCCGCGTTGAAAAAGCAGTCTTTGGGGTAACCCAAGGGGTCGGAGGCAAATCAGAGTAGCACGATGTTAATCCACTGCCTGGCGTGATTTGACTCCGACCCCCTGCCAGGCTAATTAGTCGTCCCCGGACCGGACAAGGGTGTAAAGACGCGCAAGCTCCTGTTCCAGGCTGTTGGCCGGTCGCGGCACACCTGCCTTTGCATACCAGTAATCCGCATTCCAGTCGTCACCTTCCACCCGGTGCAGATAGGCATGGATCTGACAGGACAGGCTATCGGAATGAGACTGCACCAGACGATGAGCTTCATCCCAGTGATTGTCCCGGGCCAAGTTCAGGATTTGGACATAATCAATCATTTTCCCGCCTCCGGTAATCGTTCAGGGGTCGGAGTCAAATCAGGGTGGCGCGATGTTAATCCACTGCCTGGCGTGATTTGACTCCGACCCCTGTACTCATTCCTGTGCCAGCACCTTGCCGATACGCTTCTTCATCACCCCGAAATACACCACGGGAATCACCACCAGGGTGAGGATGGTGGATACCAGCAAGCCGAAGATCAGGGCCACGGCCAGGCCGGAGAATATGGGGTCGTCGAGAATGAAGAAGGCTCCCATCATGGCCGCCACGGCGGTGAGCACGATGGGCTTGGCCCGCACGGCGGCGGAGCGCACCACGGCCGCTTCGAAAGTGGAGCCTTCACGAATCTCCTGATTGATGAAATCCACCAGCAGGATGGAGTTGCGCACGATGATCCCCGCCAGTGCGATCATGCCGATCATGGAGGTGGCGGTGAACTGGGCGCCCAGCAGGGCATGACCGGGCAGGATGCCGATGATGGTCAATGGAATGGGCGCCATGATGACCAGGGGTACCAGGTAGGAGCGGAACTGGGCCACCACCAGCAGGTAGATGAGCAGCAGCCCCACGGAATAGGCAATGCCCATGTCGCGGAAGGTTTCATAGGTGACCTGCCACTCGCCATCCCATTTCAGGCTGAACTCATAAGGATTGACAGGCTGGCTTAGGAACCACTGCACCGGCCCGTCCTGTTCCCCGAGCCGGGCGGAAATATCGAACATGCCATACAGAGGGCTGTCGGTCTTGCCCGCCATGTCGCCCATGACATAGACCACGGGCAGCAGGTCCTTGTGATGGATGCTGTATTCCCGTTCCGAAGGCACCACGGACACCACTTCGGACAGGGGCACGAAGCTGCCGTTGCGGCCGCGGATCTTGAAGGCCAGCACCTGGTCCAGATCCGCCCGGGCGGCTTCGCTCAGGCGTACACGGATGGGCACGGCGTATTTGAGGTTGGTGCCATGAATGAAGGCCATGTCCTCGCCGTCCAGCACTGTAGAAAGCGCCTGGGCCACATCCGCCTGGGAGATACCGAGACGGGCGGCGCGGGCGCGGTCCACCACCACCACGGCCTTGTCCGAGGGAAACTCCACGGAATCGTCCACATCCACGATGTCGGGAGTGTTTTCGAACACGTCCCGCACTTTCTTGGCCGCCTCGATTTGGCCCTCGTAGTCGATGCCATAGATTTCCGCCACCAGAGGCGAGAGCACCGGCGGGCCCGGCGGCACTTCCACGATCTTGGCGTTGCCGTCGTAGCTGGAGGCAATGGCCTGCACCCGGTCACGCACGGACAGGGCAATCTCATGACTCTTGCGTTCCCGGTGGTGCTTGTCCACCAGGTTCACCTGTATATCCCCGAGGTGCGCCCCCTTGCGCAGGTAATACTGGCGCACCAGGCCGTTGAAGCTGATGGGCGCGGCGGTGCCGGCATAGACCTGGTAGTCCCGCACTTCGGGCACCGTGGACAAATAGGCGGCGATCTCGTTCAGGGTCAGGCTGGTCTGTTCCAGGGAAGTGCCCTCGGGCATGTCCAGCACGATCTGGAACTCGGACTTGTTGTCGAAGGGCAGCATTTTCATGATGACCTGCTTGCCCGCCACCAGGGAGACGGAAGCCGCGATGAGGGCCAGGACGCCGAACAGCAGCAGCCA
>Ga0256832_1000264_pt1 | contig 33142 bp, 23 predicted proteins | sample 134614metaG_FD_190534 | JGI IMG/M metagenome (GOLD analysis project Ga0256832, IMG submission 190534) | Hydrothermal vent microbial communities from Lau Basin, Pacific Ocean - 134-614 | ecosystem: Environmental > Aquatic > Marine > Hydrothermal vents | place: Pacific Ocean: Lau Basin | collected...
GCAACAGAGGCTTGGTGTTCATCACCCCGCGGGAAGTCCGCGCAGGATGTTTGAAGACGAGCGAGAGCGGAAATAAAAGATGCTGGCGTTGTCCCACAGAACGAATCTCGGTTGGTGGAACAAAAGTAAAGAAACCTCTGCCCCTCTGAGGCGGGCGTCAGCCGCCCTCTGACGCCCGCTCCCCTCAAGCAATATCGGAGTGTGTTTTGTGTATTACAATGTTGTCTATCGGTCTTATGTATGTTTTTATGATATGGCTTCTTGAAAATGGGGGTGTCCTTCAAGGAATCGGCGCATTTTGTTCAGACCATACCGGTAGCGCCCCAGCACGGTGTTGATATTGGTGTGGGTGAGCTCGGCGATCTCTCGAAATTTTTTGCGTTCGAAAAAGCGAAGCCGAATCACGTCGCTCTGCTCCTGCGGCAGGGCGGAAAGCGCCTCGTAGATGGCGTGGTGTTTTTCTTCTTCCATCCGGACTTCTTCCGGCGAACGCTGCGCATGACAATAGAGATGGAAAGGCTCTAAGGCACTCACGGACCGGTGTTTTTTTCGCCGATAGTAGTCGATGAGAAAATTGCGCACCAATCGCATGACCCATTGCACCGTCTTGCCTTCTTCCCGATAGCGGTTGTTCTTGACTTTTCGCATGATCTTCACGGCCATCTCCTGAAACAGGTCATCCGCTTCCATCGGATCCTTGACGTAGCCGTAGATATAACCGTAGATTTGATTTTTCCTTTGAAGAAACACCTCCAGCGGCGCGCTTGTTGAAACATTGTTGGATGTGTGCATGACGTCTGCCATAATCGTTTGTTTTGTGGTGTCCTAAAATCAAGCAATCTTTATGCCAACAGCGAGCGGGATACGAATTAAAGAGGCTTATCAGCACAACCTTCAGGACATTGACGTGTGGATTCCCCATGACCGGCTCACGGTGATTACGGGGCCGTCGGGCTCGGGCAAAACATCACTGGCACATTACGTGTTGTTTCGGGAGGGGCAGCGGTTGTATGCCGAGAGTCTTTCGACCTACCTTCGGCAGTTTCTGGGCAGTGTGATGAAGCCGCACGTGAAACAGATTGAAGGGCTTTCGCCCACGGTCACCATCCGCCAGCAGCATCGCATTACGGAGACCAACCGCTCGACGGTGGGCACCGCCACCGACACCTATCACTATTTGGCTGCACTGTATGCGGTGGTCGGTGAAGTGGTCTCGCCCCACACGGGACAGGTGCTCACCCCCGCCACGCCTGCGTTGGTTCTTGACGCGGCGAAAAGGAGCGCAGGAGAAGAAGTGGTGATCGGCTATCCGCTGGATGCAGAGCTGCTGATGAAGCATGCAGGCGCCTACTTGCAAAGCCTCTTTGAACAGGGCGTTCGTTATTTATGGCAGCAGGGGCGGCTTATCGAGCTTGAGCCGTTTGTGGAGTTTGTTGCCGGGATGGCGTCCGTTGGTGACATATGGGGCCGGGAAGATTGGTCGGAGGCGGTGGTGGTCAAAGGGGTGTTTTCGCCCTCTGATGAAGCGCCGTTATATGAGGCCGCACAAGCGGTGCTGGATGAAACGGGGAGGTGTGTGATGATGATACGCCGGGGGGACGAATGGCAACGCCTGACCTTTCACACCCGCCTGTACGACGGCACGCAGGAATATCTGGCTCCCTCGGAAGACCTCTTTAACTTCAACAACTCTTACGGAGCCTGTCCGGCATGTGAAGGTTTTGGATTGGTGATGCGCCTGTCTGAAGAAAAGATCATTCCGGACCCGTCGTTGTCGGTGCGGCAGGGCGCCGTGGCTTGCTGGAAAGGCGAGCGGGCCGGGGAGTTGCTGGCGCAATTTATCGAGCGGGCGCCCCGCTATGGTTTTCGGCTGGATGTGGCGTATCAGGATTTGACGCCGGAAGAGAAAGCCCTGTTGTGGAAGGGCCGTGATGGCTTGATGGGGATCGAAGGCTTTTTTGCGATGCTGGACGGAAAAACCTACAAGCCGCACGTGCGCATGTTTAAGGAGCGCTTTATTGAGCGCCTTCCTTGTCCTACCTGCGAAGGCTATCGGTTGCGTCCCGAAGCGTTGGCCGTCAAGGTGGGCGGCAAACATATCGGCGAACTGGCCCGAATGGAAGCCGCCGATCTGCTGGATTTCTTAGAAAATCTGCGCCTTTCGGAACATCAGCAGAAACGGGCCCGCATCCCGCTCGAAGAAGCGCTGCACCGCCTCCGCATGATGAAGCAATTAGGGCTGGGATATATCACACTCGAACGCACCATGCGCACCCTCTCCGGCGGCGAATGGCAGCGGGTCCAACTCCTGAAAGCCGTACGCAATGCCATGAGCGGCATCACCTATATTCTGGATGAACCTACGGTGGGGCTGCATCCCACCGACACCGCCCGGCTGATAGCGGCTTTGCGGGAACTGGCCCGGGAAAATACCGTCGTGGTGGTGGAACACGACGCCGAAGTGATCCGGTCCGCCGATTACGTGGTGGAGTTGGGCCCCGGGGCGGGGCAGTATGGCGGCCAGGTGGTTTTTGAAGGGCCAGCCGATGATTTTGCCAAAGCCCAAACCCTGACGGCGGACTATATTCACGGCCGACGGCGGGTGGAGGGCCGCCGGCCTGAAGCACTTCCGTCCCAAACGTCCGAGTGGATACGCTGGCAAGGCGTTCAGAAACACAACCTCAAAGGCGTGGACGTGACCGTTCCGCTGGGTCGAATGAGCGTGATTGTAGGGCCTTCCGGCGCCGGAAAGTCCACGCTGATGCAGGAAGTCATGTATCCCTCACTGGCCGGTGTCCTGTCGGCAAGCACCGCCTATGCCGCCATGGAAATTGAGCAACCGCCCGCCTGGGTGGACCTGGTCGATCAGAAAAGCATCAGCCGGTCGTCCCGCTCCAATGTGATGAGCTATATCGGCCTTTATCCCCTCATTCGAGCGGTGTTCGGCCAACAAAAAGAAGCCCTTCGGATGGGATTGACGGCCGCTCACTTTTCCTTTAACTCTAAAAAGGGACATTGTGAAAGCTGCAAGGGCGAAGGCGTTGTTTATATCGACTTGCAATTCATGGCGCCGGTGGAGATGGTGTGCCCGGAATGCGGCGGCAAGCGGTTTAAGCCATCGGTGTTGGAAGTGAAGGTGGGTGGCAAGACGATTGCCGACATGTTTGATATGGAGGTCTCGACGGCTCGCACGTTCTTTTCCGATGCGGAAGAGATGGCGCCTTATTTCGATGTGTTGGAACGGGTCGGATTGGGATATCTGCATCTGGGTCAGACCACGGCCCAGCTGAGCGGCGGAGAACTTCACCGCCTTAAAATCGCCCGCCACCTGCTGGAGCGCTCCGAGGAGCCCGGCATTATCTTTTTCGATGAGCCGACCACCGGCCTCCATCTTCACGACATTGCCACGTTGCTCAAAGCACTCGATGAGTTAGTGGCCCAGGGACACACGGTGGTGATTATCGAACATCATCCCGATGTGATCCGGAGCGCCGACTGGGTCATTGAGTTGGGGCCCGGGGGCGGAAAATCGGGCGGCCGCCTCCTTTTCTCGGGGCCGCCGCAACAGTTTGTCCAGACGGATTCGCCGCTGGTTCCTTTTATCCGGCAGCGCTGACTATCGGCGAAATTCAGGAGCCACCCGCGGATGCTTAATGCCTTCGCTGTAATCGTAAAATCCGCGGCCGGTTTTGACGCCCAGGTGTCCGGCGTCCACCATCTTAATGAGCAGCGGGCAGGGCGCATACTTGGGATTGCCCAGCCCTTCATGCAGCACGTTCAGGATAGCCAGACACACGTCCAGCCCGATAAAGTCCGCCAGATGAAGTGGGCCCATCGGATGATTCATCCCCAGCTTCATGACCGTGTCGATTTCTTCCACGCCGGCCACGCCTTCATAAAGGGCATAAACGGCTTCGTTGATCATGGGCATGAGAATGCGATTGGCCACAAAGCCGGGATAGTCATTGACGACGACGGGCGTTTTGCCCAGTTCTTTGGTAATCGATACGATCCGCTCGGTCACACTGGCTTCGGTGCGCCATCCGTTGATGATTTCCACGAGCTTCATCACCGGCACGGGATTCATAAAGTGCATCCCGATGACCTGCTGGGGCCGTTTGGTGACGGCGGCGATTTTCGTGATGGAAATGGAAGAGGTGTTGGTGGCCAGGATGGCTTGTGACGGTGCATGACGGTCGATGGTCTCGAAGATTCGGGCTTTGATATCAAAGTTTTCGGTGGCGGCTTCCACCACCAGTTGTGCACTTTTTACACCCTCTTCCAGCAAGGTGGTGGTCTGGATTCGTTGGAGGGTCTGGGTTTTTTCTTCGTCGGAGATGATCTGTTTTTTGAGCATTCGGTCGAGGTTGCGCTGGATGGTCTCAAGGGCTTTATCGAGGGCCGAAGCACTGATGTCCACAAGGGTAACGGAAAATCCTTTCATGGCAAATACGTGGGCGATGCCGTTGCCCATCGTGCCGGCGCCCACAACGGTGACGTTCATCATGATGGTTTCAGCGGTTTGATGGGTGCAAAGTTCTTCTTTTGGGGCCAATCCGTCGGTTTCTGAGAAGTCGCTGCTGTTTCAAGGCATGTATTAGGGAAAGCGGCGGTTTCCTGACTATCGCCTTGGATTCCACCACAGAAACGCCGCCCGAGGCGTGCGGATGATGTAGGTGCCGGGGGCCAGATGGGGCGCCGGCTGCTGTCCTTTCCGGAAAGATTCCACGGCGGTGGTGGCGAACTCGGCCACCTGTCGTCCATTCAAATCAAACACTCGCACCGGCTGGTCGGACGACTGCCCTATAAAATGCCATGTGGCGGTGGTGTCTTTCCATAGGGCGGCGGATTGCTGCAAGAGAGTGAGGGCGGCGTCGAAGTGCGGGATGCCGTAGCCGAAGACATCGTCGGCAAGCGGGGCCAGGTGGGCGCTCGTTTTGATGGCTTCGAGGATTTGTCGGGGATGAGGGCGACGGGAAGGGAAGGCGCTGAGGAGGGCGGCGGTCATGCCGGAAATCATGGGGGCGGACAGCGAGGTGCCGGAGGCTCGGATGAGGCGCATGCGGCCGGGGTCGGTGCTGTTGTATATCAGGCAGGGCACGCGCACGCCATAGGCTGCAATGTCGGGCTTGGTGCGTCCGTCGGCGGAAGGCCCCCGCCCGGAAAACGCCGCTGCGCGTCGCTGGGAATCGACGGCTCCCACGCATAAGATGCCGCGGGCATCGGAAGGGGCTGAAATATGGTGCCACCTGTCAGCGCCCCAATTGCCGGCACTCACCACCACGATGATGCCTTTCTGCGCCGCCATCGAAGCCGCCCGGGAAGAAGGCGCCGTCCAGCCGTCCATGTCCTGATAGGTGTGGTTCATGGCGGGATGGTCGAAGGTGGTATAGCCCAGCGATGAGTTGATGATGTCGGCCCCGGCGCTGTCGGCGCGCTCGGCGCCCATCGCCCAGAAATATTCTTCAATGAGGTATTCTTCGGCGCCGTTTTCGGTGCGATAGAGCATAAACGCCGCCTCGGGGGCCAGTCCCATGAAATAGCCCGGGGCATCTGCGGCGATGGTGGACAGCACCAGCGTGCCATGGCTGTGATGGCCATATACGAATGGCCGCCCCGCCACAAAGTCGTAGGCGTCGAGAATGCGCCCGTCCTGGAATAGGTGAGCGAAGGCGGACATAGAATCCATGCCCAGGAAGCCGGCGTCCAGCAAGGCCACTCGGACGCCTTTCCCGCGCCGGCCCCTGCGGTGAAGGGACGTCCCGCCGTGAAAGGTGAGGCTATACCAGCCCATGCCGTATTGGCTGGAAAAGGGCGGAGGAATGTCGGTGACCTCGACCGGCAGGTCCAGTTTCGACAGCCGCCGCTCTACTGATTGCTGCACCACCGACGGGCGGACATAGACCACCTTTTTCACAAAGGGACGGCTGACAAGCGCCATCGCCCTTGCCGAATCCATCGTCACGAGGGCGGCGTTCAGCCATCGGCTGGTGCCGATGATGGTGCCGCCGGCCTTGCGAACCGAGTCCAGCAGGGTAGGGCTGACGGGAAGGTCGGAAGAATCAAGGCGAATCAGTGCACGGGCCCGCCTTTCCAACGCCGCCGGAGAAAGAAACTCGCCCGGCCGCTGGAAAGTGTAGGGCGTGGGGGCTTTCGAGGTAAAATGCACGGCAAAGGTGGGATAGGGTTGGGCGCCGAGACGCCCGATGAAGAGGCAGAGCAGGAAGAAAAGAAAGCGATTAGGGGACATACAGCTGGGTTAAGCGTTCGCGAATACGGAGGCCGTCGATTGTGTCGCCGTTGAGGTTAATTTCGAGCGAATCGTAGATAAGGCGGGTGATGCCGGAATCGCGGGTCAGAAGATAGGCCGTCCGATAGTAGTCGATAGCGGTGGAGTCGGCGCGATGAATCAACCATGCATGCAGCGAATCGGACTGTTGGTAATAGGCCCGTGTGGAAGGATGAGGATCGTATAAATAAAGGTCCCATTCCGCCCTGTCTTGCACCGGAAAGACGGCGAATAAAAGCGTTTGCCCCGGCCGTTGGAGCAGCAAGCGGTTGGAGTCCACCACAAACGTTTCAGCATAGGCCTCTTGCCATGGGGCCGAGGTGTCGGCCCGGCGATAGTAGTGGTAGGCTGTCAGGTGAAGCCGATCTTCCTGGTTGGTGAAGGTGTCGGCGATTTCCATTTTGTGGAAATAGGGGACCGTGTCGATGGTGCCGAAGAAGCTGTTCAAAATCACAGAGTCGCCCTGCCAGATAAAATAGGCTCCCTTCTTGAGTGGCATCCATTGTTCGTAATGTGCGTCGGAGGCACGGTTCGAGGCCGGCATCCATTCTTCCGTCCGGTTACACGCCCCGATGAGGGCCGGCACCAGCCACAGCCATATTCTGAACTTCATGTGCAGATTGCGTTTGTGTGATAATACCGCCGCCCACCACCGCATCACCTTCATAGAAAACCGCCGACTGGCCCGGCGCCACGCCATACACCGGTTCCAGAAATTCGACTTCCACGCGGCCGTCATCGGCCGGCCGGATGCGGGCGCGGGCGCCTTCGTGTTTATATCGCACTTTCGTGATGACGTCCCTTGGGCCGTCCAGGTGGTCGTATCGGATCCAGTTAACGCCCGTCACCGTCATCGCCCGGCAACGAAGGGCCTCCCGAGGGCCGATGACGACTTCGTTTTTAACCGGATCGATATGTACGACATACATGGGTTTGCCCAACGCCACGCCGAGGTTTTTACGCTGCCCGATGGTGAAAAAGGGATAGCCGGGGTGTTGTCCGATCACTTCGCCGGAGATAAGTTTGAGCGGCCCGGGGCCGATGTATTTGCCTAATTTCTCGGCCTGCCGGCGCAAGAAGGCCCGGTAGTCGTTGTCCGGAATAAAACAAATCTCGTAGCTTTCGCTTTTACGGACCAGCTGGTGATATCCTCGTTGGAGGGCCATCCGGCGGATTTCGGCTTTGGTCAGCCCGCCAAGGGGCAGCAAGGTGCGCGCCAGCACATCCTGTGTCAGTCCCCACAACACATACGATTGGTCTTTCTTCGAGTCCCGCCCTTTGTAGATGACCCAGCGGCCGTTTTCCTGCTTCAGGTGAGCGTAATGGCCGGTGGCCAGATAGTCGCAATTCAGCTTGTCGGCCTTGTCGAGGAGGGCTTCCCATTTGATGAAAGTGTTGCAGAGGACGCAAGGGTTGGGCGTACGGCCGCTGAGGTATTCCGAGACGAAGTTGCGGATGATTTTATCGCCGAACTCGGCCCGCAGGTCCAGCACGTAGTGCGGGATGTCATATTCGACGGCGATGGTGCGGGCGTCGTTGATGCTGTCGAGGCTGCAGCATCCGGTTTCTTTGCCGGTGGCGCCGCTGCTTTCGTAGTCCCAGGTTTTCATGGTGATGCCCACCACGTCGTATCCCTGTTCTTTGAGCATCACAGCGGTCATGGTGCTGTCGATGCCGCCGCTCATTGCTACGAGCACCCGCCCTTTATTGCGCATGTGCGATATCATTCAATGTCGGTGTTCAGCCTGAATCGGGCGATGCGCCGGTTGCCCCGGTCGGCCACGTAGAGGGTCTTATCGTAGTATGCCACGCCCACCGGCTGGTCGAACTGGAACGGCCCTGCGCCATGCCCCCCAAAAGAAACGATAATATGGCGGGTTTCGTTCATGGCGGGCAGGGGCGGCACGCCTTCGATGCCTTTCTGGGTGAATTGATAGACCGAATCGCGATCCCTGTCCACCACAAAAATGTAGCCGGTCTTATCGCCTGCTACACAGACGTCGGCAGGGGCGGAGAACCGAAAAGGGTCATAAAGAAATCGGCGGCCTTTGGAATAGTCTTTTTGCAGTAAAGAAGCGTTTTCCTCGTAAGAAACCCCCACGTTTGGATCGACCACTTCCCGAATCCAGAGGGTGGCAAATTCGGCCGGTGGTTGGGTGGCCTGTGTGATGAGGAAATCATGCGTTTCAGGAATACCGTAGATGCGTTGCGGCGGAGCGGCAAATCCGGCGATGGCGGTGGCGTTGACCACCGACTTGAGGTCCGGAAAGATGGGGTTGAGTCCAAAGGCGTAGCCGGTGTTTTCGCCTTCGGCGGAAAAGAACAGTACGGCATTGTCGGGCCATGCCGTGGAGGCGAGGTTGTTAATGGGGCCCTGTCGGAGCGCATATAGTACGTTGTCGGCCCGACAGGCCAGGCCGGTGAAGCGGGCGGCGGTGTCGGAAGCCCGCACACCGATGAGCCGGCGCGACGGATCGGCAAAAGGATGGATGAGGGTGTCTTCCCACACCACCGAGCCTGCCCCCGCCGTGTGTGAAAGCCGAAAGATCGCCGGCAGGGAATAGGTCTCCGAGTCGTTGACGGAATAGGCGATGCGGGCGGCCACGTAGAGATGCAGGCGGCGGTCCTGCGTGACGTCGGTGGCATCGGTAAAGGGGATGAGACGATGCTCCTTGCCGGTAAGGTCCAGCACGTGCACGCCCTTTTTATCCACCACATAGACCATTTCATCATAACCGATGAAAATGTCTTGAAGGTCTTCAAAGCCTTCCCAGAAAGGCAAGATGGGCACGTATCCGATGGTTTGCGGGACGGCGGTGGGGTCGATGCGCCCTTCTTCGAAAATCTCATCGACGGTGGGGTCGTCGATGGTGCCCCACATCTTGTCGCAGCCGGCCAGCACGACGAGGGCTGCGATGGCAATGAACCAGCGTTTTCCTTGCATGCACATTCGTTAATCAAGATAAGCGGCGATGGTCAGGGCTTGCGTCCACCCTAAGGCACCGCGGGAGCGGAGGGCATAATCGGCTCGGATACTTCCAAAGCGCCATGGCCATCGGAACCCCGCCCCAAAGGCGGGCAGGCGCCGTTCGTCGGTGCCTACTTCATAACCGGTCCGAAGAAAGAACCGTTGCCGGTAATTGTATTCAACGCCGATGCTGATGGTTTCGTTGTTATCCGTAGGATGGTTGAGCTGGACGGAAGCGAGGAGTTGGTGGGCGTTTTGGTACACCAACTCGCGAACCACCGAAAGGCGGAAGACAGCCGGTGGGATGATGTGGTCGCCCCGGCGAAGCGAATCATCATCCGTGACAGGGCCGACGGTGGGTTGCATCATAAATCCGAAGTTGGAAGCCGTAACGCCGATGCGCGTCAGCCGCCGCAGGCGGAGGTCATATACAAATCCGAGGTCCACCAGGAAAGCCGTGTTGGAGACTGTGTAAAAACTCTCATGAAACAGGCGGGCGGTGATGCCGAAGTTGAAATGCCGCGTCAACACCATGGCATAGGAAAGGGAAGGGATAAAGGCCAGATAGGCGAATTGGTCGCCGTTGCCGGTGGGGTGAAGTTCGTCGGTGACGTTCATATAGCCGGAGGAGAGGTTGGCCCATCGGAACGCCCAGTATTTGGTGTAGCGTCGGGAGTAGGTGAGGGTGGCGGCGCCGGCCCGAAGGCCTGCGAGGTAGTGCAGATAATCGCCCTGAAAGGCCCAATGGACGGAATCCAGCAACGGCAGAGCGCCCGGATTCCAGAAGGCGGCCGCCGGCGAGTTAAGCATCGCCGTCACGGCTCCCTCCATGGCCATGGCGGCCGCATCCGTGGGTAGTTTGAGGGCGGCGGCGCCTGTGGTGGCCGTGCGCGAGTCGCCGTAGGCGGGCAACAGTTGTGCAAAAGCCGTCCCCGCGCCCAGACCGATGGCTATTAACGTCACCCGTAATCTCCGAAGAAAAATGCCCAACATCGGGGCGAAAATAGCGGATGCCCTTTCATTCATGACCGTGCACGCCTCCGTTTATCGGCGTGAAGGTAACAGACAAAGCGGCCTATCATCATTGAATGCCCCATCCGACGCTTTACCCCAAAGGAGGGCCGGAATGGGAAAGGGCCCGGGCGCGTTTTTTCGCATAGATAATAGCACCCCCCGCCAGCAAGACATAGAGTGTGAAAATAGCCGCCATCTGGATGGGTTGGTGCATCAACTCATAATAAAGAATCAACACACCACCGGCGGCTAACGTGAGCATGGCGCCGATTGCTATAATGGGAGAAGCATGTGTTTTGTCTTTGATATGATGATTGGCCATGGCCACAAGAAAAGAGACTAACAAGAAAGTGATACTGCCAAATTCGAGGATCAATTGTAAGCCTCCCACCAGAATTAACACCCCGGCGAGGGCGGCCATGGTGAGGACGGCATTTACCGGGATATGCCGGCGTCGCCGACGGAGCCATGCCGGCAGATAGCCGTCGTCGGCAATGCGCGCCATCTGGCGGGAAGCGCCGAATACGGTCCCGCTGAGGGCGCTGCTGGTGGCTAAAATCGCTCCGAAGACTACAAGGTCGTAGCCCAGCCGGCCGATGACTTTCTGGGCCCCGGCGGCCAGCGCATATTCCTTCCCATGAATGATGTCTTCGATATGAAGGGCAAACAACGCCCCCACCGACAGGATCACGTAAATCATCATGACCGTGATGATGGCGGCGTAAATGGCCCGGGGGATATTCTTTTCCGGACGTTTCATTTCATTCACGGCGTTGATGACCAGTTGAAAGCCTTCATAGGCCACGAATGTGATGGACGCGGCAATGAGAATGCGGAGAAAAGGCGTCTGCCGGACATCTTGCGCCATTTGCTCGATAAAGGTCGTAAAGTCGGTTTTCCCATGCGTCATCAAGAGGATGGAAATAACCGCCAGAATCAGCGTCTTGGAATAGACCATGAGGTCTTCGATGCGTCCCATGCCTTTGACACTCCATAGGTTGATGAGGGTAAACACCCCCAGAATGCCCCATGCCACGACCTTGCGGGTCCACGCGCTGTCGGCGAAATCTGTTCCGCTGATGGCATAGGAGGAAAAGGTGTAGGCATACAGCGAGAGGGTGCTGATGTAGCCGAACACCGTCAACCAGCCGATGGCGGCTGCTGCAAGGTGCGACTTCGGATACGTCCGCTTGATGAAGGCATACGTGGCCCCTTCATCTCGATAATATAACCCTAATTTGACGTAAGAATATCCCGCCAGAAGGGCCATGAGCCCTCCCAGGATAATGGCTATCGGGGTAAGATAACCAATCATCGACACCGAGATGCCGAGGATGGAAAAGATGCCGCCGCCCACCATTCCACCGATGGCGATGGCCATCACTTCCACAAGGCTTAGACTTTTCCCTCGGCTGCGTAAGTATTTCATAGCCTTTGTGGCAAGCGCGGCTTATTATGACGAAGATACAGCACTTCACATTTAAGAAGAAAAAAACACCTGGAAAGCGGTACCGAATACAAAAAGAGAAGAGGTGAGGCGCCCTGATAAGGACACCTCACCTCCGGTGAAACGTCGCGGGGGGAGGAATCGAACCTCCGACCTTTGGGTTATGAGCCCAACGAGCTACCTCTGCTCTACCCCGCAATTCAGCGGCTGCAAATATACAACGCTTTTCCTATAGCAGGGGTTCCGCGGATAGATTTTCGGTGAAGATTGTAATGATGGCGTGACCGGGTCCAAATTAGGTTTTTATTTGGAGGCGTCCTATTTTTTTACATTTCAAAATAACAAAAAGTTGTGGTGTTTTGAGAAGGGCCGTTCTACTTTCGCATGCGTAAACCAAATCTAACGTAACCATGCGAAACTCCACAGTATCCCTCTGGATGGTGATGTTGCTTCTTGGCGTTTATCTGGCAGGTTGTAAGGGCGACTCTCAGCAGAAAGCGGCCGAACCGGAAACGGAAGAAGTCGGCTCAGAACCCGCGGTCACGTTGACCAGTGAAGAGATGGCCCGTGCCAAGCAGATTTACTTTAATCTGTGTGCGGGATGTCATGGCGCTACCCGACGAGGTGCCACGGGACCTTCGTTGTTGCCCGACGGCGATGGCAAATTCCCCGCCACGAAAGAACTGGGCACCGAGGCGCTGACTCATATCATCATGAACGGGCTTCCGGGGGGGATGCCCGACTGGGGAAAACAGGGCGTGTTGACGGAGGAAGAAGCCAAGCTGATGGCCAAATACCTTCAATTGCCGCCCCCCCCGATTCCGCAAATGACGATGGAAGATGTCCGCAAGTCATGGAAAGTTTACGTGCCCGTGGAAGCGCGTCCCACGCGTCCGGAAACGCAACGCAACTGGAAAAACTATATGGGCGTGATCTTGCGGGATGCGGGAAAAGTGGCCATCATAGATGGCGACACCAAAGAGCCTGTTGCTGTCCTCAATACCGGTTTCGCCGTCCATATCTTGCGTTCGTCCAGCTCCGGACGATATTTTTATTCTATTGGGCGGGATGGAAAAGTCACGCTTATCGATCTGTGGCCTGAAAAACCGCAGATTGTGGCTGAAGTAAAAACGGCTTTCGACGCCCGATCGGTCGAGGTGTCGAAATATAAAGGGCCGCAAGGTGATTTTCGAGACAAATACATCATTGCCGGCGGATATGTACCTTCTCATTTCGTGGTGTGTGATGCCATGACGTTGGAACCGCTTAAAATGGTGAGCACGAAGGGAAAAGTGCTGGATACGGGTGAGTATCTCGAAGAGGCCCGGGTGGCCTCTATTGTGGCCTCCCACCACGATCCCCTCTGGGTGGTCAACGTCAAAGAGACCGGTATGGTGTGGCTGGTGGATTATTCCGACCTGGATAACATAGAGCAAAATATCACCAAAATCCCTACCGCCCGATTCCTTCATGACGGCGGATGGGACCATTCGGGCAAATACTTCTTAGTGGCCGCGAATGCGGAAAACAAAATCGTGGTGATCGACGTGCCGAATAAAAAGCTGGAAAAAATCATTGAAGTGGGCACCAAGCCTCATCCCGGACGGGGCACCAATATTCAACATCCGAAATACGGCCATCTGTGGCTGACAGGCCATATTGGTGAGGGGCTGGTGGCCGCCATTGCCACCGACCCCGGCCCTCATCAGTGGGAAGTAGTCGAGAATGTTCGCATGCCGGGCGTGGGCGGCGGCACCCTCTTTATCAAGTCCCACCCGAAATCAAAACACGTGTGGGTGGACCGCCCCCTCAATACCAACGAGGACCTGCAACGCACGATTTACGTATATGATGCCGCCACCATGGAACTGAAGAAAACACTCAGGGTGCCGGATCGATACAAAGCTCGCGCCGTGCATCTGGAATACAACAAGAACGGTGACGAAGTGTGGGTGTCGGGGTGGGCTAAAAAAGACGACGAGTCGGTGTTGCTGGTGTTTGATGACAAAACATTGGAGCTGAAAAAGGAAATTACCGGAGACTGGCTGGTTACGCCGACCGGCAAATTCAATGTTTACAACACGGCCCACGATATTTACTAAGGCAGGCCTTTACTCAGAGGTTTCCAAAGGGCTTGTGTCATGAAATATGTAATTGTCATGCTGGCAATGGCTATTGGTGTGCTTTATGCGCAGCCGGTGGCCGATACGGTTCAGCTAAAAGACGCTGTGGTAACGGCCCAATCCGTACCCGCTGACCCTTCCCAGTCATTGTATCGGGTGGAAGTGGTTCCGGCCGCCATGTTTCAGAGAATCGGTGCCACTCATGCAGCCGAGGTGCTTTCCCATCTGTTGTTTGTCGATGTATCAGAGGCGACCACGCTGGGCGGCTCTGTATCGATGCAGGGGATTGACGGCCCTCGGATTAAAATAATGGTGGACGGCGTACCTGTGGTGGGGCGGTTGAAGGGGAACATTGATTTGCGCCATTTACCGCTTTCCGAGGTGGAACGGATAGAGGTCATCCGAGGGCCGGTGTCGGCGCATTACGGCACAGACGCGGTGGGAGGGGTGGTCAATATTATTACCCGTCAAAATAGAAGGGCGGGACTTCGGGGACGGGCCTGGGGATTATATGAAAGTGTCAATGCTTTCAACGCCGGTTTAGCGGTGGGTTATGGCTTTGGAGCGCATGATGTGCAAATAAGCGGTTCGTTTCATGACTTTAAAGGGCTTTCCACCGATCCGGAGGTGGCGCGAAGTCTGAACTGGAATCCACGCAACCAGTTGGGCGGACAAGTCACCTATCGTTATGCGCTTTCGAATGCGTTGGACGCGGGTTATACCGGCCGGTATTTTCAAGAAATGATGCAAGAGTTTGGGGAAGCAGATCCACATGGTCGGATTCGGGATAAGGACTATTACACCTCTCGTATGGACCATGTGTTGCGTGTCCAAGGAAATGTAGGGAAGGCTCATTATGTGGATGGATATGTAGCGCATCTGAGCTATCAGCGGTTTCATGATACCTGGAAGGTGGACCCGCAAACGGGGGATGTGACGCTGGATAGTCGGGATACGCGAGCAAAAAACAAAGTGAAATATACGCATGTGGGGAGCCGCACCCAGTTTGCCGGCCGAAGGAATGCACCGCTGCATTATGCCGTCGGCTATCAGACCGAGCATGAAACCACCGAGGGCGGCCGAATTGCCGATGGGAAGAAGCAGTATTGGACGGCGGCGGTGTTTGGAGGCGTGGATTATGCTTCCCTTCAGGGGTGGCGTGTTGCCCCTTCCATGCGACTGGTTTACAATACCGTTCACGGCCTGTTGGTAACGCCCTCTTTTCAGGCTTCCTATCGGTGGGCGCAGCGTCATCGGGTAATCGTCTCGTATGCGCGTGGATTCCGATCGCCTTCCCTTAAGGAACTTTATCTCGACTTCCGCATCAACGCCGGCCCCATTACTTATGTGATTGAAGGGAATAAAGACCTGAAGCCGGAGACGTCCGATCATTATGAGCTGCGGTATGAATATCGGGGGCCTATTAAGGGTGGCTTTGGGGGCTTATCGGTGGAAGGGTTTTATAACAACGTAACGGACCTCATCGCCCTGAGTCCCATGCAGAATTTCCATCGTCATTATATCAATGTGGAAAACTATCAGTCGGTCGGGGGGAATCTCATCGGTCATTATCAACGGGGCGACGCGCTAACCATCAAGGTGGGCGGCGGCATCCTGGGAAGATATAACAAGTTCTCGGAAAATGAAGAGGCGGAGCGCTTTCTGTTTTCGCCGGAGGCGGTGGTGGACGTCACGTATCGCCTCCCTGTGGTGCACGTCCTGGTGAGTGCTTCTTACAAATACAGCGGACCACGACCGGGATATGTGCTTAATGAGCAGGATGAGGTGGTGGAGGCGGTGGTTCGGGATGCTATCCATCGGATGGACGTGAGCATGAGCCGAAAATGGTGGAACGATCGGATTGAGGTGGTGTGCGGCATCAAAAATCTTTTTGATGTCCAAAACGTCGAGTCGTTTTCCGAGGTCGGGCAGGCACATGCGCGGGATATGGTGTTGTGGGGGCGGAGCTATTTCGTTCGAACAAGTTTTTCCTTTTAAATTGAATACATCATGCGTTACCTATCTCATCTAATCGTCACGACAGCGTTATTGGCCGGCGTTACGTGGTGGGTGTCGGCCCAGGAGTTGACCCTTTCGGGGGCGTTTCGTCCGCGCTTTGAACACCGTTACGGCTACGGCCAATTGGCTTCGCCGTCTCAATGGCCTGCGAATTGGGTGTCGCAACGGACGCGATTAATAGCGGATTATCGTTCGGATGCGGCCGACGCCCGCATCGTCTTACAAAACGTACGGGTGTGGGGTGATGTGTCCACATTGAGCCGTTCTGATCGGTTTATTGCCTTTCATGAAGCGTGGGCGCGGGTGCCCTTATGGAGGCGGCTGAGTCTGAAAGTGGGGCGACAAGAAATTGTGTATGACGATCATCGCATCTTTGGGAATGTGGGGTGGGCGCAACAAGCCCGCAGCCATGACGCGGCGGTGTTGACCTACCGCTCGGCCGACCGGAAAACCCGGCTGGATGTGGGGGGCGCTCTCAACGCCAACAAGGAAGAGAAGTTTCGGAGCTATTATCCAAACACGGCGGGATATAAGGACATGCAATATCTGTGGTTTCATCGGGATCTGAATAAAGTCGGCGTGAGTGTGTTGGCGTTGAATGTGGGGCGCGAATATCCGGGCACGGCCGCCGATACTTTTCGGATTGACAACATGCAAACGCTGGGGGGACGTGTGGTGTATAAAGACAAAGGCCTCAGCGGTGGGGTAGCAGCCTATTATCAGGGGGGGAGGCAGGCCGGTAATGCTGTGAAGGCGTTTTATTATGCCGGAGAGGTGAAATACACCAAAAACGGCGTCACGGTGGGCGCGGGGCGCGAGTTCCTTTCAGGGAAGGCCACCAACGATTCCGGATCGGTGGTGAAGTCTTTTGCCCCACTGTTCGGGACCAATCATAAGTTTAACGGTTGGATGGACTATTTCTACGTGGGCACCTGGATGAACTCGGTGGGCCTGGAAGACATTTACGGGGTGTTGTCGGTCAAGAAAGGCAAGACCGCGGTTACCTTGATGCCGCATCTGTTTCGGGCGGCCGCCGATGTGTATGACGGCTCGCAAAAGTTGTCTCGGACGTTGGGCACCGAAATCGACCTGAGCGTCAAGTATAAGCTGACGCCTTCGGCGGCGCTGGTAGCGGGTTTTTCCACGATGATGGCCACGGAGACGATGGAGGTGATGAAAGGTGGGAGCAAGGATGAGTTTAATCGGTGGGGGTGGATGATGTTGGTCATTCGTCCGCGGTTGGGACATTGGCGGTTTGAGGGGCGCTGAGCGGCTTCCTTGTTTGGTATGGATAAACGGGCGGCGGCCCCGCGGGGCCGCCGCCCGTTGCTCGTTCGCGTGAGGGGCCCGAAGGGCGCCGAGGCGCAAGCCGAGGCGGACCGAAGCCGTCAGGCGAAGGGCCGAGGCGGGCAGCCGAGCCCGCAGGGGCCCGACCCGAAGGCGCCCGAAGGGTAGGGGTTGTAGGGGCGATGCATGCATCGCCCATGAAGGCGCCGAAGGGACACGCCCAAAGCTTCTTTACAGCGAATGGCCAAACACGTAATTGAACAGAATGTAGGCCACCGTGAAGTAGATGCCCATCCCGGTGAGGTCGTTGAGGGTAGTGATGAAGGGGCCCATGGCCACGGCGGGGTCGATATCGAGCTTGTGCAGGGTGAGGGGAATGACCACGCCCATGACGGTGGCCATGAGGATGACCACAAAGAGCGCGATGCTGACGGTGAGGGTCAACACCATCGAATCTTGAAAGACAAGGCCGTAGGCGAAGATGAGCAGGCTGGTAATGCCGGCGATGAGCGTGCCGGTGATGAGCTCTTTGGCGAGCACTTTCCAACCGAGGGCCTGAGGACCGTGGGCGGCCAACGACTGGACGACGATGGCGCTGGCCTGAATGCCGGCGTTGCCGCCCATCGCTGCGATGAGCGGCATGAAAAAGGCCATGGCGGGGTGCAGGCGGATGATGTCGCCGAACCGCCCGATGATGCGGCTGTTCAACACGCCGCCCAGCAGGCCGATCAGCAGCCACGGAAGGCGGGCCCGGGCAATTTCCCAGGCCGAGTCGGACACCTCCACGTCTTCGGTCACCCCCGTGAGGATGTTGATGTCTTCTTTGACTTCTTCTTGAAGATATTCGAGGATGTCGTCGATGGTGATGCGCCCCACCAGGCGGCCTTCCTGGTCAACCACGGGAAGGGAGACGAGGTCAAACTTTTCAGCGATTTCGACGATTTCCCGGGCGGGCGTATCGACGTGCACCGCCGGCACTTCTTCGGCCAACTTGTCCAGCGGCGTGTGGTCGTCGGCGACAACCAGCTCTTTGAGCGACACCTGCCCGCGCAGACGTTGGGTTTCGTCCACCACATACACCGTATAGATTTCGTCGATTTCCCGTCCTTTCCGGCGGATCAGGTCCAGCGCATCCCGAACGGTGTAACGGGCGGGGACGGCGATGAATTCTGTGGTCATCAAGGCACCGGCGGTGTCTTCTTGATGGGTGATCAAATAGAGAATCGACTCCGCCCTGTCGGCGGGGATGGTATGGCCGGCTTGCTCACGAATCATCCGCAGCACGGCTTCTTGCCGGTCCTGAGGCATCAGGCGGATGAGGTCCACGGCGTCGTCGGGGTCGAGATGCGGCAGGAAGCGGCGGACGAAATCTTCGGCCGGCAGATGTGCCAGAATGCTGCGGGCGTCTTCTTCTTCCAGTTCGGGCAACACTTCCGCAGCCACGTCGTCCGGAAGCAGCTTAAAAAGCCGCAGGACTTTGTCTTCATCTAACTCATCGAACACATCGGCGATGTCGGCCGGGTGCAGGCTCAGCAGGATGCGGCGGATCTGTTCGGTGGGGCCGGTTTCAAGGAGCCGTTCGAGGTCTTGAACGATCTGCTTTTCCAATACGCTGTTGGGATGCATCCGATGGGGGTTATGGGCGGTGTTGCAAATTTGCTAATCGTTCGGCGGCCCGTATCCACGTGGCGATATCGACGGCTTCGGCCCGCAGCTGGTCGATGCCCAGCTCGGCAAAGACGGGCAGCCATGCCGCCGGGATGTTGTTTTTCAGTTTTTTCCGCCGGTGGCGAAATCCGACCTTGATGACCCGCAGCAGGTGGTCCGGCGTGACGGCGGGCAGGCGGGATTTTCGTTCGAAACGCGTCACAGCCGACCACACCTTCGGTTGTGGAGAAAAAGCCGTAGGCGGCACGTCAAATAAGTAGGTGCGCTGGTAAAAAGCGCCCACCAGCACCGACAAAATGCCGTAATCGCGGCCGCCGGGGCGGGCCGTCAGCCGTCGGGCTACTTCCCGTTGCCACATCCCGCCCCACGACGGCACGTACGTTGCCCGTTGCATCACGTGCACCACCAGCGGCCCCGAGATCGAGTAGGGAAAATTGCCCACCACGCTCACCGGTGCAGGCACGTCCGCTTCAAAAGCCCATTGCAAAAAGTCTTGATGCAACACCTGCACGTCGGGATGGGCGCGACGCAGCTTTTCAGCCCAATAGGGGTCCACTTCCACCACCCACAACGTTTTGTCGGGATAGGTGGCTTGCAGGGCCCGTGTCAGCATGCCGCCGCCGCCGCCCACTTCAATCACCGAAGGAGCGGCGGGACGCAACGCACGGGCGATCTTGCGGGCAAGGGCGTCGTCTTTCAGAAAACACTGCCCCAGCCGGCGGGAGGGACGGACTAAACGCATGGGCCAAAGGTAAGGCAAACGGACAGCGGCGGTTCTCACCGACAACAGAGGATACAAAAAATGCCCCCCCCCACGTGATACGTCACCCAGGGCCGGAGAAGGATGCTTCTGTGCTCGATTCATGGATGGATTCCCGCCCGGGTCCCTCAAACCGTAATGGACAGGTGGCGCTCCAGATGCCCGGCGATGTCTTCGATGGGGTCTTGACGAACGAACAGCCGCCCCCACGTTTCCAATGCGATGAATTTGGCTACATGATACCGTGGAAAACGGGTTCTTAGAAATTCCATCTCATCAGGCTTCAGTCGAAATGTCTCGCTGACGAATCCGTTTTTGAAGAATGATTCATCGGCTTGCACATAATGCAGTCCGAACATTGGAAATCCCATTTTCTTTTTGTAGATGAGGCTGTCAGGTAAATATTTCGCAGCCAACCGCCGCACAATCTTTTTGTCGATTAAAAAGGGGTGTTTGTAATTGTAGAATCGCCGGATACGGCCGATTTTATATTCGCTGGGTAAGTTGATGGCAAACTCGAGAATGGACTCGTCGAGAAACGGAAAACGTGCCTCGATGGAATGAATCATTCCCATGCGGTCGTTTCGCCATAGCAACGACACGATGCCTTCCCGAAGCATCTGCAAGGTCAGATAATGTTCCTGCCGTTTGTTCGGGGGTAAAAAGTCGAGTTTGGCCATTCCCTCCTGCCGAAGCAGGTCGCGTGTGAAGTTGTAAAGCATCTTTTCAAAAAGGACCTCCATTCCGGCGGCGCCGCCCCCCTGGATATAGCTTTTCAGCGGCGGAAACAACGCATACAACTTGTTCAGCAAGGTGAACGGCAGGCGAATCAGGGCATTGTATCGGCGGGTGAGCAAACGGGGATACCCTAAGAACAATTCGTCGGAACCTTCGCCGGTCAATACGGCTTTCACCTGTTCCGAACGGGCCATCGCCGAAACGTTGGAAAAGGGGACTGCATTGGTGTGTACCACAACGGGCGACTCGTAGTGCCAGGTGACTTTTGCAAAATCCCGGATAAAATATTCCGGCCGGAAGGGATAGTCAAAAAGCGGTCGTTTGACAGCGCCGGCCAGACGTTGGGCGTCTTCAAATTCGGAATATTTCCCCAATACATTGGCCGTGAAAAGCTTAAAGTCGCTGTCGGCATAACGATCGGCATAGACGGTGATCAGGCTGGAATCAATCCCACCGCTGACATAGGCGCCCATGGGCGCGTCGCTGATGAGCATCTTTTTCACCACCGAGGCCATCAGCCCGTCCAGTTCTTCCAGCGCGGCTTTGAAACCCGCTTTCCGGCGCCGTTGATATTGTTCGGGAGAAATGAAGTCGTCCAGCCGACAATACGTATGGGTTTTCTTCCCCGCAGGAGAAAATTCGACCCATGTGCCCGGCGTCACGTGGACCGCTTCTTTGAAAACGGTTTCGTATCGGGATTTTTCCAGGATGCCCAATGTGGAATACAACAGCCGAGGCTCATCAAGCGTCAACGGGAGGGTGTGCGATAGGGCTTTCAGCTCGGAAGCGAAAAAAACGGTGCCGTTTTTTTCCGCATAAAAAAGCGGCTTGATGCCCACCCGGTCCCGGGCCAATACCAGTCGTTGCGTATGGCGGTCCCAGAACGCAAAAGCAAACATGCCTTGAATGGCTTGTAACGTCTGTGATACACCATATTCGAGCAAATGGCGATATAAAACCTCTGTGTCGCTGGTGGAGCGGAAGCGCACGCCTTTCTCCTCGAGTTGTCGGCGCAGTTGTTGGAAATTATAGATTTCTCCGTTGTAAACCAACATGCGACCGTCCTCTCCGAAAGGCTGATGTCCGCGTTCCGATAAGTCCAGAAGGCTTAATCGGTTATGCGCCAGTCCCGCATGTTCGTCTTGATAAAAACCGGTGTGGTCCGGACCTCGGTGTGTTTGCAATGAGGCGGCTTGTTCCAGCCACTTGGGGGGGCTCCACTTACCATTCCAGTGGAAAAAACCGGCAATCCCACACATACAACCTGATTTTGGGAAAATGTGAGCGGCAAAACTACTCTCCCCATTTAGGTTCCGAAGCCCGTGAGATAATGCCCGCCTCCTCCTTCACCCTCATCGATGCTGATGGCGCCGCCGGCCGTTTTTCCGGTGGTGGGGGCACACATGCCCTCCCTCTTCCGGATAAGACTATCAGTGGAGCCGGAGGGATTCGAACCCTCGTCCGGTGATGGCTTCCACTCACCCTCTACATGCTTAGGTCCGGATTCGATGCTTGGGCAAAGCGCAGGTGCGGACCCCACCTATACGCCTTGCCGCAGCCTTCGCTGATACTCGGACCGGATGGTCGAAGGCGCTCCCATCCGGCCGGTCGGTGGAAACCGACGCCCCTTGAAGCAGCTTCACCGACGCAGCCGCTTCGGGACGCTCGTGCCTATCGGCCTTGCCGATTAGGCAGCGAGAGCATACGAAGTGTTGCCATGTAAAAGTGGCACGCAGGTTGAGATTAACGAGCCAACCTGCAACGCTCGGCATGCAGGTGCGCAGACAACCATCCCGTCGATGCCTGTCGGCCCCATGAAATCGAGCACAAAGGTAACGCCCTTCCCCTATGAAAAGTTCATCATAGATAAAAAATGCCGGAGTAGCTGATAAGGCAATGAAAGAAGCGGCGGTGGAAATGGGTAGGAGAATAATCGGATTTTTGTATGTTTGTGTGTCCTTCATACGCTTTTTTGCGTTTAACATTATGCGGTAAAGGCACAAGCAATGCTGGAGGTACAATTGGTTTCTCCGTTAAGCCCTGTGTATCAAGTGTGGGAAAAGGGGAGGGATGAAAGTGGGAGAAAAACGTCTCCCGAAAGTGAAATGATAAGAGAATTGGCTCGTGAGTTGGAGGAATATGCGTCTATGGTCGCCCGGAGTCCCCAACCGCTTCGGAGAATTGAAGAACATTTTCATCAGTTGGGGACGATGTTTATGAAAATGATTTCGTTGGCAACCGAAGCCGGCTATCTGTCAGACATAGAAAAACAAAAGGAAATTTTGGAAGCGCGATTTAAGGAGCAGGGCGAGGCACAGGCATTGATGCGAAGAATATATCATCAAGATGAGTTGAATCGATCGGCACTGTCGAAGTTCCAGTTATACGAAGAGAAGATAGCAAGACCGGATGACGTGTGGGAATTTGTCCAGACGGCAGTGTCTATGAGCATGCTTTTGATTGCCTTATTTTGGGCGCTCGATAACGGTTTGCCTGATGATAATATGAGGAATCTTCTTCGAGATCTGAATAAAGTCTTGACAATGTATGAGGAGCTGTGTGATCGCATTATAGAAGAAGTGCATGCTCATGTGCTTTATAAAAAGTTGCATAGTGAGGACATGTTTACACAAAAGGCACTTCATTAAAAACAGAGAAGATTCGCGCATATCAGCCAAGGTAAGAGCGAAGTGCAATGACTTTATCACTGTTTGTTGCAATTCTAAAGGTCACAACGACTTTATTCGGCGATGCAAGGAGACATACCGAGGCGGTAAGTTTGGATATAGATGGCTGAAAAATGATCGGGTATTTTCTTTTACAATTAAGGTGCGCGGGAAACCTGAGTACCGCATTACGGGATTGGTGGAGGTCAGCACCCAAACGGTTTTCGTTGTCTCCTTGACCACCCGAGAGGGAGCCTATAAGATTGACGTGAACACCCTAACGCCTCAGGCGTTTGAGTGTATAGATTAAGTGAGGAATGGGGGAGATAGAAGGGAATGGCGGGCGTGTATGGGCTACCTTTGTCATAGACTTGGCAAAACTTTTCAACCGATGCCTCCGACGCGGGTATGTCTGATCATTTTGGACGGCTGGGGACATGGCCCCCCCGATCCTTCGGTGAATGCGATAGCGGCGGCGCGAACGCCGTTTATGGACTCGCTGTATGATAAGCATCCGCACATCGAACTGCGGACCAGCGGGGAAGACGTGGGGCTGCCGCCAGGGCAAATGGGCAACTCGGAAGTGGGCCACATGAACATCGGTGCCGGCCGCGTGGTCTATCAGCCGCTGGTGTTGATCAACAAATATTTTGAGGAGCGTTGGTTCGACCGGCATCCCGTCATTCAGGAGCTGGTGGAATATCTGCGGAAAACGGGCAAGAAGCTGCATTTGCTGGGGCTGGTCTCCGACGGCGGCGTGCATTCCCACATTGAACATCTAAAAGGGCTGGTGGAGATGTTCGAGCGGCTGGGCGTGTCGCGCTGTTTCATTCACGCTTTCATGGACGGTCGCGACACCGACCCGCACAACGGCGTGCGCTACATCGAGGCGCTTCAGCAGTTCTTGACCGGTAAGAAGGGAAAAATCGCGTCCATTATCGGGCGTTATTATGCAATGGATCGGGACCGTCGCTGGGAGCGTATCGCCAAAGCCTATCATTTGCTGGTTAACGGAGAGGGCAAGCCCTTTACTGACCCCGTGGAAGCCGTGCAGGCTTCCTATGCCGAAGGGGTTACCGATGAGTTTATCCTGCCTGCGGTCATCACCGATGCTGCGGGCAAGCCGCTGGCTACCATCGAAGAAGGCGACGCCGTTCTCTTTTTCAACTTCCGCACCGACCGCGGCCGACAGCTTACCCGAGCCCTTACGCAAGAGGACTTTCCCCAATATGACATGAAGCGCCTGCCGCTGTTTTACGTTACCATGACGGAATATGACAAGGCATTTCAGGGCATCCGGATTCTGGTGGAAGAGCAGAAGCTGACCAACACGCTGGGCGAGGTGATGGCCGCTCGTGGACGCACGCAACTGCGGATTGCCGAGACGGAAAAATATCCGCACGTCACCTTCTTCTTTTCCGGCGGACGGGAAAAGCCTTTTGAAGGTGAGAGGCGGACGCTGATCCCCTCGCCTAAAGTGCCCACCTACGACCTCCAGCCCGAGATGAGCGCCGAGCCGGTGACCGAAGCCGTCATCCAGCAGATGAAAACGCATCATCCCGACCTGGTGGTGCTCAACTTTGCCAATCCCGACATGGTGGGGCATACCGGTGTCTTTTCGGCGGCGGTGAAAGCCTGTGAGACCGTCGATGCTTGCGCCCGGCGGGTGGTGGACACCTGCCGGACCGAAGGCTATATTCCCATCATCACGGCCGATCACGGCAATGCCGACTATATGGTCAACCCCGATGGCACGCCCCACACCGCCCACACCACCAACCCCGTGCCCTTCTTTATCCTCGCACCCGTGCATTTTCTGCACGACGGCGGAAGGCTGGCCGACATCGCACCCACGATTCTTTCCCTGATGCGCATTCCCATTCCGGAAGAGATGACCGGAAAAGTGCTTGCTGCTTATGACAACGCCGACTCATCGGCGGTTATCGCCGGGCAACACGGTAAGAAGACGTAATGTAAAAGTGGATACAGATGGGCAAGCGAAAAAGCTGGCGTGAAAAACGCGATACAGCCCGACCGCCGCAGGTGAAGGTGCTGGACAAGCCCTTTGCCGGCATGCAGGCGGGGCAGAAGATGCTTATTCCTTCGCCGTCGCAAATCGACGCGTATCTGCGCGCCATTCCGCTGGGTGAAAGTCGAGACGTGCCCACGATGCGCCGTGAACTGGCGGCCCGAAGCGGCGCCGATGTGACCTGCCCGGTGACCACCGGCATTTTCCTGCGTATTCTGGCCGAAGCCGCATGGGAAGAGATGCAGCAAGGCAAACCCGTCACCGAAGTCACCCCGGTCTGGCGTGTCCTGGATGCCCGGGCACCCTTGTGGAAAAAGGTCAGCTTCGACCCTGCGCCCTTCCTCGAACAGCGCACGAAGGAAGGCTTGCCGGCTTGAATCCGCCCCTTGGAATCCACCGGCAAACGCCCGCGCCGAAGACGCCGGACGGCCTCCAAAAGCGGAAAGACCATATTTGCACCCCCTGTAAACAGTGACCATGGCATCACGTAAAAGTTCGCAAAAACAGCGCGCCGTAATCATCGTCGAATCGCCCACCAAAGCCCGAACCCTCGGAAAGATTCTGGGCAAACAGTATGACATCCGTTCGTCGTATGGGCATGTCCGGGACCTCGACCCCAAAAAATTCTCGGTGGATATCGACAAAGGGTTTGAACCGCATTACACCGTCTTGCCGGAAAAAAAACAGGTGATTGCCGACCTGAAAAAAGCCACCCGCAAGGCTGATGCCGTCTATCTGGCTACGGATGAAGACCGGGAAGGGGAAGCCATCTCATGGCACCTGAAAGAGGTGCTCGGCCTCGATGAGGAGACGGCCCGCCGCATCGCATTTCACGAGATTACGCCGCGGGCCGTTAAGGCGGCCCTGAAAACCCCCCGCAGCATTAACATGGATCTGGTGTATGCCCAGCAAGCCCGCCGCATTCTGGATCGCATCATCGGCTATCAGCTTTCGCCTATTCTGTGGCGCAAGCTGCGGATGAAAAACCTCTCGGCGGGACGGGTCCAATCGGTGGCGTTACGCCTGACGGTGGAACGGGAAGAAGAGATCGCCCGCTTTCAGGCCGAACGCTATTTTGACGTGCGGGTCGTTTTTACACCGCCGATGGAAGACCATCCCTTTGCGGCCCGCCTTCCGGAACGGGTGGATGAGGACGCGGCCCGACGCCAGCTGGCCCTTTATCCGCAGGCCGCCTTCAAAGTGGCGGAAAAAGAAACCAAACGCGTGCGCCGGAATCCCCCCGCGCCCTTCATCACGTCCACCCTCCAGCAGGAAGCCCACCAAAAACTCGGCATTCCGGTGGCGCAGGTCATGCGCATGGCCCAACAACTCTATGAAGAGGGCTACATCACCTACATGCGAACCGACTCCACCCATCTGGCCCCCGAAGCCATTGAAGACATCAACCGCTATATCGTGCATCAATGGGGCAAGAAATACGCCCAACCCCGACAATACACGGCAAAGAACAAGCTGGCGCAGGAAGCCCATGAAGCCATCCGCCCCACCGATATTCGTCGGACCGAAGTGCCCGGCGACCCCGCCGTCCAGCGCCTTTATGCACTCATCTGGAAGCGCACGGTGGCCGGGCAGATGGCCGCCGCCGAGTTCGACCGAACCACCCTTAAAATCACCGCCGACAATGTGGCTGAATTGATGCCTCTGCAAGCCACGGGCAAGGTGATGATCTTTGACGGGTTCCTTAAAGTCTATCAGCCGTCGCAGCGGGAGGATGAGACGGATGAAAAGGCTGACCTCCCCGCCGTGGAAGCAGGGCAGCCCCTGCGTTGGCTCGAAGCGGTGGCCAAAGAGAAAATGACCCGCCCGCCCTATCGATATTCCGAAGCTTCGCTGGTGCGAAAACTCGAAGAGCTGGGCATCGGCCGCCCTTCCACCTACGCGCCCACCATTGCCACCCTGTTGCGGCGGGAATACGTCCGAAAGCAACACATCCCCGCCGTCCGTCACAAAGTCCGCATCCTGCATGCCCGTCCCGACGGCGGCATGGAAGAACAGACAGTGGAAGAACCCTACGGCGGCGAGAAAAACAAACTGGTGCCCAGTGACGTGGGCAAGGCGGTGGTGAATTTCCTCACCGAGCACTTTCCTGAAATCATGGACTATCGCTTTACCGCCGAAGTGGAAGATGAATTGGATGCCATTGCAGCAGGCAAGAAAAGATGGCGGGACCTGTTGAAAGCCTTCTATACCGAGTTTCAACCCCAGTGGGAGTCGGCCCAGAAAATCGAAGCCGTGAAGATCGAACGGGAAATGGGCCGCCACCCCGACACCGGCGAACCCATCTATTTGAAATACGGCCCCTACGGCCCCTATATTCAACTGGGAGAAGGCGGTGAAGGCCGTCCCAAGCCGCGGTTTGTATCGCTGCCCAAAAACGCCTCCATCGACGACATCACCCTCGAAGAGGTCTTGCGCCTGATCGCTTTTCCCCGAAACCTCGGCACCCTGGAAGGACATCCCGTGGAAGTGCACATCGGCCCTTACGGGCCCTATCTGAAATGGAATGGCAAAAACTATCGCCTTCCCAAGACCTATGACCCCGCCGCCCTCCAACTGTCGGCGGCCGAGGCCGTCATTAAAAACGCCGGCAAACGATCGGAACGCAATAAAGTCATTCATCAGTGGGCGCACGAAAAGGGAACCGTGGAAGTGCGTCAGGGACCTTACGGCCCCTATATCCGGGCGATGGGGAAAAACTATAAGCTGCCCGAAGGAGAAGACCCCCAAAAACTCACCCTCCAACGCACTTTGGAACTGATTCAGCAGATAAAACCTTCTCGTGGTAGGCGCCGACGAAAAAAATAAGGAGTGTGTCCTCGCCCGAATCGTTGGATATTGAATATGTGGCTTCGCTGTTGAAGCTAAGTTCGGACGCCAGCCCGAGGGTTTACCGCCCCGTCAATCAGCATCTGGACGACCTGGGCATCGACCTGTTGCCCTTTTTGAAGGAAATATTTTATCGTGACCCCGAGCTGGCGCCGGTGGCCCGCCGATGGTGGGGGCGCCTGATAATGGCCGACCTCAAAGCCGACCTCCGCCGCTGGCAAACCGAACAGGGGGAAGACCTGCTCACGGGCATCACCCTGATGACCCAGGCGGCTTATCCCGAGATTTCCCGAGACGACCTGCATCGGGACGTCTTCCAGCAAATCCTGCGGGTGTGGATGGAAGCCAAAAGCTACTATTCCCTGAAAGAGCTCATTCAGTCCATCAACCACACCCTTTTTCAAGTCGAAGGATATCAGGGTAATGATGAAGATTTTTACGCCCCGGAAAACTTTTTCCTGCACTGGCTGCTGGCTCATCGCCGCGGCAGCCCGCTCACCCTATCCATCCTCTATATCCTGATAGGGCAACGGCTGGGCGTGCCGGTGTTCGGCGTCAACCTGCCCTACCATTTTGTGGTGGCGGTCATGGAAAACGCCCCGCCGCGGCCGGGCGGATTTCCCGCAGCGGACCCGCCGCCCTTCCCACAGCCCGATGAGAAAGTGGCTTTCTATATCAACACTTATCGGAAAGGGGCGGTCTTCTTTCATCATCAGCTCAAAGACTTTCTGGTCCAGATCGGCCATGAACCCCGACCGGAATATTTCCAGCCGTGCACCAACACCCCGATCGTCACCCGCATGGCCCGTAATCTGGAAGTGGCTTACGAGCGCATCGGCGACGAAGAAATGGCCGGACGATACCGTGCACTGCGGGAAGTGCTCGATGATTAGACGCTTTCCAAAGGCATCTATCATCAAGACCGCTGTCGCCGGTTTGATATTTTCGCACGGAAATAACGGGCACCTTGTTACGTCATCATGATGCATGAAATAGGCACGTGGGTCGCCATCGGTGCGGCGGCCGTGGGTTATCTGTTTTTCTTGTGGGGCGGGCGGCGGTTTACCGATCACCGTTTTTCGTCGTTTCTGACCACCTTGTTGGGAGCGTTGGCCAGCTACGGCGCGTATGTGTGGACGGGCTCGCTGTGGTGGGCGCCTCTGCCGTTTATCTTCTTCCTCCAACATCGCTTTTTAGGGGCTGCGGCGGCCCTGGCCAGCCATGCCGTGCTGGTGTTGGTCATCGCGCTTTTTATCCAGATCGATGACCCCACCGGCGCCATGACTTTTTTCGTTGTCTCCTGGCTTTACGGATTGCCCCTGGGAGCCATTCGTCTGGTGGAAAGCGTTTCTCAATATTTCAAGGTCAGCCTGCTGGCGGGCCTGATTTTCCTCGGCGGATATTTCTTAGGACATCTTATCAGTTCGGCCGATGCCGCGGCTTCGCTGGTATGGGGCCTGCTGTATGCCGGCGGACAAACCCTTATCTTTCTGGTGGGGTTCTCGTTGTATTTCCTGTATGAAATGAGCGTGGGCAAGGCGTCGCCGTTGAAACTGATGGAGCTGGGTGATATGAATCATCCGCTGCTTCAGCGTCTCCGTCAGGAAGCCCCGGGCACTTTTCAGCATTCCCTCAACGTGGCCACGCTGGCACAGGAAGCCGCCGAAGCCATCGACGCCAACGGCCGACTCGCTTACGTGGGCGCTCTGTTCCACGATGTGGGAAAGCTCAAGCAACCTGAATATTTTATCGAAAACTTCATGGGCAGAGAAAATCCGCATCACGCCCTCTCACCCGAAGAATCGGCCCGCATCATTATCGCACACGTGCCCGAAGGTGTGCGGCTGGCGAAAAAACACGGCCTTCCATCGTGGATCATCGACTTTATCCGCACCCATCACGGCACCTCACGCGTGGAATATTTCTACCGCCAGTTCTTCGAAAACACCGGACAAACCAACGACGAACAATTCCGGTATCCCGGACCGCGCCCCCACACCACCGAACAGGCCATCCTGATGCTCGCCGATTCCATCGAAGCGGCATCCCGCTCACGCGCCGAATGGACCGACGAAGAAATCCGCCGCCTGGTCAGCAATATCTTCCATCAAAAGCTGGCCGAAGACCAGCTCGAAGACGCCCCTTTGAGCTTCGCTCAACTGAAAGAATTGCAAAAGGTGATGACCCACCGCTTGCAAGCTATTCTCCATAAGCGAAAAACCGACCCGCCTTCTTCCCAACATCCCGTCCAGCAATCCCCGGCAACGACATCGCAATGACGGCTGTTATGCGCAAAAAATGGGTGGGACAGCCCCCTGAAGCCATTTGCGAAGACTGGCGCCGCCGCGGCTTTTCATGCGACGTATGGATCGACCCGCCGGGCCGCTGCTGGGAGGACTTCGTCCATGCCGTGGATGAGCTGGTGACGCCCCTCGACGGCCCGATGGAATTTGAAATTGACGGAGAAGTCTATCACCTCGACCCCGGCGATGAAGCATTCATCCCCGCCGGCGCCCTCCATTCCGCCCGAAACCGCTCCCACCAAACCGTCCGCTGGCTCTACGGCTACCGCTCTTCCTGAATCCGGAAATAGGGGAAACCACCATGCTATTGCGCATGGGGTGTCCCCATGCAAGGCGATAACGCGTTGTTCGCTGTTTTGAAAGTTCGTTAAATTTGCTGACAGACCGATGATGAGATGACCGCCTTTCGCATACCCTTTCCGGCCCTCATGGGACTGGTGGGGCTGTGTTTATGGCCTCCCACACCACTCTCCGCCGGCGATCTTCTGGGTAGCGATATGACCTGGCAATGCCTGGGAAATAACCACTATAAGGTCACCCTGAATATTTACAGGGATTGCACGGGGACGCCTTTGGGCAATACGCCGATGGTGCTTGGCTATCATTGTGCTTCCGACACCAGCCTGTCCGGCGACAGCGCCTTGTCTTCTACGCCGCTTATTAACGGCATGGATATTACGCCGGTGTGTGATGATACGTGCACGCCGTGCAGTGGAGGGACAAACTGCCTCGGCTATGGAGTGGAGCTCTATCGATATGAGTTTACCGCCGATGTGACGACGCTCAAAAACGCCGGCTGCTGTATGGTGCGTTTTTACTGGAAGGCTTGTTGTCGGAGCAGCACAATAGATAATTTGTACAACCCCGACACGACCGACCTCTATATCTATGGCGAGGTGGATATTTGCGATTCTCCCTGCAACAACAGCCCCACCTATTCCCTCCTGCCCCTGATGGCCGTGTGTATAGGGCAAGACGTCAGCTATACCCTGGGAGTGGTAGATGGAGACAACGATTCTATTGTGGTCGTTCTGGCCCGGCCGCTGGAAAACGGCCCCACTAATGGTGATTTGGGAACTGCTTTTCAAACCGTCCCCTATATATCGGGCTATTCGATGAATAAGCCGCTTAAATTCTTGGGCTGGCCCAATGCCAACTTGCCATTACCTTATGGTTTTCATATCGACCCGAGCACGGGCGAGTTGCAATTTCGGCCTGTCCAACTGGGCGCCTATGTGATCGTGCTGGAAATCAGAGAATACCGCAATGGCCAACTCGTGGGTCGGATGCGCCGGGATATGGCGGTGAGGCTTGTCGCCTGCCTCTCCCGGACGAGTGTCTGGCCCCCGGCCCTGAGTGGCATCAATGGAACGAACGGTTTTTTTATTGAAGCATGTGAAGATGAGCAATTGTGTTTCAATATTTACTCCCATGATATGGATACGGCGGATTCGCTGACGCTGTCGTGGAACGCCGCCATTCCGGGGGCGACCTTTGTGGTGACGCCGCCGCCGGTGGCACAGCGGCAAACCATTCAGGGGCCTACCGGACAGTTCTGTTGGACGCCTCCTGTGGGGACTGCGCGGACCAGCCCCTATCAATTTACGGCCGCCGTGGTGGAACACGGATGCCCTCTGCCGGTCGTCAAGAGGCGCAACTACTTCATACGCGTGAAACCCAAACCGAGAGCCACCTATACCGTGGACACCCTCGGATGCGCACGGGCGGCTTTTTCGGCCGAACTGACCTCAGGGGAAGCCGATTCGTGGCGATGGGACTTCCCCTCGTTGCAACCGCCCCTTCAGGTCTTGCAGAAAAATTTTACGCTCCAATTTGAAACGCCCGGACAATGGCATTATTTCTATCTGAACGTCATCGACGACGGGTGTACGGCCCAGTATTATGATTCAGTTTTCATCGATACGGCCGCAGCGGTGAGTCTTACACCCATTGACACCCTTGTGTGTGAAGGCGACACAGTACGATGGAACGCCCGTCTCCGATTTACATCGTCTGCCGCTCATATTGGTTGGTCCACAGGCGATTCGAATGTAACGTCGGTAACAATGGTGGTGGATACGCCGACGCTTATCAAGGTGACGGTAAGCCATTCAGACGGATGCACGGCATCGGACTCTTCTTTTGTGGGCGTGAAGGAAGTGCCGCGGGTGGATGTCATCGACACGATTCGGACTTGTGCGGAAGATTCGGCGACGCTGACGGGGCACTACGCGCTTACCGAAGATTCGGGCCGGGTGATTCAGTGGTTTCAGCACAACACGCTTATTGATACGGGTCTCTCGGTGCGGGTATATGTGCAAGGGCCATACATCCTTCGGGTGACGGCGCAGGGCGGGTGTTGGATGGAAGACACGGTGGTGCTTGACAAGATGCCGTCGCTGGACCCGTTATTGCCGGATACGATATGGGCCTGCCCCGAGAACCTGGTGTATTTGATGCCTCAGTCGGGGGAAACGGGTAATGCACACTATGTGTGGTATGAGATGTCTTCATCCCATCCGGTGGGTGAGCAGCGTGGACTACCAGTGAGTTTGGAGGTCCCGAAGACGTTTATGTTGCATGTGTGGGAGAGGTTCGACAGCATCGATTGCGAGGCGTGGGACACGATTCATGTCAGTCTTTACCCGGCGCCGGAAATAGACTTCTCCGCCCGCCCGCAGCAAGGCTGCCAGCCGTTGCAGGTGGATTTTGCGAACCTGACGACGATAGCGCAGGGAACGGTGACGCGTTATGAATGGCAGTTCAGTGACGGTCAGCGGGCTTCGTTGAAGAACGTGCGGAAGACGTTTGATTCGACGGGGAGCTATGACGTGACGTTGATAGCGGAGTCGGACCGGGGGTGTGCGGACACGCTGACCCGAGGAGAATACATCGAAGTGTATCCGGTTCCTGAGGCTCGTTTTTCGGCGGTTCCTCGTGTGACGACGGTGGTGGCGCCTCGGGTTCGTTTTTTGAACGAGTCG
>Ga0256832_1000265_pt1 | contig 33139 bp, 50 predicted proteins | sample 134614metaG_FD_190534 | JGI IMG/M metagenome (GOLD analysis project Ga0256832, IMG submission 190534) | Hydrothermal vent microbial communities from Lau Basin, Pacific Ocean - 134-614 | ecosystem: Environmental > Aquatic > Marine > Hydrothermal vents | place: Pacific Ocean: Lau Basin | collected...
TGGAAGAAGCGCTGCGGTTGAAAACCGGGGCGCGCAGCCTTCGCGGGGTGGTCGAAAAGGTGCTGCTCGACTACATGTTCAATATTCGGGACTATCAGGGGCAGACCCTTCGGATCGACGGAGAAGAGGTGCGGCGCCGTTTACAGCGGGCCGCGGCCTAAACGGCCCGTCGATGCGGGTGCGCCGCCTTTCTCGGGAGCAGTGGGCCGAGCGGGCGTGGTCGGTGGCGGCCACCTATTTTCATACGCCGGAGTGGTATGAGGTCTGGGCGCGCTGGCAGGGATGGACGGTATTTGCGTTGGAATTTGGCTCGGACGGGTGGATGCCCGTGGCGGTGCGGGGACGCCGGGCGATGAGCTCGCCGCCGGGCACCTATGGCGGCCCGGTGACGTATTCCACCGGACGGTGGGAGCGGCTGTGGGAAGCGGCCCGCCGTTGGGCACGGCGGGAAGGCCTGACCTTGCAGATGCTGACGATCCAGCGCCCGCCGTGGCCGGCGCAACGCTGGGAAACCTACGTGGCGGTGCTGCCGCCGGCGGCCGAGCGGATTCCGCGGGAATGGCGGGCCACGCATCGAAATTATTGGCGGCGCACCTATCGCGGGGAGATGACGGTGAAAGCCCTCACGGTGGACAACCTCGATGACTATCTGGCGCTTTATACCATAAATTATGAGCGGTGGGAAGAAAAACGCCTTCGGTATGATGGGGCGTTTTTTGAGATGCTGCTGGGCCTGCGCGGCGTAAACGGCTTGCTGGCCTATCAGGACGGTGCGGTGGTGGCGGGCATCGTCGCGTTTGCGCATCCGCATTCGATGTTTCACTGGCATGCGTTGCGCCATCCCGACCGAAAGGACGCCCTGGGCGCTTATCGGGTGCATTACGAGATGATGGCGCGGGCGGTGGCGCTGGGCATCCATCGTTATGATATGTTGCCGGCACCGTTGCAGCGGGCCGAGCAGATAGCCTTTTACAAGCGGGGGTTTGGAGCGGTGCCGGCGTCGGTGTGGTGGACCGCGTGAGGGAGCCGTAGGGGGCAGCGTCGCTGTGCCCCTACGGAATATCGAACGCCGAACACCGATTTTTGATTTAAGGTATTATTTTAATTTATCATTTTTGTTCTTAAATCGGCGTTCGTTCATCGGTGTTCTGCAATTGGCATCAGTCTCTTAACCCCACCCCTGGCCTCCTCCCCGCTTGCGGGGAGGGGAGTTTTTTGATGTAGGGGAGACCGTTTCGTAGGGGCACGGCATGCCGTGCCCCTACGTCGCGTGAGGGGCCCGAAGGGCGCCGAGCCGTAAGGCAAGGCGGACCGCCCTTCGACAAGCTCAGGGACCGCCGCCCGTGGGGAACACCCGCTGGCTGAGCGAAGTCGAAGCCACGCGGGTGGCGCAGGGTGTGGTGTGGGATGGTGGGCGGGCCGAGGCGGACAGCCGAGCCCGCAGGGGCCCGACCCGAAGGCGCCGACCGCGCCCGCTGCCTGAGCTTGTCGAAGGCAACGGGCGAAAGGCGCCGGAGGGACACGCCCCAAGAATGATGATTCAATAGAAAGCCGGAAAGCCGACCGGCGGCGGCCTGTGCCGTTTTTTCATGGCGATAGATTTGGTAAGGCTGTTTTTTTACTTTTGCAGCCCTTAAATGAAAAGGCCAGTATGCCCACTATTCAACAGTTGATTCGCTTAGGGCGCAAACGAATTAAGAAAAAGAGCAGCTCGCCGGCGCTGGATGCGTGTCCGCAGAAGCGCGGCGTGTGTGTGCGGGTATATACCACCACGCCGAAGAAGCCGAACTCGGCGCTTCGGAAGGTGGCCCGTGTGCGGTTGAGCAACGGTAAAGAAGTGAACGCCTACATCCCGGGCGAGGGGCACAACCTGCAAGAACACTCGATCGTGTTGGTGCGGGGCGGCCGGGTGAAAGACCTGCCGGGGGTGCGCTATCACATCATTCGCGGGGCGCTGGACACCGCCGGCGTGGAGGGGCGGAAGCAGGCCCGCTCAAAATACGGCACGAAACGGCCCAAATCATAAAACATTATGCGGAAAGGAAGACCTCAAAAGCGGGAAATCGCTCCCGACCCGCGCTATAACGACGTGGTGGTGGCCAAGTTTATCAACAACCTGATGTGGAAGGGGAAGAAAACTCTGGCGGCGCGGATTTTTTACGATGCGATGGCGATTATTCGTGAGCGCACCGGCGAGGACGAGTTGGAAGTGTTTAAGCAGGCGCTGGGCAACGTGATGCCGTCGGTGGAGGTGCGGAGCCGTCGGGTGGGCGGTGCCACGTTTCAGGTGCCCACGGAAGTGCGGTCGGATCGGCGCCTCTCATTGGGCATTAAATGGATTATCCGCTATGCCCGTCAGCGGCGGGCCAAGGGAATGGCGCAAAAGCTGGCCGCGGAGCTGCTGGCGGCCCGTCAGGGCGAAGGCGGCGCGGTGAAGAAAAAAGAAGATACGCACCGCATGGCGGAAGCCAACAAGGCGTTCGCCCATTTTCGCTTTTAGCATTTTTTTAAGACGAATTCGGAAGTCATGGCAAAGAACACGGGAAAGCTGAAAGACCGGGACCTGCGGAAATATCGGAATACGGGCATTATGGCCCATATCGACGCGGGGAAGACAACCACCACCGAACGGATCCTCTTTTATACGGGGATTAACTATAAGATCGGCGAGGTGCACGAGGGGGCGGCCACGATGGACTGGATGGAGCAAGAGCAGGAACGGGGCATCACCATCACCTCGGCCACCACGCGGACGACGTGGACCTATAAGGGCGAGGAATATGTGATTAACATCATCGACACGCCCGGGCACGTGGACTTTACGGTGGAGGTGGAACGCAGCCTGCGGGTGCTGGACGGGGCCGTGGCGCTCTTCTGTGCGGTGGGCGGCGTGGAACCGCAGTCGGAAACGGTGTGGCGGCAGGCCAATAAATACGGCGTGCCGCGGATTGCCTTCGTCAACAAGATGGATAGGGTGGGGGCCGACTTTTTCCGCGTCTATGAAGAGATCAAAACGCGGCTGGGCTCCACGCCCGTGCCGTTGCAAATTCCCATCGGGGCCGAAGAAAACTTTGAAGGCGTGATTGACCTCATCACGATGAAGGCCTATAAGTGGGATGAGGAGTCGAAGGGCGTCAAATACTGGACGGAAGAAATCCCTGAAAACCTGCGGGAAGAAGCCGAGCACTGGCGCAATCAGCTGCTGGAAATGGTGGCCGAAAGCGACGATGTGTTGATGGAAAAATTCTTCGAAGACCCCGAGAGCATCACCGAGGAGGAAATCCGCCATGCCGTGCGGACGGCCACGATCAACCTGGACATCGTGCCGATGCTGTGCGGGTCGGCCTTTAAGAACAAGGGTGTGCAGTTGTTGCTGGATGCGGTGGCGGCCTATCTGCCCTCGCCGCTGGACCTGCCGCCGGTGAAGGGCGTCAATCCTAAAACGGGGCAGGAAGAGGTGCGGCGGCCCGACATTAACGACCCGTTCTGTGCGCTGGCCTTTAAGATTATGACCGACCGGTATGTGGGACGGCTGGCCTATTTCCGGGTGTATTCGGGGCAGTTGCAGGCCGGCTCGTATGTGTTGAACAACCGCTCGGGCAACAAAGAGCGGATTGCGCGGCTCTATCAGATGCATGCCAACAAGCAAAACCCGATTGATGAGGTGGGAGCCGGCGACATCGCCGCCGCAGTGGGGTTCAAGGACATTAAGACGGGCGACACCCTCACCGACGAAGCGCATCCGCTGCTGCTGGAAAGCATGGAGTTCCCCGAGCCGGTGATCTCGCTGGCCATCGAGCCGAAGACGCAGGAAGACGCCGATAAATTGTCGCTGGCGCTGGCCAAGCTGATGGAAGAAGACCCCACCTTTCAGGTGCGCACCGATGAAGAAACGGGGCAGACCATCATCAGCGGGATGGGCGAGCTGCATCTGGAAATTATCGTGGACCGTCTGCGGCGGGAGTTCGGCGTGCAAGTCAATGAAGGGCAGCCGCAGGTGGCCTATCGGGAAGCCCTCACCGACAACTTCACGCATCGGGAGGTGTTTAAGAAACAGACGGGCGGCCGCGGGAAATATGCCGACATTCAGTTTGAAATCGGTCCGGCGGATGAGGACGTCAAAGGCCTTCAGTTTGTGAATGAGATTGTGGGCGGCGCCATTCCCAAGGAATATATCCCGTCGGTGCAGAAGGGATTTGAAGAGGCGATGGAAAACGGCCCGCTGGCGGGTTATCCCGTCGATTCGATGAAGGTGCGGCTTTTCGACGGAAGCTTTCACCCGGTGGACTCCGACTCGATGTCGTTTGAAATCGCCGCCAAGATGGCCTTCCGTCATGCAGCGCAGAAAGCCGGGCCGGTGTTGATGGAGCCCATCATGAAGGTGGAAGTCATCACGCCCGAAGAACACATGGGCGACGTCATCGGCGACATCAACCGCCGACGGGGACAACTCCAGGGCATCGAAGCCCGGGGCAACGCCCAGGTGATCAAAGCACTGGTGCCGCTGGCCGAGCTGTTCGGCTACGTTACCACGTTGCGGACCATCACTTCCGGACGGGGCACCTCTACGATACAGTTTTCGCACTACGAACAGGTGCCGGCCAACGTGGCCGAAGAAGTGCTCGAAAAAGTGAAAGGCACCGTAAAAGCATAAATGAGTTATGGCCCAGAAAATGCGCATTAAACTGCGGTCTTACGACCACCGGCTGGTGGACCGTGCGGCCCGCCAGATCGTGACCAACCTCAAAGGCAAAGTGCGGGGCGTGATCATCGCCGGCCCGATTCCGTTGCCCACCGAGAAAAAAATCTTTACGGTGTTGCGGTCGCCGCACGTAAACAAAAAGTCGCGGGAACAATTCCAGCTGGCTACGCATAAGCGCCTGCTGGAAATCTATAACCCCTCTCCGGAAGTGGTGGATGCCTTTATGAAGATGGACTTGCCCACCGGGGTGGACATCGACTTAAAAGTGTTGGAATCATGACCGGGCTGATCGGGAAGAAAATCGGAATGACTTCGTTCGTCAACGAAGAAGGCAAAAACGTCCCCTGCACGCTGTTGGAGCTGGGCCCTTGTGTGGTGACCCAGGTCAAGACCGCCGAAAGCGACGGCTACGAAGCGGTGCAGATCGCCTATGAACCCATCAAAGAAAGCCGCACGACCAAACCGTTGCTGGGCCATTTCAAAAAGGCCGGTGTGAAGCCGCATCGTATTCTGCATGAGATTCGCGGGCTGGAAAAAGAAGTGAAGCCGGGCGATGCGCTGACCATCACCGACATCTTCGAAGAAGGCGAGTTTGTGGATGTGGTGGGCCGTTCAAAAGGGAAAGGCTTTCAGGGGGTGGTCAAGCGCCATGGCTTTGCGGGTGTGGGCGGCCGCACCCACGGCCAACACAACCGGGAGCGGGCGCCGGGGTCGCTGGGCGCCTCGTCGTTTCCTTCCCGCGTGTTCAAAGGCAAGCGGATGGCAGGGCGCATGGGCAATGAGCGCGTTAAAGTCTTTAACCTTCAGGTGGTCAAAATCATTCCCGAAGAAAACATCATGGTCGTGAAAGGGGCGGTGCCCGGCCCGCGCAACGGCTACGTATTGGTCCTTAAATAATTGCCGTCATGAAAGCGGAAGTGATAGACATTACCACCGGACAGCCCACGGGCGAAAGCATCGAGCTGAACGATGCAGTGTTCGCGGGCCCCGTCCGGAAACATCTTCTGTGGCGGGATGTGAAACGCATCCTGAACAACCGCCGCCAGGGAACCCACAAAACGAAAGAACGGGGCGAAGTGGCTTACTCGACCCGTAAATTGTTTGCTCAGAAAGGACGGGGCATGGCCCGCCGCGGCAGCCGAAAAGCACCGCCGTTGCGGGGCGCCGGCACCATCTTCGGGCCCCGACCCCGGTCTTATGAGGAAAAAATCAACAAAAAAGAAAAACGGGCCGCCCGCCGCAGCGCCCTCGCCGCCCTGATGCAACAGGGCCGCATTATCGTCGTGGACGACTTTACGATGGACACGCCTAAGACGAAGGCGTTCCTGAAAATGTGGAAAAACCTGGAGCTGCCCACCCGAAAAGCCGCCCTTGTCAAAGACGACACCGACCCCAACCTCATCGCCGCCGGACGCAACGTGCCCAACGTGGCATTTCATCGGGCCGATTGCCTCAACACCTACCGGATCCTCCATGCCGGCACGCTGGTGATCACGCGCAAAGCCGCACAATTCATGAATGAAAATTTCTAAGCCATGAAGGGAGTTATCAAACGGCCGATCATCACGGAGAAAGCCACCCAGCTGTCGGAGGTGCTGAATCAATATTCCTTCGTGGTCGATAAGAAGGCGACCAAGGAAGAAATCAAGCGGGAAATCGAGCAGCTTTACGGCGTCAAGGTCGTCAAAGTGCGCACCCACATTATGCCGAAAAAGCCGAAATATCGATATACGCGGACCGCTATTATCCGCGGCGCCAAACCCTCCTTCAAAAAAGCGATCGTGACCCTGGCCGAAGGGAACGAAATCGACTTTTACAAAAACATTTAACGAGTAGGTCATGCCGTTGAAACGACTTAAACCGATCACGCCGGGTTTGCGTGGCACCGTGTTGGTGGACTATTCCCACCTGTCGAAGGTGGCGCCCGAGCGTTCGTTGCTCAAGCCCCTCAAGCAGAAAGCCGGCCGGAACAATCAGGGACGGCGCACCATGCGGTATCGGGGCGGCGGCCATAAGCGCTACTATCGCATTATCGACTTTAAGCGGGACAAGGTCGGCATTCCGGGTGTGGTCAAGACGCTGGAATACGACCCCAACCGGACGGCGTTTATTGCGCTGGTGGCCTACAAAGACGGCGAAAAGCGCTACATCATCGCGCCGCAGGGCCTGGAAGTGGGCCAGACGGTGCTGAGCGGCCCCGAGGCGCCGGTGCAGCCGGGCAACACCCGCAAACTGAAAGAAATGCCGGTGGGGGTGACGATTCACAACGTCGAGTTGAACCCCGGCGCAGGCGGCGTGATGGTTCGCGGCGCAGGCACCTCGGCGCAGCTGGTGGCGAAAGAGGGACGTTATGTGGTCATCAAGATGCCTTCCGGGGAAGTCCGGCGGGTGTTGGCGGAATGTCGGGCCACATTTGGAAGCGTCTCGAATCCCGACAACCGCCTGGTGAAAATCGGCAAAGCCGGACGCAACCGCTGGAAAGGACGCCGACCGCGAACCCGCGGGGTGGCCATGAATCCCGTCGATCATCCCATGGGCGGCGGCGAAGGAAAGGCCAGCGGCGGACATCCCCGCTCCCGGACAGGCCTCTATGCCAAAGGAAAGAAAACACGCAAAAAGAATAAGCCCTCCTCAAAACTCATCATCGAGCGGCGTAAAAAACGATAGTCATGGCACGTTCTCTCAAAAAAGGCCCCTACGTCTCATGGAAGCTGCTGCGTAAAATCCAGCGGCTCAATGAAAGCGGAAAAAAGGAGACCATTAAAACATGGTCCCGTCGCTCCATGATCACCCCCGACTTTGTGGGGCACACCATCGCAGTGCATAACGGGAAAAGCTTTATTCCCATTTACATTACCGAAAACATGGTGGGGCACCGCCTGGGGGAATTTGCGCCCACGCGCATCTTCCGCGGTCATCCCGTCAAAAAAGGCAAATAACCCATGGAAGCGCGAGCCATTCTGAAAAACAGCCCGTTCCCCGAACGGAAAATGCGCCTGCTGGCGGATGTGGTCCGAAACAAGCCGGTGGCCGAAGCGCTCAATATTCTGTCGCTGCATAAAAAGAAGCTCTATGCTTCCTATCTCTATCGGCTCATCCGTTCGGCGGTGGCCAATTGGGAGGGTAAATACGGAGAAGACGCGCCGGTGGATATCGACGATCTCTATATCAAAGAAATTCGTGTGGATAAGGGCCGGGTGTTGAAACGCTGGCAAACGGCGCCGCGGGGCATGCCCCGACCTATCCGGAAGCGATTCAGCCACATCACCGTGGTGGTGGCCCCCATGACGCCGGTGCCCGTGAGTGAAGAAACCGAAAACACCGAAACTGAAGAATAACGACTATGGGACAGAAGGTTAACCCCATCGCCAATCGCCTCGGCTACATCCGGGGATGGGAGTCGCTGTGGTATGCAAAAGACGCCTCGGACTATGCCGATCGGGTCATCGAAGACCAAAAAATCCGTGACTACGTCCATAAGCGGTTCCCCCGCGGCGCGTTTGCATATATCATCATCGAACGCACCCGCAAGCGCCTCCACATCTATTTGCACTCGGCCCGGGTGGGCGTGGTCCTTGGAAAGAAAGGCGCCGAAATCGACAAGCTGACGCAGGAACTGAAAAAGCTGACCAAGACCGAAAAACTGGACATCGATGTCATCGAGGTGAAAAACCCTTACACCTCGGCCAAATTGATTGCCGAAAACATCGCCCAGCAGCTGGAAGCCCGCGTGGCACACCGGCGGGCGATGAAAATGGCCATCAACGACGCAATGCGCACCCCCGGCGTGCACGGCATCAAAGTCCGCTGCTCGGGGCGGCTGGGCGGAAGCGAAATGGCCCGCACCGATGAATATAAAGACGGTCGGGTACCTTTGCACACCTTTCGGGCCGATGTCGATTTCTATATCGCCGAGGCCAAAACCATTTACGGCGTGATCGGCGTGAAGGTGTGGCTGTTTAAGGGCGAAGTCATCGGACGTCGGGAACTGGACCTTAACCTCGGTGCCCGCAAAGCTTCGGGAGGAGGGCGCCGTCGGCAACGCCGCCGATAAACGCATTAAAGATTGTTGAACGATGTTGCAACCACGCAAGACCAAATATCGGAAACGTCAGAAAGGGCGTATTAAAGGGCTTGCCCAACGCGGCGCCGAAGTCTCCTTCGGAACCTTTGGCATTAAAGCCCTTCAACCGGCTTTTATCTCCGCCAAACAGATCGAGGCGGCCCGTGTGGCCATCACCCGTCACCTGCGCCGGGCCGGGAAAGTGTGGATCCGAATCTTTCCCGACTATCCGGTGACCCGCAAGCCGCTGGAAGTGCGGATGGGAAAAGGGAAGGGGAATCCGGAGTTCTGGGCGGCCCGGGTGAAGCCCGGAACGGTGCTGTTTGAGGTCGATGGCGTGAGCGAAGAAGCCGCCCGACGAGCCCTCTGGCTGGGCGCCCAAAAGCTGCCCGTGAAAACCAAGTTGGTGTTTCGACGCGACTATCTTCAAAAACAATAGGCATGGCCACGCGATTGAGCAATAATGACATCCGCCAGCTCACGGACAAAGAGCTGATCGAGATATATCGGGAGCAGAAAGAACACCTTGCGCGGCTGAGGATGGCCCACTACGTCAACCCGCTGGAAAACCCCATGGAACTGAAACATACGCGCCGATACATCGCCCGGTTGCTCACGGAAATCAACCGACGGAAGAAAACGCGCAGCCAACAAAAATCGCAAGCATGAACAACACGACAACAGGCCCGGACAAGCGGACCACACGCCGACGCACCATGGTCGGTGTGGTGGTGAGCAACAAAATGGATAAAAGCGCGGTGATTCGCGTCGACCGATACGTGAAACACCCCCGCTATAAAAAACGGCGGCGCCTGTCCACGCGCTTTATCATCCACGACCCCAACAACGAGTTGCAGGTCAATGATGTGGTGCGGGTGATGGAAACGCGCCGGCTGAGTCGCCGAAAACATTTCCGATTGGTGGAAGTGATTGAAAAGGCGAAATAACCTAAAGCCCTGAAGCCATGATTCAACGAGAAACGCGTCTGGTGGTGGCCGACAACTCGGGGGCCAAAGAGGTCCTCTGCATCGGCATCCTTGGCGGAAGTCAGAAAAAATATGCCACGGTGGGCGACAAGATCGTGGTGACCGTCAAGCGGGCGTTGCCCAGCGGAAATATCGAAAAGGGAACCGTGTCGCGGGCTGTGGTGGTGCGGGTGCGGAAAGAAGTCCGCCGCAAAGACGGCTCTTCTATCCGCTTCGATGAAAATGCATGCGTGTTGCTGAATCAACAAGACGAGCCGCGCGGCACGCGGATATTCGGCCCCGTGGCGCGCGAGTTGCGGGACAAAAACTTTTCCCGAATCGTTTCGCTCGCTCCTGAAGTGTTATAGTTATGCGAAGGAAATGTAATCATATCCCGAAAGTCCACGTCAAGAAGGATGACGTGGTGTTGGTGATCGCCGGCAAAGACAAGGGCCGAAAAGGGCGCGTGTTGAAGGTGTATCCGCGCAAGCAGCGGGTGCTGGTCGAAGGCGTGAATATCGTGATTAAACACACCAAACCCTCGGCCAAACATCCCGACGGCGGTCGCATCGAAATGGAGATGCCGCTGCATATCTCCAACGTGATGGTCGTCAGCCCCAAAACCGGCGAGCCCTCACGGGTAGGGCGCAAGCGCGACGACAACGGAAAATGGGTCCGATACCTCAAAAAAACCGGTGAAATCCTGAAATGATGAGCACGCAGTATAAGCCCAACCTGCGGCGCAGATACGAAGAAGAAGTGGCGCCGAAACTGATGAAAGAGTTCGGTTATAAATCGCCCATGCAGGTCCCCCGAATCACCAAGATAGTGTTGAATCGGGGCGTGGGAGCCGCCGTCAACGATAAGAAACTGCTCGATGCGAGCGTGGAAGAATTGACCCTGATTGCCGGGCAAAAGGCCGTGCCCACCTATGCCCGCCGTTCCATCGCAGGGTTTAAGCTGCGGGAAGGTATGCCCATCGGCGTGCGGGTGACCCTGCGGGGCAACCGCATGTATGAGTTCCTCGAACGGCTCATCCGCACGGCGTTGCCGCGGGTGCGGGACTTTCGGGGGGTGTCCCGGAAGTTAGACGGCCGCGGAAATTATACCCTGGGCATTGCCGAGCAAATCGTGTTTCCCGAGATCGACGTCGATAAGGTCGATAAGATCATGGGGCTGGACATCACCATCGTCACCACGGCCCGCACCGACGAAGAAGGACATCGGCTCCTTCAAGAAATGGGCATGCCCTTTCAACGGGATGAAGAATAACCACCAAAAAAATACGAACGACACATGTCGAAACTTTCATTGAAAGTCCGAAATGAAAAGCGCCGTCGAACCGTCGAAAAATATGCGGCGCGGCGGGCCGAGCTGAAGAAAAAGGGAGATTATGCCGCGCTGGATAGGCTGCCGCGGAACGCCTCGCCCGTGCGCCTGCGAAACCGCTGCCGGATGACCGGACGGCCCCGAGGATATATCCGCCAGTTCGGCATCTGCCGGAATAAGTTTCGGGAGCTGGCCCACAAGGGGCTGTTGCCCGGGGTGAAAAAAGCGAGCTGGTAAAACATCGACACTATGGACACGATCGGAGATTTTTTCACCATCATTCGGAATGCCCTCAAAGCGCGCAAGCGCGTGGTGGAGGTGCCCGCCTCGAAATTGAAAAAGGAGATTACGAAGATTCTTTACGACCAGGGCTATATCCTGAACTACAAGTTCGCCCCCGGCGTCGGCGATCAGGAAACCATCAAAATCGCCCTGAAATACACAAGGGTCCCCGGCAAGGCCGAACCCGAACCGGTGATCAAAGAGATTAAGCGCATCAGCCGCCCCGGCTTGCGGCGCTACGAAGGATGGAAAAGCATTCCCCGGGCGGCCAACGGCCTCGGGATTGTGTTTGTATCGACCTCCCGCGGCGTGCTCACCGACAAAGAAGCCCGACGCCTTCAGGTGGGCGGCGAGGTGGTCGGCTACGTCATCTAATCAAAGATTCAATCATGTCGAGAATCGGAAAATTACCCATTACGGTTCCCCAGGGGGTGGAAGTGACGGTGAGTCCGGACAATGAAGTGAAGGTCAAAGGCCCCAAAGGCGAACTGACGTTGCAGGTCGATCCGGAAATCACGGTGAAGGTGGAAGACGGCGCCGTCACCGTCGAGCGGCCTTCCGAACAGCAGCGCCATCGGGCGTTGCACGGGCTCTACCGGTCGCTTATCAACAATATGGTGGTGGGCGTATCGGAAGGCTTCAAAAAGCAACTGCAGGTGATCGGCGTGGGGTATCGGGCGTCGGTGTCGGGGCAGCAGCTGGAGCTCTCGTTGGGCTTTTCCCACGATGTGATAGTCGTATTGCCGCCCGAAGTAAAAGCCTCCGTAGAGTCGGGGAAAGGAAAAGCCACGGTGATCACGCTCGAGTCGCACGACAAAGAGCTGCTGGGCCAGGTGGCCGGACGCATTCGGGCTTTGCGGAAACCGGAGCCTTACAAAGGGACCGGCATCCGGTATGTGGGCGAGTATGTCCGCCGAAAAGCCGGTAAATCGGCTGGAAAATAAAGTCATTTGAGCCATGGAAGGAATTCGTAAACGCCTCTATCGCCGCCGCCGCATTCGGCGGGGCATTCGGAAAAAAATCAAGGGGACGGCGGCGCGCCCGCGCCTCTCGGTGTATCGCAGCAACGTCCACATCTATGCCCAACTGATCGATGACGAAAAAGGCCACACCCTGTGTGCCGCCTCATCGCTGGAAAAAGAATTGCTCGCAGCCCAAGGCACCAAAACGGAAAAGGCGGCGATGGTGGGCAAACTGCTGGCGGAACGGGCCCGAGCGAAAGGCATCGAAGCCGTGGTCTTCGACCGGGGCGGGTTCCGCTATCACGGACGGGTGCGGCGCCTTGCCGAGGCCGCCCGGGAAGGAGGTCTTCAATTTTAATGCTAAAAGATATATTGCAATATGAGCCTGGAAGGATTTGAACATCGCAAGGTTTACCGCCGGCAGGGCGATGTGGAACTCAAAGAGATCGTCGTCTCGATCAATCGGGTCACCAAAGTGACCAAAGGTGGACGGCGTTTCCGGTTTGCCGCACTGGTGGTGGTGGGCGACGGCGAGGGCATCGTTGGGTATGGGCTGGGCAAAGCCAATGAGGTGATGAACGCCGTGAATAAAGCCATTAACAACGCCCGAAAAAACCTCTATAAGGTGAGCGTGGTCAATGGCACCATCCCCCACGAGATCGAAGAAAAATACGGCGCTTCGCTGGTGTTTATGCGGCCGGCGGCGCCGGGGACCGGAATCATCGCCGGCGGAACGATGCGAATGCTTTTCTCCGTGGCCGGCGTCCGCGATGTGTTGGCCAAAATCAAAGGCTCCACCACGCCCCACAACGTGCTGAAAGCCACCATGAAAGCCCTCCTCAAAATGCGGGACGCCCATCAGGTGGCCAAAGAACGGGGCGTGCCCTTGCAAAAGGTGTTTAACGGATAAAACCTCGACCGATGGCCAAATTGAAAATTACCCAGGTGCGAAGCGCTATTGATCGCCCCCGCGATCAAAAAGCGACGCTGAAAGCCCTCGGATTGCGCCGTATCCGCCATTCGGTGATTCACAACGACACGCCGCAAATCCAGGGCATGGTGCGGAAAGTGAAACATCTCGTTACCGTAGAAAAAATATCGTCATGACACTCGATCAGTTACGTCCAGCACACGGCGCCGTGCGCACCAACAAGCGGGTGGGACGCGGTGAAGGCTCGAAAAAGGGCGGCACCGCCGGCCGAGGACACAAAGGCGACCAGTCCCGTTCGGGCTATCGGCGCAACTATGCCTACGAAGGCGGACAGATGCCCCTGGTGCGGCGCGTGCCCAAGTTCGGATTCAAAAACATCTTCCGGAAAGAATATCTCGCCCTTAATCTTGATCGGATCAGCCGGTGGGCCGAAAAATATCAGTTGGAGGAGATCACACCCGAAAAACTGTATGAGCGCCGCTTGATCCCGAAAAACGCCCGCATTAAGGTGCTGGCGCGGGGCCGCCTCGAAAAACCGATCACGATTCAAGCGCACGCCTTCTCCCAGAAAGCGGCGGCTCTAATTGAAGAAGCCGGCGGGCGCATTTCAAAAATCGGATAATGAAATCCTTCATACAGACGCTTCGTAATATCTGGCGGATTAAGGAACTGCGCGAGCGGATCATTCTCACGTTGCTGATGATCGCCGCCTTTCGCTTCGGTAGTTACGTGGTCCTGCCGGGGGTCAATCCTGAGGCACTCGAACGCTACACCGCTCAGGCACAGGAAGGTCTGCTGGGGCTGTTTAACCTGTTCGTGGGCGGTGCCTTTTCTCGGGCATCTATCTTCGCCCTCGGCATTATGCCGTATATCTCGGCGTCGATTATCATCCAATTGCTGGGGGTGGCGCTTCCCTATTTTCAGCGCCTCCAGCGGGAAGGCGAGTCGGGACGGAATAAGATCAACCAGATCACGCGGGTGTTGACGGTGGCCATCACGATGGTCCAGTCGGTGGGATATCTGGTCAATCTGCGGGCGCAAGTGCCCGAAGCGCTGTTGCCGGTGGTCAACCCCGGTGCCATGTCGCACTTTCTGTTTATGGTCACGAACGTGTTGTTGTTGACCTCGGGAACCATCTTTGTGATGTGGCTGGGCGAAAAGATCACCGAGCGGGGGGTCGGCAACGGAATCTCATTGATGATCACGATTGGGATTCTGGCGGCCCTTCCAACCTCGTTGGCGGCGGAATTTGAAATGAAGCTGGGGCAGGCGGGCGGCGGACTGTTCCTGTTCCTCCTTGAGATGGTGTTTTTGTTCCTGGTAACGTTGGGTGTGGTGGCTCTGGTGCAGGCCACGCGCCGCATCCCGGTGCAATATGCCCGACGGGTGGTCGGCAATCGGGTTTATGGCGGCGTGCGGCAGTTCCTCCCCATTAAAGTCAACGCCGCCGGCGTGATGCCCATCATCTTTGCCCAGGCCCTGATGTTCATCCCGGCCACGATTGCCACTTTCATGCCCGACTCGGCATCGGGCCTGGTGGCCGTATTCAGCGACTATACCAGCTTCTGGTATAATCTGGTCTTTGCTATCCTGATCATCATCTTTACCTACTTCTACACGGCGGTGACCATTAACCCTCAACAAATCGCCGACGACCTTAAACGCAACGGCGGATTTATCCCCGGGGTGAAGCCCGGGCGGGCCACCGTCGAATTTATCGACAACGTGGTCAGCCGCATCACCTTACCCGGTTCGATCTTTCTCGCACTGGTGGCGATTATGCCCACCTTTGCTATGATGATCGGCGTGAGTCCGGCGTTTGCACAGTTTTTCGGTGGGACCAGCCTGCTGATTATGGTGGGCGTGATGCTGGATACCCTCCAGCAGATCGAGAGTTATCTGATCATGCGTCATTACGACGGACTGATCAAGGGCGGACGCGTGAAAGGACGGTATGCCATGGGCGGCGTAATCTGAAAAGGCTAATTTTGCACCCAATTTGAAAAAATGGCCAAAAAGTCGGTGATCGTTCAGGACGCGGAGGTGATTGAAGCTTTGCCCAACGCCATGTTTCGGGTGAAGCTGAAAAACGGCCATGTCATCCTTGCCCACATCTCGGGCAAGATGCGCAAACACTACATCAAAATCGTGCAGGGAGACATCGTGCGGGTGGAAATGAGCCCCTATGACCTTAACCGCGGACGGATTACCTTCCGCTATAAAACGACCCGATAGTTATGAAAGTGAGAGTGTCGGTGAAAAAACGCAGCAGCGACTGCAAGATCGTCCGCCGAAAAGGGCGAATCTACGTGATCAACAAGAAGAACCCCCGCTACAAACAACGTCAAAAGTAAGCTATGGCACGGATCCGAGGCGTCGATTTACCCACGCATAAACGCGGCGACATCGCCCTGACCTACATCTTCGGCATCGGCCGAAGCACCGCCCGAGAAATCCTCGATAAGGCGGGCGTCCCCTACGAAACCAAAGTGAAAGACTGGACCGACCAGCAACTGGTGACCATCCGGAAAATCATCGTCGATGAGTATAAGACCGAAGGGGAACTGCGGGCCGAAATCCAGATGAACATTAAGCGGTTGATCGACATCAACTGCTATCGAGGCATCCGCCATAAGAAAGGCTTGCCGGTGCGCGGCCAACGGACACGCTCCAACGCCCGCACGCGCAAAGGGAAGAAGAAAACCGTGGCAGGCAAGAAAAAAGCCGTTAAATAACCACTATGGCCAAGCGTAAACGCACTGTTGCGAAGAAGAAAAAAGTCCGGATCGACCAGACCGGCCGGGTGTATATCCAGACCACCTTCAACAACACACTGATTACTATCACCAACGCCGACGGCGACGTCATCTCGTGGTCGTCATCAGGCAAGATGGGCTTTCGGGGGGCGAAAAAGAATACGCCCTACGCCGCCCAGACAGCCGCATCGGATGCCGCCAAGGTGGCCTATGAGTTGGGGATGCGGCGCGCCCACATCTACGTGAAAGGCCCCGGAAGCGGACGGGATGCCGCCGTGCGGGCCATCTACAACAGCGGAATCGAAATCGAATCCATCAACGACATTACGCCCGTTCCACATAACGGCTGCCGGCCGCCTAAGAAACGGCGCGTTTAAAGCATCTTACGAATATGGCACGATATAGAGGACCCCGCTCACGATTGGCTCGGCGCTTTCGCGAGCCCATCTTCGGCCCCGACAAGGCCCTGACCCGTAAACCGTATCCCCCAGGGCAGCATGGTGTGCGAAAACGCCGTATGAAATCGTCGCAATACGGCCGTCAGTTGATGGAAAAACAAAAACTCCGCTATACCTACGGTCTGCTGGAAAAACAATTCCAGAACCTGTTTTATAAAGCGGAACATCTGCCGGGCATGACCGGGGAAAACTTCCTCAAATTGCTGGAAGCCCGCCTCGACAATGTCGTCTATCGCATGGGATTCGCTCCCACCCGGGCCGCCGCCCGTCAGCTCGTAAACCATCGACACATTGTGGTGAACGGACGCGTGACCAACATCCCCTCCTACTCGGTAAAACCCGGCGATATCGTCGAAGTGCGCGAGCGCTCCAAAACCCTTCAGTCAGTGATCAGCTCCGTGAGCCGACGAAAAGATCATTCATGGCTGGAAGTGGATGAAGCCCGCCTGAAAGGAAAGTTTATTCGCTATCCCGAGCGGGAAGAAATCCCCGAAAAAGTGGAAGAATACCTTATCGTCGAGTTCTATTCTAAATAATTTTTAAGCAGACGTGATTATGGCAGAATTTCAAGCAAAACCGGTCGAAACGCTTCAAAAACCCAATAAAGTTTACATCACCCCGCTCGACAGCCATTACGAACAAATTGAAATCTATCCGCTGGAGCGAGGATACGGCCTGACGCTCGGCAACGCGTTGCGGCGGATTTTGCTCTCGTCGTTGGAAGGCTATGCCGTAACGCATCTGCAGGTGGAAGGGGTGCATCATCTGTTCTCATCGGTGGATGGAATGGTCGAAGACGTCGTCGAATTGATGCTCAACGTCAAAGGCATCCGTTTCCGCCCTTACGGCGAACAGGACTATGAGGTGATTCGGGCCGAATTTTCAGGCACCAAGACCATCACCGCCGGTGAGCTTCAAAAATTCTCGTCGGTGTTTGAGGTGTTGAACCCCGACCATGTCATTGCCCATATCGACCGGACGGTGCCGCTGAAACTGACCATCGTCGTGGGAAAAGGACGCGGCTACCGAACCGCCGAAGAAAACAAAACCGGCCGAGAACCCGAAGGACTCCTGGCCATCGACTCGAACTTCTCTCCCGTCAAAAAAGTGGCCTATCATGTAGATGACTTCCGCATCGGGCAAGACACCGACTATGATAAGCTCATCCTGAAAGTCCAAACGGATGGGTCGGTATCCCCTTCCGAAGCCGTCCAACGGGCCGCCGCCATCCTCATCGACTATGCCTCCATCGTGGCCAATCCCGACCAATACGGCGAACATGAAGAAGAAGAGGAAAAAGAAATGGAAGAACTGGTGGATATGGCGGAAGTCTTTCAAATGCCCATCGAAGAATTGGACCTCAATGCCCGGGCATACAACTGCCTCACATCCGTGGGCATCAAAACCGTCGGTGAACTGGTCCAATATTCCGAGGAAGAGGTGATGAAGTTCCGCAATCTGGGTAAAAAATCGCTCGAACTGATTAAAGAGCGTCTGGCTGAAAAAGGCTTGAAACTTGGAATGCATATTCCTCAACAAACTGCGAAATAGCCAACGGTTATGCGACACGCCAAACGCATCAATCACCTGGGACGAAAACGGGGACACCGCCAATCAATGCTGGCCAATCTGGCCACCCAGCTGATTCTTCATAAACGGATTACCACCACGGTGGCCAAGGCGAAGGCCTTGCGCAAATACGTCGAGCCCGTGATGACCCGCGCGAAGGAAGACACGCTTCACAACCGACGGATGGCCTTCCGTTACCTCCGCCACAAAGCGGCCGTTAAAGAATTGTTCGATGAAGTCGCCGACAAGATTGCCGAACGCCCCGGCGGCTACACCCGCATCCTCAAGCTGGGCACCCGCCTCGGAGACGCCGCCGAGATGGCCCTGATCGAATTGGTGGACTATAACGACACCTACACGGCCCGAAAAGAGAAAAAGCGGCGCCGTTCGCGACGGCGGGGCAAAAAGTCGAAAGAACAAACCCCTGCCGCCGCTTCTCCTTCGCAGGAATCTTCCGACGACGCTTCCGAGGAATAGTCCGTCATGTCATGGCTCCCTTCTGAGTCGGCCGTGCTTCTGCTGGAAGACGGCACGCAATGGGAAGGGAAAGCCATCGGAAAAGTGGGAACGGTCGGCGGAGAGCTCTGTTTTAACACAGGGATGACGGGCTATCAGGAAGTCTTTACCGATCCTTCCTATGCGGGGCAGATCCTGATTATGACCGCCGCCCACATCGGTAACTACGGCGTCCGGTTTGCCGAGTCGCAGTCCGATAAAGTCCAGCCCCGCGGCGTAGTCATCGCCCGCTTCTCGCCGGATTATTCCCGAGCGTTGGCCGAAACCTCCTTGGAAGAGTTTCTGATTGCCCATGGCGTGGTGGGCATTGCGGATGTCGATACGCGGGCCCTCGTGCGCCATATTCGGGAAAAAGGCGCCATGAATGCCGTCATCGCATCCGGCAACGTTGACCTTGAAAAAGCGCACGCTTTTCTCAGCGCGCTGCCTTCCATGCAGGGATTGGCGCTGGCGGAGAAGGTGACCTCCTCCGAACCTTATTATATGGGAGACCCGCAGGCCCGGTGGCGTGTGGCTGTGGTGGACATGGGCGTGAAACGCCATATCCTTCATTCGTTGATGCGGGAAGATTGCTACCTGAAAGTGTTTCCGCTGGATGCTTCCTATAGCGACATCATGGAATGGGCGCCGCATGGCGTCCTGTTTTCCAACGGCCCCGGCGACCCCGCTCCCCTGCAGCACGTCCAGCATGTGGCCAAAGCCTGTCTTGATAACGGCATCCCGACGATGGGCATATGCCTCGGACATCAGGTGATTGCGCTGGCAATGGGCGTCTCGACCTATAAAATGCATATCGGACATCGGGGACTCAATCATCCCGTCCTCGATCTGCAAAGCGGTAAGGCCGTGATCACATCTCAAAATCACGGTTTTGGCGTCTCGCGTGCCGAAGTGGAAAAACATCCGCAACTCCGGCCCACTTTCGTCAATCTTAACGACGACTCGCTGGAAGGCATGGCGGTGGAAGGAAAGCCGGTCATATCCGTTCAATTTCATCCGGAAGCGGCACCGGGACCGCACGACACCCGCTATTTGTTTCATCAATTTTCCGAGTTGATGGCGGAACGCCACTCGGAAGTAAAATAATCATCATCATGTATTCTCCATCATCGCTGATTTCTCGTGTATATGCACGTCAGGTGCTGGATTCCCGCGGAATCCCCACGGTGGAAGTCGAGGTGCATACCCGCAATGGCGCCATGGGACGGGCAATGGTTCCTTCGGGGGCGTCCACCGGGCGTCATGAAGCCCACGAGCTGCGGGACGGCGATGCCGGCTACTATGCCGGAAAGTCGGTGCGTCGGGCGGTGCGCAACGTAAACGAGCAGATCGCCCCGCGCCTCGAACGGCATTTTCATGTCGATCAACAAGCCGCCATCGACGGCCTGCTGCTGAGAATGGCGGGACCCAACAAGCGGGAATTGGGCGCCAACGCCACCCTGGCGGTATCGATGGCCGTGGCCCGGGCCGCTGCCACATATCATAAAATGCCGCTCTATCGGTGGCTCGGCACCGCTCGCACCTTCTCCCTGCCGTTGCCCATGATGAATATCCTCAACGGCGGAAAGCACGCCGATAATCAGGTGGATTTTCAAGAGTTTATGATTATTCCTTTGCGGAAATCGTTCTCGGAGGTGTTGCGCGTGGGGGCCGAAGTCTTTTATGCCCTGAAAAAAATCATTCGTTCAAAGGGCTATTCGGCCAATGTGGGCGATGAGGGCGGCTTTGCGCCGGCGGTGGCTTCCAATCAGGAAGCGGTGGAACTGTTGCTGGCGGCAATAGAAGCAGCCGGCTATCAGGCGGGGAAAGACGTGGTGCTGGCGCTGGATGTGGCCGCTTCGGAAATGTATGATGCCGAAAAAGACCGGTATGTCTTGTTTAAATCGACCGGCGAGGCCCTGACCCGGGAAGCGCTTATCGATCTGTATGACGAGTGGACCCGGCAATATCCCATTGTATCTATCGAAGACGGCCTGGCCGAGGACGACTGGGCCGGATGGCGGATGCTCACCGAACGGCTGGGCGACCGGGTGCAGCTGGTCGGCGACGACCTCTTTGTGACCAACCCCACGCGGTTGAAGCGCGGCATTACCGAGGGCGTGGCCAATGCCATCCTGATCAAACTAAATCAAATCGGCACCCTGACCGAAACCCTCGAAACCATCGAACTGGCCCAAGCGCACGGCTATAACGTGGTCATCAGTCACCGCTCCGGAGAAACCGAAGACAACTTCATTGCGGATCTGTCCGTGGCCACCAACGCCGGGCAGATCAAGACCGGCTCGCTGAGCCGTTCGGAACGCCTGGCCAAGTATAACCAGCTCTTGCGGATCGAAGAAGCCGAACCCCGACTGGCGCGTCCCGCCCGAATCGTATGAACAAGATCAAGCGTTTTTGGGAGGGCTTGCCGCCGTTTATGCGTCGGTATTCATTTTGGTTTCTTTTATTAGGCCTGTTGTGGATATTGTTCTTACAGCCCTATTCGGTCTGGAATTTATGGGAGATGAGACGAGAAAAGCACAGACTCGAGCAACAGGTGGCCGATTATGAAGGGCAAATCGATTCCCTGAAAAAGGACTTGCAGCGATTGAACGACCCTGCTTTTGTCGAGGGGATAGCCCGCGTGCGCTATGGGATGAAAAGGCCCGACGAAAAAGTGTTTGTGCTGATCGATGAATAAACAGCCTCATCATCCACCTCGGGAAGGATGGTGGCGGAGAATGCGCCGGCGGTTGGGCAGCCTCTACCACGTCGCCGTCTATCGGGAAGACTTCGAGCCGCGGCGAAGCTATTCTTTCCACCCGTGGAAACTGCTGGTGGTGATGCTTTTTGTCGCAGGGTTGATTGTCCTGGGCACGGCGGCATTGATCGCCTACACCTCTTTGCGGGAATATATCCCCGGCTATCCCGCCATTGAGACCCGACGTCGGGTGTTGGAGTTGATGCGCACCACCGACTCCCTCCAAGATGTGATTAATAAGCAGGTGGCGTATCTGGATGCCATGCAGCGCAGCCTCTTTGACCATTCTCCTTTTGAAGAAGAGGATGCCAGGGAAGATACCGACTCTTTTGCGCCGATGGACGTCAAGCCCGAAGCGTTGGCACCCACCGAAGTGGAGGTGGAATTTCGCCAGTCTTATGAATCTTCGTTCCTGCAGTCTTTTCGGGCAAAGTCGGGCGGGGAACGCTATTTCCCGTTCTTGCCGCCGGTCATGAAGGGGTATAAATCGTCCGATTTTGATCCAGCGATTCGACATTTCGCTATAGACATCGCTACGCCCGACCGGGCCCTCTTTCGGGCAATCGCCCCCGGACGGGTGGTGTTTCGAGGCCTCACACCGGCGTTTGGACACGTCGTGGTCATTCAACATCAAGGTGGGTTCGTGTCGATTTTTAAGCACTGCGCAGCGGTTTTCCCAAAAGTGGGTAATTTTGTGCACGCTGGAATGCCAATTGGAAGAGTGGGATCGACGGGTGAGCTAAGCACCGGCCCCCATTTGCATTTTGAGCTGTGGCTCAACGGTGTGCCCCTTGATCCTTCACATTTTATTAAATTATCACCTGATGTTTGGGAAAAAGAAAGATAACGGAACCGTGGGTGCCGCACCGGGAACAATCAACATTATTGGTCCCGACACCACGATCTCCGGCGAGGTCACGGCCAAAAGCAATATCCGCATCGACGGAACGTTGCAGGGAAATATCCGCACACAGGCCCGCCTGATTCTGGGTGCCAAAGGAACAATCGAGGGAGACATCTGGTGTAAGGAGGCCGAGCTTTCAGGGCATGTGAAAGGCAATGTGTATGTGCGGGGCCTGCTGGTGCTCACGGCTACCGCCCGGATCACCGGCAATATCGCTACGATGCGTCTTAAAATCATGGAAGGGGCACAATATAATGGGGCGTGTGAGATGGGGGAAAAAAGCGTGAACGCCCATTTTGAGGAGAAAAAGCATGAAAAAGTCACGCCTGCCCGATCGAAAGTGGTGGCATGATTATGCACGGCTTTCCCATCTTGGCTTTCAGATCGTGGCGGCGGTGTTGTTGGGGGTAGGGCTGGGATATCTCATCGATTCTGTTTTCGCGTCTAAATATCCACTCTTCACAATCGTTGGAGGGGCCCTGGGTATTTTTGCCGCGCTTTTCAGCGTGGTTCGCACATATGGCAACGGGAAAAAGTAAATGGTTGTGGCGTGCAGCCGGCGTCGCCGGTATTCTGGTGGGGGCGGCCCTGGATATGTGGCTGGGCAACCCCTGGCCCTATCTGGCCGGCATGGTGCTGGTGTTGTGGGTGGCGGCCACGCTGTCGATGCTGATCACAGCCCGCTATCTGTTGGCCGCGCCTAAGCATTTCATGGCGGCCATGGTGGGCGGCATCCTGATGAAAATGCTGGCGGCCACGGCGGTTGTGATGGTGGTGGTGAAAGTGATGGAAGTCAAAACATGGCCGGCGGTTGCCACTATGCTCATCGCCTATTTCACCTATACTTTCCTCGAAATTCGGATGCTGACCCGAATGGCGAAATCCTCTAACTATTCCGCATGAGACATTGGCTGGTTATTCTCTGGGCGTTGTGGCTGCCATGGAACAGCATGGCGGCGGATGCAGAGCATCCGCATGAAACAGCCGACGAACATTCGCAAGAAGAAGGCATCGGTCAGGTGATTGTCCACCACCTGCTGGATGACTATCAATGGCACTTTTTCTCTTACGGCGATCTGCATGCCACGCTCTACCTGCCCATTATCGTCTATCATCAGGGGCATGGCTTGAAAGTGTTTTCGTCACGCCATCTTTATCATAGCCCCGATCACACCTATCAGGGCATTCAATTGCATCACGACCGGCTGGCGGCCGCCGACGGGGCCATGCTGCTGGACTTCTCGATCTCGAAAGTGGTGGTGGGCCTTTTGCTGACAGCCCTGTTGCTGTTGTGGGTGTTCCGAAAAGTGGCGCGTGCGTATGAAAAACGGCTGGTGCCTGCCGGACTGCAAAGCTTTATGGAGCCCATCGTGTTGTTTGTCCGAGACGATATTGCCGTGCCGTCGATGGGAACCGACAATGCCCGCCGATTTACGCCCCTGCTGCTGACGTTTTTCTTTTTCATCTGGTTTGCCAACCTGCTGGGACTGTTGCCGTGGGGACTTAACCTCACAGGAAACATCGCCGTGACGGGGGCGCTGGCCTTGCTGGCATTGATTGTGATTAACGTCAACGGCACCAAAGACTATTGGGTGCACATCTTCTGGACGCCCGGCGTGCCGTGGTGGCTGAAGGTGCCGCTGCCCGTGATGCCGCTCGTGGAGTTTCTCGGCATTTTCACCAAACCCTTTGCGTTGATGATTCGTTTGTTTGCGAACATCACCGCAGGACACGTGCTGATCCTCAGCACCGTCAGCCTCATTTTCATCATGGCGAAGCTCCATCCACTGGTGGGATACGGAACTTCGCTTTTTTCCATCGGATTGGGACTTTTCCTCTTTGGATTGGAATTGCTGGTGGCCATATTGCAGGCCTACATTTTTACCATTCTCGTGGCCGTCTTTATCGGGATGGCCCTCGAAACCCATCATCACGAAGAAGCACACTAAACCCCTAAAATCAAATAGCTATGTTGGAATTGTTAGCAGCCTTACTGGCAGCGGAGCTTGGCAAAGCCGGCGCCGCCATTGGAGCAGGATTGGTCGCCATCGGAGCGGGCCTCGGAATCGGTAAAATCGGTGGAAGCGCCATGGAGTCGATGGCCCGCCAGCCGGAAGTGGCCGGCGACATCCGCGGCGGGATGCTCGTGATCGCCGCCCTCATCGAAGGGGTGGCCCTGCTGGGCGCGGTGGTCTGTTTGCTGATCCTCTTCGTCTAAAACCCCGTAAAGGCCTTCGGGGGGCGGGCCTGAACGCCCCCCATTTTAAACCGCACGCATTATGGAACTGTTGCTTCCCAAGTTCGGCCTCTTCTTCTGGACGCTGGTAATCTTTCTTGTCCTGCTTTTCCTGCTGAAAAAGCTGGCATGGCGTCCGATCCTCAATGCATTGGCCGCCCGTGAAGAGCGCATCGCCGCCGCTTTGCAGAAGGCGGACGAAGCCCGACGGGAATATGAACGCCTGCAAAAAGAGCGGGAAGCCATCATGGCCGAAGCCCGAGCCGAGCGGGACGCCCTCCTGAAGGAAGCCCGCATGCTGAAAGACCGACTGCTGGAAGAAGCCCAGCAAAAGGCCGTCGAAAAGCAAAAACAAATTCTGGATGAGGCCCGGCGGCAAATTGAAAACGAACGCCTGAACGCCCTGACCGCCCTCAAAAAAGAGGTCGGCAGCCTGGCCGTCGAAATGGCGGAAAAAATCTTACGGGAGGAACTGAAAGAACGCGAAGCCAAAATCGCCCACATTCAGCGCCTTATCGAACAAAACTAAACTCCGGCGGATATGAGTGCCCTTCGCGTGGCACGCCGATATGCGGCGGCCCTTTTGATGCTCGGCAAAGAGCAAAGCGTAGAAGACCGCCTGGCCGAAGACGCCCGCCTGGTCCTCGAAGCAGGTGCCCAAAGCCCACAGCTGCGCAACCTGTTGAAATCGCCCATCATCTATCGAGATAAAAAAGACCGCATCCTGCGGCGTCTCTTTGAGGGTAAAGTGCACGACATCACCCTGCGCTTTATCCGCATTATGCTGCGGAAGCGCCGTGAAGCGTATTTGCTGGATGCCTTCCGGCAATACGTGGAACTGTATAAGGCTGCCAAGAAGATAGCGGACGTGCTGGTGGTCCTCCCTACGCCGGCGGATGCCCCGTTGATGGAATCGCTGGAACGGTGGCTCCGCACGTTGCCGCCGTTGCAGGATAAGCAGCGGTTGAACGTCCGCACCGTCGCCGATGAGGCCATTATCGGCGGGGTGATGACGGAGTTTGAAGGCTATAAGCTGGACCGGAGCGTGCGCACGCAACTGGAAAGATTCAAAAAGGCTTTTTCCTTATCATAAAACATAACGAGTCATGGTGAATATTCGACCTGATGAAGTCGCCGCCATCCTTCGGGAAGAGCTGGCCGGCGTTCAAGATGAAGCACGCCTCGAGGAGGTAGGTAAAATCCTCCAGGTCAGCGACGGGATTGCCCGAATTTATGGCTTACGCGGCGCCAAATCCGGCGAGTTGTTGGAGCTGGACCATGGTGTGACGGGTATTGTGTTGAACCTTGAAGAAGACAATGTCGGGGCTGTGCTGTTGGGGCCCTGGGACAAGATTCGGGAAGGCGACGAAGTGCGCCGGACCGATCGGATCGCTTCGGTGATGGCCGGCGACGGCCTGATCGGCCGGGTGGTCAACGCCCTGGGACAACCCATCGACGGAAAAGGACCCATTCAGGGCGAGCTGTTTGAAATGCCGCTCGAACGCCGGGCACCAGGTGTCATCTATCGGGAGCCGGTGAAAGAACCCCTCCAGACAGGGATTAAAGCCATCGACGCCATGATCCCGATCGGGCGCGGACAGCGGGAGCTCATCATCGGCGACCGCCAAACCGGAAAAACCACCATCGCCCTCGACACCATCATCAATCAGCGCGAAAACTACGAAAAAGGCGAACCGGTCATCTGCATCTACGTGGCCGCCGGACAAAAAGCCTCCACCATCGCGCAGATCGTGAAAGTGCTCGAAGAGCACGGCGCCATGGACTATACCATCGTCGTGGCCGCTTCGGCCTCGGAACCGGCGCCGATGATCGTCTATGCACCGTATGCCGGATGTGCTATCGGCGAGTATTTCCGGGACACCGGACGCCCCGCGCTGGTGGTCTATGACGACCTGTCGAAACAGGCCGTGGCCTATCGGGAAGTGTCGTTGCTGTTGCGGCGCCCGCCCGGACGGGAAGCCTACCCGGGCGATATCTTCTACTTGCACTCACGCTTGCTTGAACGGGCCGCTAAAATCATCGGCGAAGACAGCGTGGCCGCCCAGATGAACGACATCCCGCCTTCCATCAAAGACCGGATTAAGGGCGGCGGATCGCTCACGGCCCTGCCCGTGATCGAAACGCAGGCGGGCGACGTGTCGGCATACATCCCCACCAACGTCATCTCCATTACCGACGGCCAGATATTCCTCGAAGCCGACCTCTTTAACGCAGGGGTGCGCCCCGCTATCAACGTCGGGATATCCGTCTCCCGTGTGGGCGGAAACGCCCAGATTAAGTCGATGAAAAAAGTGGCCGGCACGCTGAAGCTGGACCTTGCGCAATATCGGGAACTGGAAGCCTTCGCCAAGTTCGGCTCCGACCTTGATGCCGCCACTAAGTTTGTCCTCGACAAAGGGGCCCGATTGGTCGAGCTGCTCAAACAAGATAAGTTCTCGCCGCTGCGGGTTGAAGACCAGGTGGCCCTTATCTACGTGGGCACCAAAGGGCTGTTGATGGATATTCCCGTGGAGAAAGTGCAGGAGTTCGAACGCCGCTTTCTGGAAATGTGTCACCTGAAACTGTCCGAAGAGCTGCGTCAGATTGCCGAAGGCAAGTTTAATGACGAGCTGGCGGCGGCGTTGGAAAACGTGGCCAAAGACGTCATTGCCCAGTTGAAAAGCTAATCCCCCCTTTTCATGGCAAGCCTGAAGGACCTCCGGAAGCGGATTGCTTCCATCATCTCCACCCAGCAGATCACCCGGGCGATGAAGTTGGTGTCTGCCGCCAAGCTGCGGAAAGCACAGGAGCGGATCGTGACTCTGCGCCCGTATGAGAACAAGCTCTCGGAAGTGGCGCAATACTTGCGCGGCAGCGTGGATGAACATTCGGAGGTGTTTCCGTTGTTTCAGCCGCGCCCGGTGCGTCGGGTGCTGGTGGTGTTGGTCACTTCCGACAAGGGGCTGTGTGGTGCTTACAACTCCCAGTTGACGAAGTTCGTGAAAGCCCACATGGACAAAAATTATCCCGACCCGTCGGTGGTGGATTTTATCGCCGTCGGGCAAAAGGGATTGCCGTTTTTGCGGAAAAACAGCTATCAAGTAGTGCGGGAGTTGCCGCATTTTCTGGCAAAATTTGACTTTGACAAAGCGCGGCAACTGGCCGATGAGCTGGTGGAGATGTTCCTGGCCGGACGTTACGACCGGATCGAAATCGCCTACAACCGTTTCAAAAACGCCCTCGTCTATATCCCTTCGGTGGACCGGTTCCTTCCCATTCCGGAGGCCGAAGCCGCCGAAGAAACCAAAGTGCAGCCCAACTTCCTTTTCGAACCGTCGGAAGATGAACTTCTAAAGGTGTTGATTCCGAAAATCCTGCGCACACAACTGTTCCGGATCTTTGCCGATGCCACCACGGCCGAACACGGCGCCCGGATGACCGCCATGGACAACGCTACGGAAAACGCTTCCGAGTTGATTCGGGCCCTGCGCATCGAATACAACAAAGCCCGTCAGGCGGCCATCACCAAAGAACTGAGCGAAATTATCGGCGGCGCCAACGCCCTGGAAGGATAAGCGCCGCTGCTTTTGGGATCATTAGATGTAGCGGCTCATGAGCGTTCGTTTTTATCCGTTGCGGCTGGCCCGGGTGGAACCCAATACGCCTTACGCCCGGAACTTCTACTTTGACATTCCCGAAGAACTGGCCGACACGTTCCGCTATAAGCCCGGCCAGTATCTGACGTTTCGGTTTGTGGTGGACGGACAGGAATATCGCCGCTCTTATTCGTTCATGACCAGCCCCTACACCGACCCGATGCCGGGCGTGACGGTGAAGCGAATCCCGGGCGGGAAAATCTCCAACTACGTTAACGATACAGCGGAGGCAGGCGATGTGTGGGAGGCTTATCCGCCCATGGGGCAATTTGTCCTTGAACCCGATCCCGGCCGGGTGGGGCATTACGTTATGATTGGTGCCGGCAGTGGAATCACCCCCTTGATGTCGATGATTAAAAGCGTGCTCCACGTAGAAAAAGAAAGCCGGGTATGGCTGCTATATGGCAACCGCAATGAGGAGAGCATTCTTTTTCGGGAGACGTTGGATGCGCTGGCATCGCAGTATTCGGGGCGTTTTCAAGTCATTCATTCTTTGTCCCGCCCGTCGTCGGCATGGCAGGGACGCACGGGGCGTCTGAACCGCGAAGCCGTTGCTGAGATTATCCGCGAAGCGAACATCCCAACGCCGGCATCGGGCTACTATTTATGCGGCCCCTCGGGGTTGATTGCCGAGGCCGAAGTGGCCCTTGCCCGACTGGGCGCGGCGCCGGAGTTGATTCACAAAGAGCTTTTCACCGCGCCGCCGGTGGTGGAAGAGCCTCAACCGGAAACTTCCGCCTCCGATTTCTCAGAAGCCGAGGTGACCGTCATCCTCGACGATCGGGAATACCACCTAACGGTGAAGCCCGATGAATATATCCTGGATGTTGCCCTCGATGAGGGCATTGACCCGCCGTATGCCTGCCGGATGGGGATTTGCACCACCTGTCGGGCCCGATTGCTGGAAGGGAAGGTGCAGATGGACGAGGATGAAGGCCTCTCAGCGCAAGACATCGAGGAAGGATTCATCCTCACATGTCAGGCCAAGCCCCTCACGCCGGTGGTGAAGCTGCGGTATGAATAACCGCCGGTTAGAACCTTAACACCATCCCCGGCTTCCAGCGTTTGGGATCGAGATGCCAGCTCTGTAAGGCTTGAAGCTCCGAATCGGTGAGGGCGCCCTTTTCCCGGGCATGCCTGACCAGTTGCGGAAACTCGATGAGCGGGAAAAAATGCAGCCCCCGGGAACGGAACTTATCGGAGACCCCGCCGAACCCATAGCTGAAAACCGACATGATGCCCAGAAGCTCCGCCTCCTTTTTGCGGAGCTGATGAACAGCAGCCAGCAGGGCGCCGCCTGTCGAGACGGTGTCTTCTATCAGCACCACCTTTGAATGCGATGGAAGCAGCCCTTCCAACATCTTTTTCCGCCCGTGCTCTTTGGCCATCGGGCGCACGTAAATCAATGGAAGCCCTGTTTTCTGGGCCACCATCGCCGCCCATGGCAGTCCGCCGGTGGCTACCCCGCAGATATGCGTGACTTCGGAAAAGCGGCGCTCCAAAATTTCAGTAAATTTGCCCACGAGTTCCTCCCGTATGCGAGGCAACGAGAGCAGCATCCGCGTGTCGGTGTAAACAGGTGCTTTCAGGCCCGAACGCCACCGAAAAGGCTGCTGTAACCGAATGGTAAGCGCTTTGTCAATGAGCTGGTTCAATATTTCTTCCATCCACAAAAGGAATCTTAATGCAGCAAAATTATCAATCCCCCACCTTCCGTGTCTATTTTAAGGACATCCCGTTGATTTTTACGGAAGACCCCGCGCCCTATGCCGGCGATCCCGATGCCCTGCTGGTGCCGGTCCATGCCCCGCAAGCCATTCTCGAGGCGATGGAATATGTCGAGAACATGCCGATGCATACCCGCATCGTTTTTCATAACGGCGATGCCCGCTCGTTGATGGAGCAGTTTAAGGGGCTGTTTCCCGAAGGGAACTATTTGCTGGCGGGCGGCGGCGTGGTCTTTGATGAAAACAACCGGCTGCTGATGATTTACCGCAATCGGCGGTGGGACCTTCCCAAAGGCAAAAAAGAACCCCATGAAACAGTGGAACAGGCTGCCATGCGAGAGACCCGCGAAGAAACCGGCCTGAAAACATTGCACGTGCGGGCGCCGTTCATGGTGACCTATCACTACTACTATCGGGAAGGCAAGCGGATGCTGAAAGAAACCCATTGGTTTGAGATGGAAGCGACGTCACGGGAGCCGCTGGTCCCCGCCCATCATGAAGGCATCGAGAAGGTCCAGTGGATGCCGCTGGACGGCTTGCCGGAAGTCTTTTCCAATACCTATGCCAACCTGTTGCAGGTGTTTGAACGGGTGCTGCAGCAGCGGGCGCCGCAACCGGATGAGGTGGCCGACCCGTCGGAATGACCGCCCTGCCGATCTCGTGTGTGATACCCGTTCGGGGATCGCATGAGGGGCTGCTTCGCACGCTTTCGGCACTGAGGCAACAGACGCGTCCGCCCGCGGAGGTGGTCGTGGTCTGGGATGATGCGGGTCCGCCGCCTGCGCTGCGGGATGATAAGCCGTTTTCGTTGCGGCTGATTGCGGGGCCACGGCGGGGCTCCTACGCCGCACGCAATGCCGGCGCCCGGACAGCAAAACAGCCGTGGATTTTCTTTTTAGATGCCGACATCACTTTTCCGGAAAATCTGTTGGCCGACGTCGCGCCCTATCTAAAAACGCATGAATACGTGGCCATACTGGTCGAGTCGCTGCCGCCGCGCACCTTCTTTGAGCATTACACGGCGGCTTACGAGTTTCGGTTCCGAGAGTGGTTTCGGCGCTATTTTTTCAGTGGCGTGATGATGATCCGGCGGGAGGTGTTTGAGCGGTTGGGCGGCTTTGATGAGCGGCTGATGTCGGGCGGCGACCATGAATTTGGGCGGCGTTGTCGTGAGCATGGCGTGCGGCAATTTTTCTGGGAGGCGGTGCCCGCCTACCATCCGCCGCGGGGATGGCGCTCGTGGGTGCGGAAATGCATCCGCGTCGAAAAGGGAAAGCAGCAACTGAAAGCGCGCTACCCCGAGCGGTTCGGCTTTTATTCCACCGGATGGCGGGCGTGGTGGGACAGCACCCTTCGGCTGGGCTATGCCCTGCTGGCCGGTCACCGGCAAATCCCATCTTCGCAGGTGCCGCTGTCGTCGGGCAAGCGCTGGGCGCTGGCGGTCATGGCCGCAGCAGCCGACTGGACGGCCAAAACGGCGGTGGCCCTGTTCCCGCATAAAACATGGAACGTATGAGCGAGGCGTATCGGCCGGCGGTGGTGGTGATGGCCTATCAGCGGCCCGCTTCGTTGCGGCGGTTGCTGGGCAGTCTGCGGCGGGTGCCGCAGCGGGAAAAGCCCATCCCACTGATCATCAGCCTCGAAGGCGGGGCGCATCCGGAAGTGAAGCAACTGGCCCATGCTTTTGAAGGGCCGGCTTTTGAGGTGAGGGTGGTGGAACAGCCGCGCCGCCTCGGGCTGTCGGCCCATGCCCTCTGGGCGCTGGCACAAAGCGAGCAGTGGGGGAGCGTTATCCTGCTGGAAGATGACCATTACACGGCGCCATACTTTTATGAAGCCGCCGTGCGGCTGCTGGCCGCCTATGGCGATGCCGAGGATGTGGCCGGCATCAGCCTCTACCGCTACCCCAGAAACGAGATAGTCCACCTGCCTTTTGAACCCATCGATGACGGCTATGACGTCTTTTTTCATCAGCGCACCGGCACGCGGGGAATTGCCCTGTCGGCTGCGCAATGGGCCCGCTTTGCGCAGGCGCTGGACGCCCTGCCGACCGATGACGCCCGCCTGCCGGACAAAATCCGCCGATGGTCGGTGGACGACTGGGAGCGGCGGTTTAACGTCTATACCCTGGTGGCGGGGCATTTCTTTGTGTATCCACGCTGGTCGTATGTGACCAACTTCGGAGATGCGGGCACGCACGTCCCGGCACATGAATATTGGGCTTTTCAGACGCCGCTGACGGTCTCGGAACGCCTGCCGGAGCGCCTGCCGTCGGTGGCGGAGAGCCGGGCGTGTTACGATCATTATTCCGAGCTGTTGCCGCGGTGTCTGTGGCAGTGGCAGCCGGCGCTGGAAGCCTATCAGCCGCTGACGGTCGATCTGTACGGTGCCCGACCGCTGCCACCGTCGGGATGGGTGCTTTCCTTGCGGCCCACGCGGCGGCCCCCTGTCCGCTCGTATGAACTGGCGCTGCATCCGCACGAGCTGAATGTCATTGACGAGCTGCCCGGCACCGACATCTCGCTGGCCCGGGCCGAAGACTTCCGCCGGGGCGGCCTCTCATGGCGAAAACGCTGGCACCGCCACCGCTATCACTACCCCGTGCTATCCTTAGAAGCCCTGGCCCGCTTCCGCTGGTTCGCCTGGTGGGAGCGGCGGCGAGGGTGATGCACTGCTCGCCTCTACTAAATAGCAAACATCGAACACCGATTTTTGGTTTAAGATTTTATTCTAATTTATTCTTTTTGTTCTTAAATCAGCGTTCGTTCATCGGTGTTCTGCCATCCCCCGCTGGCTGAGCGAAGTCGAAGCCACGCGGGGGATGGGGGGCCTTCCGCACCCTTCGACTACGCTCAGGGAGCGGAAGGGGGATGTTCAGGGAGCGGAAGGTTTGCGTGAGGGGCCCGGAGGGCGCCGAGCCGTCAGGCGAGGCGGACCGCCCTTCGACAAGCTCAGGGACCGCCGCCCGTGGGGAACACTCGCTGGCTGAGCGCAGTCGAAGCCACGCGGGTGGCGCAGGGTGTGGTGTGGGATGGTGGGCGGGCCGAGCGAACAGCGAGCCCGCAGGGGCCCGACCCGAAGGCGCCCCACCGCGCCCGCTGCCTGAGCGGAGCCGAAGGCAGGCGGGCGGCCGGGCGCCGAAGGGACACGCCCAAAAGAAAAGAATACGCCGAGACGGGGGGCATATTTCCCCTTTACACAGAAAGGCCGTGAGGAAGGGCGGGATGTGCACCTTTGCAGCAGCCGAAGCAAAGTGCAGGCGCTTTGTGCGGGCATTAACAGAAATGTATGACGACAACCCACGACCCTTCGCCCGGCACGGTGACGGATAAGGCGGCCCTTT
>Ga0256832_1000266_pt1 | contig 33131 bp, 27 predicted proteins | sample 134614metaG_FD_190534 | JGI IMG/M metagenome (GOLD analysis project Ga0256832, IMG submission 190534) | Hydrothermal vent microbial communities from Lau Basin, Pacific Ocean - 134-614 | ecosystem: Environmental > Aquatic > Marine > Hydrothermal vents | place: Pacific Ocean: Lau Basin | collected...
TCTGCTCTGGATGGCACGACCATCAACAGAGCCACATTGCACATGGTGCCCATGCTGTTCTTCTATCTGCTGTTGCTGTACCAGCCCAAGGAAATCATTACCAGTCCTTAACAGGCTGTTGTCGGGCTGAAGCCCGACCTACGGCTTTGACGAGAAGCTGTGTCATCAAGAAAAAAGAGGCGCAAAGCGCCTCTTTTTTCCTATTTCTGTATCCAGCGATCAGAGATTGAAGGTGCGCACCAGGAACACCGCCATCTCCGCCCGGGTCACGTCATTATTCGGGCAATAGTTACCCCCACCACAACCCGAGGTTATGCCTTCTGAAACCAGCTGCTCTATCCAGTCTGCTGACCAGTAGCTTGCCGGAACATCGGCAAACTGCGTGCCCGTGGCCGCTGGCGGCGTGTAAGCCGAGCCGTGCTCGGAACGCAACAGGAACACGGACATTTCAGCGCGGGTCACGTTGTTGTCCGGGCAGTAGTTACCCCCTCCGCATCCTCCAGTGATACCGTCTGCTGACAGCTGCTCCACCCAGGCAGCCGCCCAGTAAGTATCCGGAACATCGCTGAAAACCGTTCCTGTTGCCGGCGGCGGCGTATAGGCGCTGCCGTTGATGCCCCGCTCCAGGAACACGGACATTTCCGCCCGGGTTACGGGATCCTCGGGACAATAGTTGTTGCCTCCACAACCGGAGGTGATGCCGCTGGAACCCAGGGTTTGAATGAAGTCGTAAGCCCAGTAATCGAAGGGTACGTCATCGAACAGGGGGCCAGTATAGACATCGTTGAAAAACCAGTTGGCCGTATCGTTGAAATAGATGTCGGCTGATGAGATGACCACATGATCCGTGGCGACAAAGTTTCCTCCAACAGAACACTGGGCAAAACCCGTCTTGGTGTTATCGAACTGCAGATTGACATCACAATCTGTACTGGTGATCCCCTGGTAAACCAGGCGCACACTGTAGTCATCTGTTGTTGAAGCCACCTCATCGATGCCGCTGATGGCATACAGCAAGGTCGCCACATCATCAGGACTCAGCGTGCGTTGCGCTTCGTCATTGCCGGTACCCTGTTGCATGACGGCTTCTGTATCCGCCACTCCCAGCAATGCACCCACGCTGCGATCTGCATTGGCGGCGAAACTGTGCCCCGCAGGGAGATTTGCCACATCGCGGGAATAGGTTGAGGAATCCACGACAGCGTCAATGGTGAAAGGGTCGTTGTTGGAGATGCGGAACCAATGCAGGTTGACATCATCACCCCGTACGTCATCACTGGAACCAATCACCCCATCTGCACCAGCATCGATGTCGAACACTCCATTCGATCCTTTGGTGGCCTTGGTGTAGTTGGTATCGCCTCCAGACAGGCCAGATTCCGATGCCGCATTAGGATGCGCCAAACCCAGGCAATGGCCCATCTCATGAAGCACTGTGGATTCAAAATCAACAGCACCAGCGGGAATATTGTTGTCCGCGCCAAACAGCAGATTGCCCGTGGTGGCCTGCTTGGCGTTGTAAACTGCCACCACATTGCGCACGGAGGTTTCCATGGCACTGGCATTGGCGCTGGCCGGATTGATGCACACTTTAACCACAACCTCCTGGTTGGAGGCTGATCCCGTATATCCGGTGGGATGAGTAACAATATCCAAGCCGTTGGCATCGCTTGCAAACATGTAGGTGCCTGCCTGAACACTACCTGCAAACACCGTGAGTACAGCGCCCATCAAGGGCGTCAGAAAAGAAGAACCCACTCTGACTGAGAGGGAGGTGCATTCTGTATTCATCATATTGTCCTCCACCTCAGTCCAGCTTCTTCATTTTTGGATGATGCAGCAGCTTCTGCAGATAACGTTCTGTATCCGCCAGCTCCACCAGCTCTTTCAGTTCAGTATGCCGCTGGGCATCGTTCTGCAGGTTGGCCCAGGTGATATCCTTTTCCGGGCCATTGATGCCCGAATTGACTATCATGTGCGTATAGGTATTGTCCGAAATCTCGAATAACATAGCTCCCCCTGCCCTGGCCGTATTCTCCGCAGCATGGAGCGCCCTCTCCATCCTCGCCTTGTCAAAGGCCGCCACCAAAGGACTTTCCAGCCTGTCTTTCAGCGCCTTCAATTCTGTATCGGACAGGAAATACTCATAGTCCCCACTGTTCTTCTTCCAGGCTGGTAAATGCACCAGCACACGCCCGCTATCAAACACGCGGAGCATGGGAACGCCGTCAGAGGCAATCATGTCATTGGTTTGGGTATACTGCAGAAGCTCCTGCTCGCCTGCAGGGCCTGCCGCCAGGGCGGCGGACAGCGATCCGCTACACCCTAGCAGTAATAACAAATATCTGAATATCTTAGCCATTTTCACGCTCTCCACGAGGCTTGGGAACCCGCCGAATCGGGAGCCGAATTTGTCAGCAGCTCCGGCGGAATATTGCTTGAAACACCACTGCTCTGTTCACGCCCAGCTCGGCGACGAGCGCCAATTGTAACAGCAGAACAAGGAAGCATGGAAAGCTGGAATTCAATTTGTGCCCGTGATCTCACCAAGATCTGATTCGGGAAAACAGGAGATTTCTCAGTCCTCCAGGCAGGGGAATCCAGCATACCTGGTAACTGGATCAATAGCCCGTTCTATGAACCACAATTCTTATGGTTTTTAACATTCGGAGATGAATCAACAATCCCGGCAAAGTCCTCTGTTGTCAAATTGGCTGATTCCAGTACATAGCGCCGCATCCCGGTCAGCACTTCCGAGCGTTTCTCTTTGAGATAGCGGCAGCCATAGTCAACAAATTCCAATGCTGTCCGGTCATTGCCATCCAGCGTGTGGCACAGGGAAGACAGACCCAGGTCAGACATCAGGCCCGTCACTTTCTCGTCATATGAAAAGGCCAACATGGGCTTCTCCAGCAACAGGGCCAGAATCAATGCATGAAAACGCATGCCAAAAACCATTTCACAGCCATCGAAAACCGCTCCGGCTCCAGCGAGTCCCTGGGTGAGATCCCAGCTTCGCACATCACCCAGTTTCAAAGAGTCTCCCAGGCGCTGGCAAAATTCGACATCCATTCGGGGATCAAAGGCCACCAACACGGGTTCCAGGCCCCGCTGCATGATACCTGTGAGCACCTTTCGCCAGAAGGACAGCCCCTGATGCTCTCCGGATGGCCCCCAGGGCCTGGGCGCAACCCCAACCAAGCCCTGCTGAACAGGCGCTTGCCTGGTAGGTCGCAATACCTTGCCCAAAGTCAGCACAGGATCCCGTGTCAGCCGGTAATCGTCCCGATGATACAATTCCCGGGCAATATCGAGAGACAACTGATCCCGCAGGCTGACACTGGATGCGTACCGCAGCACATTGCGCAACAGATACCTGCCCAGATTGCTCTTGGGTCTACGCAGGCTGTTAGCGAACAGGGCATAGGGTATTTGTTGCTTTCTCAGGTAAAGAGTGCGGGAATGCCAGCCAATCAGGTGGGTAAGAGGCGTGTCATACAAAAGCCCGCCCGCGCCGATTATCACCCTGTCCGGTAGCGGCTGCCCCTTGCGCAGGGAGTGTCTCCTGACGATATTCCTCAGGCGCTGAAAATAATCGGGAAAATCCCTGTAGTCCAACCAACGCACATCAGGCTGTATCTCCTGTGACACCGCCGGATCAAAAGAGTAACACAAGGCTTCAATGCCCTTTGCGTCCAGAAAGCCGGTTTCTGCCAGGCCAATCAATTCATCTCCCAGGTTTCCGCCACCAAAGCCGCCCATCACAGCAATTCTGCCATTCATGATGCCTGGCCTCCTGACAGGAACCTGTAACCACCAATACGCTTCAACCACCAGGCCTGATAACTGCACGCAATCAGATGTCCAACTATGACCGAAACCAGCAGCCCGGCAACACCATGTCCAGGCATGAGAAGCCCCGCTGTAAGCAACAGGGCTGTCAACGCCAGGGTAAGAGCATGCAAACGGACCCGGTGATGCCCATGAAAGGTCAGCAAAGTGCCCAAGTATCCCAGGCCAATGCGTAAAATGGCGACCACAGAAAAATACGGCAGATACTGCACCAAGCCTTCCAGCGCCTGCCCATACAGCAGGCGAATCACTTGATCGGGGAAACCCCAAAGCAGCAACCACACAGCCAGCGCCAGCATTGCGCACAGTACGAGATAATACCGCTTGTGAGTATCACCATGTTCACCACGCAACCGCGGTAGATAAAAAACAGTCAATACTTCTGTGAGCATCATCACCATCAAGACGATTCGCACCCCACCCTGATACATGGCCAGTTGCTCCGGGAAGAGCACATACATGAGGGTGGAGTCCAGCAACAGCAGCGCATAACCCACCAACGCAGTTACACCGTACAGGGAAGAGCGTTTCAGATACACGGATATCCGGTGCCAGTGCAACTGAGGACGGTGGGCTTCCAGGTGCAGCCGCGAGAAATAACCTTTGGACATCAGCAGCATCAGCAGACGGAGCAGGACGAAAACCCCAATGACCGTCCATAGCGACGCGGCATCAAGCAATGCCAGAAAGGCAATGCCCAGCAGTATTCCAAAATTGTAGAAGGTCTGGCCTATGGTTTCTATGTGGTAACGCCCCTGCACCCTGAAGTGATACAGATAGTGCTGAGTCAGCGCGAGCATGGCCGTTGAAAACAGTAGCAACATATAGGGCAGGTAGTCTCCAGACAACTGTCCTCGCAGGGAAAACAGTGCAAAGCCCAACCCTCCCATGAGTACAAAACCCGCTGCGCTGGTGATGTACTTTACCCTGAGCAGGGCGGCAATCCGGAAGTACCTGGCCCGTAAAACGGCTTCCACCACCAGGAAGTAAAGGCCAAAATCCATCAGTACCAGGGCGAAGTTTGCCAACAGGAAGAGAAAGGACAAACGCCCGAACTCTCCCTCATTCAGCAATCTGGCCAACCAGAAGAAGACCAGGCTGTTACCGGCAAAGCGGGCAAAGAAAGAAAATCCGTTGAACAGAAAGTCCTTCACGGGATTTGCTAGGTACGACTCAGCATCTGCAATGCCGAAATCCGTTTCTGCTCATTCTTCCAGGACAGCAGAGCCAACAATTGCTTGCCAAGCCACCAGGCTATCACGGAGGGCAGGAGGCCGAAAAAGATGATGGGCATGACGCCAGAAGTCACCATTCTTGCCATATTCAGGGAAATCAGAAGAAGCAATATTCGGGACTGAACATCATTTTTTCCTGCAAGAACCTCATAAGTCCATCCCGCAAGCAAGCCCATGAGAACGCCGTGCAGAATTACTCCAGGAATACCGAAATTCACATAGGCCTCGCCGGGTGCAGTGACTGTAATGCCCCCACCTGGAAACTCCAGGCCAAACAACTTTTTCAGGTAGTCTCCCAGAAATTCCCCTGGTACGCCGGGCACCGCCACCATCAGGTCATTGTAAAAACTGCTCCCCAGAAAAAATCCTGTGTTATCAAATTCATTTAGAATAGTTTGCAGATTTCCAAAATGAACCACGGCCGGCCAGATAATGACTCCCGGATCCAGCATGAACTCGCCAGTTTTTCGGTAGTAACCTACCAGAGCCAATAAGACAAACAGGCCAACTCCCAACACCACCCAACGCATTTGCAGTCGCTGCCTGTTTTGATAGCCACGAGAAAAGATAACCCGGGCCAGCAGCATGGTCACCAGCATGAATGCCGCGGGACCCCGGAAACCTACACCCATCAACATGACAGTCGCCGCACCTGTCAGTATCCACACCAAAGCATGTACCAACAAACTGTGGCGTTTTCCGGTCAAAGCCAGATGCAGGTACACCAGTCCCATGGTTAAAAAACCGCCTCCCAGCAGAATATACCGTCCCAGCCCCTGCTTCATGGTCACCCGGGCCATCTCCACGTGAGCAGCCAGCGCGGGTATTCCCCCTGCTTTGGCATAGAAGACAGCCATGAACAGCATACCAATGCCCCACAACAACACACCCACTGTCCACCAGCCCCGAAGCTCTGACAGGTAAACCCTAGCGGTCGTTACGGGTCTTATTCCAAACAGCAAGGGAACAGATACCACAGAAACCAGGAAGCACAAACCGTAGAGTAGTATGACCGCCAGGGTTCTGGCATCGACTTCCACCGGCAGATTCTGGGGAAAGACAATCAGGGATACCGGGCCAAGCACCAGAAAAATCAGGTAAAAACTCAAAAAAAAACTACCCGGGTGCAGCAGATTGAAGAGCACCAGACGCCGCATTACCTATTGTCCTTTGCACCGGGCTCCGGAAGTGGAGAATCCACAGACTTCTTCCTGGCCTGGTCCAGCAGCTCCTGGGACAAACCACAGCTGTTGTCCGGGTCACGGCTGATCAGCATATCCAATGCATGGGGATGCCCTTGTCTGGCGGCCAGGCAATACCATTTTGCCGCCTGTTCATTACTCTTGGTTACACCAAACCCATTGGCGTACAAATTGCCCAGGGCAAACTGGGATTCTGCATGACCTGCATCCGAACCTTTGCGAAACCATTCGGCGCCCATGGCATCACTCTTCTCGACTCCCCGACCATTGGAATAGGCATATCCGACAGCATACATCGCTTCAGGGTCGCCAAGATCTGCCGCCTTCTTGTACAGCTCGAATGCCTTGAGATCATTCTGCTCTACGCCCTTGCCTTCGGTATACAGCTTGCCAAGGGCGTACAAGGCCTTGGGGAAATCTTTTTCCGCTGCCGCATTGAACCACTTGAAAGCCTTTTCCAAATCAGCCTTCCCACCTATCCCATTGAGATACATATAGCCCAGATCATTCTGGGCGCGAGGCAGGCCATTCGCCGCAGCTTTCTCCAGCCAGGCACGGGATGCTTTTGGATCCTTCTCCAGATTCTTACCCTTCAGGTACATCTCCGCCAGATCATACTGAGCCTGGGCATAACCCAGTTCAGCCGCTTTACGGATTTTCTCTACAGCCTGGGGACTGTTCTTGTCCACCCCCCTGGCCGGGTTCATCATCCCAAGGCGGTAAATGGCTTCCAGATTCTTCTGTTCTGCGGACTTGCGCATGAGCGCCATGGCTTTCTCAATGTCTTTTTCGACACCCAGACCTTCCAGGTACATCATGGCAAGAGCCAATTGCGCACGGGAGTCGCCTTTCGCTGAGGCTTTTTCGAACCATTCGACGGCAGCCGCAGGATCCTTGTCCATGCCCATGCCCTGTACGCTGAGCAATCCCAGTATATACATGGCAGGTACATGCCCGCCGGCCGCAGACTTCCTGAACCATTTTATCGCCTGGTTCATGTCTTTTTCGACAGACTGGCCCCGCTGGTAGGCCAACCCAAGATTGAACTGTCCCTTGGCATGGCCATTTTCCGCCGCACGGCGATACCAACTCAAGGCGGTATCCTGATCAGCTTCCACACCTTGGCCTTTGGCATATATATACCCAAGGCTGAACTGCGCTTCTGCATCCCCGCGCTCCGCCAGGGGGCGCCATATCTCCAAAGCCTTCGCGTAATCCTTTTCCTCGTAGGCCTGAAGACCATCTTCATAATCCTTGGAACACCCGGCCAGCAGGATGAACACGAACAACAACAAAAATATACGGAATACTGCCGGCGGATTGATTGATTGACTCAACATGAATGGATTTCCTGTCAATGGATGGTCGTTGGACAATGATTCAGTGTTGACGTTTCCAGGCCCCAAGCTGCCGTCGCATGTACTCCGCGAACATGACAGCAAACCAGGCCGCCAATAACCCCATAAGCAGGCTCATAATAATAATCCATTTTGCTGACAAACCTACATGGTCAGGCATGGGGGATGCCAGGGATTGAATCCTGGTCAGGCGCAAGCTGTTTACCTCTTTCTTGAGGAGCGCGATTTCCGCTAACGCTGCTTTTTCATTGCTTTGAGCAACAACAATTTTCCTTTTCAACCCAGACAGAACCAGGTTCTGTTTAATATTCAACTCGTCTTCCAGGGCATCCCTGTGCTCGAGCAGAGCAGGCATATCCAGTTGTGCAATATACAGAGCAGGAGCGCTATTCTCTCCATCAGTCTTCTCCACTATCGCCTGCCGGGCCCCGGAAAGTTCATCGATTTCAGCATTCAGGCGTTCCAATTGATGCTTCAGGAGTTTTTTACGCTGTTCATGTTGTGCTACTGATTCTTTCAACTGGTTTGATTCCGCAACGGCATCATCCAGTTGCTGTTGCGCTTCCGACAAATGAGACTGGTACTGTGCCATCACCAGCGACTCGTGCTGTTGAACGATTTTCTCTACCACTGAACGATGAAATGCCGAAACAGCTGACTGCTGATCCATACCGGCTTTGGTCATCAGTAACACGATACCCGCCGTACTTTTTGCCTTTATCAGCAATTCAGGCACAGTTCCTTCGGGATGTTCCGAACGCCAGGCTCTTGCGATCTCGGGAACCACCGTTCGTTCCAGCTTGGTTACAACACCCCCGGCATCTTCCACCAGCCTACCGGAAACACTGTTGCTGCCATAGGCCGAACCTATCTGTAACACCGTAACAAAACTGTTTTGTGGAGTACGGATCATGGCCACCACCACGCCAAACAGTAAAATAGCCGCAAATACACCAATAAACAGTACCTTACGCCGCAATATCGCATAATAAACCGCTATTGGATTAAACACTTCAGGGCTGTCTGCGGGAGACGGCTCATGCAGGGATGATGAAGAACTCATAGTGATGCAAACCCACTGAGTGGACAATGAAAAACACGGGCAGAAGGCATGGTAGCCAATTTATATTGCCCAACGCAACAAAACCGGGAGCAGAAAATCTGCTCCCGGTTTTTCTGTGATAAATGCTTTTTCAGCTGCCCCCTGGGACAGCCAACAGCGCACGCCATCTGGCGTGCGCTGTTGGTTTGTCATCAGGGATGAATCGGCAGGTTGAAATTGCGTTGAATGAACACAGCCATCTGGCCTCGGGTAGCCGGATCAGCAGGGCAGTAATTGCCACCGCCACAACCTGAGGTAATACCCTCGGTCACCAGTTCCTCTATCCAGTCAGCACCAAAGTCGCTGGCAGCCACATCACCAAACACCGTACCCGTGGCGGGAGGTGGTGTGTAGCTGGCGCCATGCTTGGCACGTAACAGGAAGATCGCCATTTGCGCACGGGTCACATTGTCGTCCGGGCAGTAGTTTCCACCACCGCAGCCAGAAGTGACCCCATCCGCGACCAACTGTTCGACCCAAGAGGCCGCCCAATAGCCGATCGGCACATCACCAAATACCGTACCTGTTGCCGGTGGTGGCGTGTAGGTACCGCCATGGATTCCGCGCTCCAGGAACACTGCCATCTGGGCCCGTGTGACATTGTCCGTATCACAGTAGTTGGGCAAAGGCGTCTGGTTGTCGCAGCCACTGGTGATGCCAGCGAAACCAACGGACTGTATCCAGTTGTAGAACTGATGCGCCGGAGGAACATCCGCAAACATCTGCTCATAGGGTATTACCGTAAACTCCACGGGTATGGGCAACGCACCATAGGGCGCATCATTGGCAGCCCTGACATGAGCCACATAAGTTCCTGCAGTCAATGCGGTACTGTCGAACGTGAACGCAATGGACGTGCTGCTGTTGGCGGCAACGGTTCCCGTCATTGGGTTTTCACTCAGCCAATCGATACCGTTCCAGGCGCAAGCAGTTGCTTCACCGGAGTCGATCTCAAGGATGGAGTCGTCTCCAGCACCTGAACTGGCTGGCTGCTGAACAGCCCACAGATGGCCGTCACAGCTCATGCCCAAACCACCCTGCTTGTTGTCCGGAATGCCTGTATCGAAACTCGCCAGGAGCGCGTAGTCATTTGCGACGTCCAGAACAGCGACATCATCTCCTCCCGCAGCATCGATATTGGACAGGACAAACAGATGTCCGGTATCCGGATTGAAGGCCAGGCCTGAAATCGACAGGCCGACATTCTTGGAATCCAGAATGGTTCCGGTACGGTCAAAGTGATGGATGGTGCTGTCATTCCAGCTGCCGGCGTAGAAAGTATCCGTCAAGGGATCATAGGCCAGGCCGCGCATGGACGTACCAAATGCCGGGCAGATGCTGTTGCCGGTAGGCGCCAGGGTAGCCGGATCGGATTCATAGATACAATTATCGCCTCCGACGTTCACCTGCCACATGACATCATTCACTGCGTCATAAGCGCCATCGCCTACAAATACAGCCATCCACGTGGGCGTAATGCTATCCCCCGTATCCGTGCCATTGCGCAGGAAGTGGTGATTGTCATCATCGGTACCGCCAACAGCTACGCCAATGTTGTTCACCCACAGGTCATCAGCATTCTTGTTGAAGGTGATGCCCCAGGGGTAGCCCAATCCCGTTGTGAACTGGGCAAGCACGGCTCCTGCCGCATCCGGATTGGGCAACGCACCGGCACCGAGGCTCACGGGAGCCGGAGCATAGCGCAGCAGACTGGCATCGGTATCATCCAAATGCTTGGGGGATGCATGACGAACCACTTCTGCAAAGGGACCCGTGACCTGAGGCAGATTGTGAGGGACATTGAACTCATGCAGTTCATAAGCCACATCCGCTCCGCCACTGTTGATGAGATCCAGATTCTTGGGCCAGCTCATGCCTTCCCACAAGGTCATGGTAATCGGCGATGGAGTCGCCGCGAGCACACCAGCAGGAAGGTTGAAGTCCTGACGCAGAGCACCACCTGCAGGAACGGTCACGGACTGGGTGTCGGTACCATAACCTGTCGCCGTGGCATCAACGCTGATTGCTGCGCCGGCCGGTACAGGCATGGAATAGAAACCGTCATCCAATGCCACATCATCCGGCGTGGCAGCACTGACAGACGCATGAGGGCCATGACTCACAGTGGCGCCATTGACAGGCATACTGGTATTGGCGTCATACACATTGCCCACCAGCAGGCCACCCACACTGGGATCAGGAGAACATCCGCCGACGTTCACATCGTCGATCTGGGCATACCAGTCGAAATCATTGGTATTGGGATCATAATAATGCCAGCGCAACTGGTAACTGCTGGCTCCGGCCAGGAACCCAGTCAGATCCAGGCTGACTGCCTCTCCAGGAGTGGCGCGGAAACTGCCATGATCCTCGTTCCAGCTCAGTACATTGGTCCAGGTGCCACCATCGACGCTGATGTCGACATCCAGAAAATCACTGCCGGCAAGGTTTTGATAGTTGGCAACATAGCTCAGGGTCTCGCCGCCAGTCACTGTAATAGCGGGTGATATCAGGGAGGTGTCAAACTCTGCTGTACCAAACTTATCACTGCTCACAGAAGCTGCATCACCTGTACCACCAGTGAAGTTCCCGCTTTCACCAGAACCTGCCACGTTGGTCCAGACCACGCCATTACCGGCGTCATCCACGACACTCCAGCCGGCAGGCGGGAAGGTGGCGCCGTTGAAATTCTCAGACAAGCCCTGAACCATGTAACCAGGTGCGTTACAGGCAAGATCATCGACCAGCATGAGGAAATCTTCGGTACTGGGCGATGTGGGTACGGTAATACCCCGCGCCTGGCTGACATAACCGTCCACGGCCACGTTGATGGTAACGGAAGCCCCTTGGGGCAGGCTGACGCTGTATGCGCCAGTTACCGGATCGGTATGCAGGGTGGGAATGGGCGCACCCCCGATATTGATCGCTGCATACAGGGGCCAGCCCTGGCCTGAATCATCGGTTACGGTACCGCTGATAGTGGTCATGGGCGCAGGCGCCAGGCTGAAGTCCTGCACGGTGGTCGCACCGTCCGTCACGGCGACACCACTGGCTGAACCCGTAATGTAACCGTACTTGGACGCTGTCACCGTGTAGGTGCCGACCGGAATGCTGGCGAAATTATACACGCCACTGGCGTTCGTTGTGGTGGTGATACCACCGGCATCCACAAGCACACCGTCAACGGGAGAACCGCTGCTGGTCACAGTACCCGTCAGGGTGCCAGAAGCGCCAGCAGTACAGCTTGGGAATTTGAAAGACCCGATGCGGGTCTGCCAGTTGGCGGAACTGTTTGCAGAATAGTATTCCTGGGTATACCAGAAAGTGCAGTCATCCACCGGATCCACGCTCATGTTGGAATAATCTCCCCAGCGCCCTGAGCTATGAGACTGAGAGCCACCACCGGCGATCAGCACAGCTTCCGCCTGCGGCAGGGTGTTGGCCGGATCGCCAGCAAGACGACCGGCATAACGAATAGAAGGGAAGGTGGATGCGCTGGACACAGAATATCCCACGGCGATATTGCCCTGAGCATCCATGGCCGCCGAACTCATCCAGCGGTTGTCGGCATCCGGGGCGTAAGTGCCCTGATTGACGACCCCCCAGCCCGAGCCGGTATTGCGCAGTTCGTACCAGCGTACGCCCGCATGATCAGAGCCGTTCTCATCCACAGTGTGGCTGGCAACCAGGGACTCATGGGAGCCGAAATTGCGGTACTGCACCCGGTACATGAGACGACCGGCCAGGGTATCCACTGCCGTTCCACCCGGCTGGGGAATACAGTTTCGGCTGCCACCGCACAGGTTGCTGTCATAAGCTGCTACGGTGGGAGATACCAGCGAAGTGAAGGTGGAATTGGCTGGCGTGGTCCAGTCCACATGGAACTGCCAGATATCCAGGGTGGTACTGGTTCCCAACTGCATGAACAGGTTGGGTGCGCCCGCGGGTGGTGGGGTGGTTCCATCCCAGTCCGCCGGAAGCATCCCCCCCAGACTGGGGTCAGGATTGTCGAAATACACCATCTGCGCAGGATTGCCTGCAAGCATCTGGGTACGTTCGAAAGCAACGACTCCCTGTCCTGCCCAAGCTTGGGTAGTGCCATCGAACTGGTTGATAGCCAGGTAGTAACCATCAGGCCAGATACCAAAATGAGGGTAGTCATTCATTTTGGTGCTACTGATCTTGAAATCATAGAGATGGTAAGCGCCAGTGGGATCGCCAGTTTGAGAAATAGCGATACACTGGTGGAAGTTATCCGGGAAACCGAGGGCAAACTGGCTCAGCAGCCAGCGGTCAGCCGCCTGGTCATACAACACGATGGGGTCGCCATCATTGTTGCTCTCGCAGATGCCCCCAAACCCCGTCCACAGGGAGTTGATGGCACTGGGCCCTACAAGGCTGTTCCCGCTTTTGTCCCAGATCTGTACAACGGAATTGACCATCTGCACATAGTGGTTGGGACCGACATCCCCGACCGTATCCGGGGGCAGAACACCGTTAACATTCCCGTTACCTTCAAAGCTCTGCAGTATGGCCGGCATTTTGACATCGACAGGGGCATTGCTTTGCACTACCGGGTCGGTTATCTGCGGGATGGGGCCTTTGCCCTCTGTGCGATTGTTGGGAATAGGCAGAGCCGGATAGGCTTCTGCCTGTCCCCCTTGCTTCAAGTATTCGGAAATCGGTACGGCCACTTCGCGGAAAGGCCGCGAGCTGTGAACGCTGATGGAAGTCATCACCTTGGGTTTTGCCGACAACCCGTCTTCATTGGCTTGTGTCGCCGATGATAGACCCAGTGCCGACATAGAAAAAATCAGTACGATCGGCTTGATCAGCCGACTGAGGCCTGTTCTTTTTTTCATTACCATGTCCTTTGAATTTGGAAGTATTCAGTTCTTGTAAGAGTAGTACCGCATTTCCGAAATCAAAAATATCTACCCCCCACTCATGGTTTTCACCATGATTTCTGAGCTTAACGCCAAGAAACGCCAGATACAACAAAATTTTGACACCTACAATGCCAATATTTTGACACTCGTAAAAATCAAGATGGAATACAACCAGTTAGACAAATAAACCAACGTTTTGGACAGAAGATTCAGCGCCTGGTTGCTGAAAAGACCTATCGCTTCCCGGTACTGGCGACAGAGGAGATACAGTTTTCATACGCCTGCAGAATATCCTGCCACCGGAATGCCCGATCAAACCGGTTTCTGCTCGCCTGGCGCATGCCTCCCAAGTCATCCGTGCCCCCCATAAGCGCATCCAGGGCAGCCGCGCATTCATCTTCATCGCAAAAAAATGCCGCGCCCTCCCCCGCCACCCAGCGGTTGTAGGGGTTGTCATGGGCCAATACTGGCGACCCGGCACCCAACGCCTCTACCAGGGACGGATTGGTGCCACCAACAGTATGTCCATGAATATATAGCCTGGTGTAGTAGCGCAAGGCCGCCAAAACGGGTTTTTCATAGATAGCACCGGGAAACACAACCTCCTCACTGGCCACCTGCTGAACCTGGGCATGGTAGGGATTGTTTTCCGTATCGAAATTGCCCAGCACCACCAGCTGCCTGCCCCGCGCCTTGCCTGAGAAAGCCCGGACGATCTCCAGTATGGAATTCTCCGGCTCGGGCCGGGCAATGACCAGGGCAAACCCGTCTGGTGACACCCCCAGGGGAGCCAGCAGTGAGGCATCCGCTGAGGTGATTTCATCCGCCCCATAGGGAATCATGCTGATCTTGCGCCCGGATACCCGGGTCTGAAGATGTTTTTCGATCTGAGGATGATCGGCGATGAGGTGGTTGCCCAGCAGGCAGCCGGCCCGTTCATTGAGATACAGCCAGGCTCGCTCTGCGGCACTCCATTTGTCGCGACGCCATTCGATGCCATCCATATTGATGAGATTACGCACGCCTCTGATCCTGAGCCAGGTGCAGAACAGCGCGGTGTTGTAGCCCAGGGTCAAAGTGAGTTTGTGATGCCTGGCCGCATGCCGGGTGGCTTTCCAGTCGAAAATCACAGTCCCGGCAGCCCCGGGGCGAGCCACGGGGATATTGATGCGCTGTACGCCTCGCCAGGTGTCGGCACTGACCTCCCCTTCTCCGTCGATCTGACAATAAACTGTCACAGCCCAGCCTTTCTCCACCAGGTAAAGGGACAGTTTCTCGGCAAAGGTTTCAAAGCCTCCATGGGCAGCAGGTACGCCGCGTATCCCCAGAATCGCCAGCTCTTTCATGACAGGCCCCGGCGGGCAAGGGCCATCTGGTAACCTTTCAGGGTCGCCGCAGCCGTCTTGTCCCAGGTGTAATGGTCCAGCACATGCTGGCGCAAGGCTTCGTCGAAAGGCTGCTCCATGGCCTGGATCACCGCCTGGCGGATGGAGGCTACGTCATCCGGTTCACAGTAGGCGGCAAAGTCCCCGAAATAGTCCCGCGTGTCACCCTTGGGGGTGATCACCAGGTTGCAGCGCATGGCCGCCGCTTCCAGGGAAGACAGGCCCGGCGTTTCCATCCAGCTGATCAGGGCGGACGCCCTGGCCACCTTGTAGTATCTGGCCAGCTCGGCATGTTCCACAGCACCGATGAAAACAACATTGTCTCCGGCTTCAGCCCTGACCTGTTCGTAATAGGCCATATGGTTGGGCGACGGCTGACCGATGATGAGCAGCTGATAAGGAAGATCCTGCATCGCCCGCACCAGATTGAGCTGTGATTTCCTGCCCTCGATGCGGGCCGCGCAGACCAGGCAGCCCTCGTAGTCTTCCAGGCCGCTGGTATCCACCTCGTCATAATCAAAGACTTCCGTATCCACCGCATTGGGCACCGCCACATAGGGCGGATCGGCAAGGTTCATCTCCCGGGCGACCCGGGCCATCTCGGAATCGGAATTGGGCAGAAACACATCCACCCCGGCGACCGTTTTCTTCAAAGTACGGTAATACCCCTGACCCAGCACGGACAAGGCGCCCTTGTGCAGTTCACCACTGGTGATGCAACGGGCGGCAATCTTCAGGTATTCCAGCATATAGGGGCCGCTGTGCCGGGCAACCACCCCAAACAGGCCACCCCGTGCCTTTTGCTCATATTCCGTGTACAGCCCGTAGATGGTGGACAGGGCCACGGGCTTGCCCTGGCGCCTGGCATTGCGCACCTGCAGCCAGGCTTCCTGGACACGCATCAGATTGAATACATGCACCAGGTCGTAGGCGGACAGGTCCGGCTCCAGGGTTTCGGCGATATCCACCTCCACTCCCAGCTTTTCCAGATACTCCCGGGTCTTGAGCAACTGCACCGTGTCGCCGCCCGGCGCCGAGAACACCGTGGTGCGGGACTGGAACAAAACCTTCATGGTTTAAGGATGTCGTGCGTGATCTGAACCACCTGCCGGGCGGTGGTTCCGTCACCATAGGGGTTGACCGCATTGGCCATAGCAGCGTGGGCCTGTTCGTCCTCGATGAGCTTCAGAGCCTCCCTCACGATGGTCTGCCGGTCTGTTCCCACCAGCCTGGCCGTGCCGGCCTGTACGCCTTCCATGCGTTCTGTCACATCGCGCATCACCAACACGGGCACGCCCAGAGAGGGCGCTTCTTCCTGAATGCCGCCGGAATCCGTGAGCACCAGCCAGGTCTTGCTCATGAGCCACACCAGGCGGGCGTAATCCAGGGGTTCGATGAGATGCACATTGTCACGATCCGCCAGAATCCTGCGCACGGGTTCCTGAACCTGCGGATTGAGATGCACGGGATAGACAATCTGCACATCTTCATGGGCGGCGGCAATGTCGGAAAGCGCCCCACAGATGTTTTCGAAAGGCTTGCCAAAGCTTTCCCGGCGATGGCCGGTGACCAGGACCAGTTTCTTGCTTTCATCCAGAAACGGGAAATGCCGGCGCATGCTGTCGCCCCGGTGCTTCAGAATCTCCAGCGCGTCCTGGAGGGCATCGATCACGGTGTTGCCCACCATCCACACGTTGTCGCGTATCCCTTCCGCAGCCAGGCTTGCCACTGCCGCCGGCGTGGGTGCGAAGTGGTATTCAGCCAGACGCCCGGCCAACAGGCGGTTGAGCTCTTCCGGAAAAGGGGAATAACGATTGCCGCTGCGCAGCCCCGCTTCTATGTGTGCCACGGGAACATGCTGGTAATACGCAGCCAGGGCGCCGGTCAAGACTGTCGTGGTATCGCCCTGCACGAATACCAGATCCGGCTGAAAATCTGCCAAAGGATGCTCCAACGCTACCAGGCAGCGCGCTGTCAGCTGGGTCAGGCTTTGACCTGCGGTCATGAGATCGAGATCGTAGTCCACTTCCACCTGGAAAAACTCCAGTACCTGATCGAGCATTTCCCGGTGTTGCGCCGTCACGCAGACCCCCACTTTCCAGCTGTCCGGATCCTCGCGGAAACGGGAGATCAGGGGGCTCATCTTGATCGCTTCAGGACGCGTCCCGAAAATGAAGAGGACTCTTTTCATGGAAGGAAGCCACCCGACGGAATGGCCGCGGCACAAGCGGAAGAATAATGGGTCATGGATGTATTTTAGCGCATTTGCCGGTAAAAACCTTTCATGGGGTGAGCATCACAACAGGCAACACCTTCCCGGGGGAATAGGGAACTCAGCGTCTGCGGAACAGTTCCGGCTCCAGTTCGTGGCGGTGCAAGAGGCGGTAGAACTCTGTCCGGTTGCGCCTGGCCAAGCGGGCCGCCCGGGTGACATTGCCGGCTGTGGCCTGCAACAGACCCACCAGGTAATCCCGTTCGAAGGTTTGCTGCGCCTGGGCCAGAGGCTCGATCTCCTCCGGCCGGTGGCGCAAAGCTTCCTGTATCAGGGTTTCGGAGATCACGGGCGTAGAAGACAGCGCTGCGGCCTGTTCCACGACATTGTACAACTGGCGCACATTCCCCGGCCAGGGCGCCAGCATCAGGGCCTGCAAAGCATCTGCTGAAAAACGCCGCGCCTTGCAGCCACGCTCTCCGGCCTGCTGGAGAAAATGCCGGGCCAACAGGGGAATGTCTTCCCGCCGGCGGGACAGAGGCGGGATTTCCAGCATCACCACATTCAGGCGATAGTAGAGGTCTTCGCGAAAGCGGCCTTCCTCTATGGCCTGTTCCAGGTTCTGGTGCGTGGCGGAAACCACCCGCACATCCACGGGAAAGGCAGAACTGGAACCGACAGGACGCACCTCGCCATCCTCCAGAACCCGCAGCAGTTTGGCCTGGAACTCCAGAGGCATGTCGCCAATTTCATCCAGGAACAAAGTGCCCTCGTGGGCGGACTCGAACAGCCCCTGGCGATTGCTGGTCGCGCCGGTAAAGGCCCCGCGGCGGTGGCCGAACAGCTCTGATTCCAGCAGATTCTCCGGGATTGCAGCACAGTTTACCGGCAGAAAGGGACCTTCCCTGCGTGGGCTGGCCCTGTGCAGGGCGCGCGCCAGCAGTTCTTTACCCGTGCCACTGGGGCTTTGGATGAACACACTGACATCTGTTTGCGCCACCCGGTGTGCTTTCTCCAGCAACGCTGCCATGGCAGGGCTGCTGCCGATGATCTGCTCCCGCCATTCCCCGCCGTCCGTACCAGTATCGGCTTCCACCGGGGCATGACGCAGGGCATCATGGATACTCTGCAACAATTCTCCAGCATCAAAAGGCTTGGTGAGGTAACTGAACATGCCTTTGCGGGTAGCGCGCACGGCATCTGGAATGCTTCCGTGGGCTGTCAGCATGATGACCGGCAAGGCAGGCGCCTGCTTCTGAATGGCATCGAACAAGGCCATGCCATCCATCCCCTGCATGCGCAGATCCGTGATCACTAGTTGCGGCGTCCTCGCACTGATCCGGCCCAGAGCCTGGCGTGCGCTGCTTGCCGTTTCCACCACATAGCCGTTAGCCTGCAAACGCAGGGACAGCAGTTTCAGCAGCCCCGGGTCATCATCCACCACCAGGATGCGGTGCCGCCCCGGGGGCAAGCGGGTTGGTTGCAGGGGGGATGAGGGACTGTTCCTTTTCATTGATGTTCTGCTCTATCTGCTTGAGTTGTCGCAACTGGGTTTGAAGATCCTCCAGCGCCCTGGCTTGAGCCTGGTTGCGGGCCTGCTGCTTGTAAAGAAGATGCTGCAGTTGCACCGAGTGCAACAACTGCTTGCGCTCCCTGTCGAGAGCATCGCGCAGCAGCAATGCCAGACCTTGTGCCCGGAGATACCGGGCCAGGTTTCCGGATTCCAGCAATTCCTCCACCAATTTCAGCGCCCGGGCTCTTTGAGTGCTGTCTCCCTGGCTATACACCAGGGCCAGGCGCAGCTGTTCGCAACTGTTCCGGGTCAGCGCCCACTGCTGGCGAACCTCACTGCGAAAACCCTCCCGGGCTTTTGCATCCATGTAGGCGTAGGCTTCGTAATCCACCAACAGATCCCGGCAATCCGGTGCGGCTGCGCCATGAGAGGAGAGAAGCGGTATCGGCTGCCTGTCGATAGACCCACAACCCGACAACAGCGCCATGAATACCCACACCAGTTTTTTCATACTTCCTCGCACACCGGCAGTCTGACCCTGAAATGCGCACCCTGCGGGGTATCCAGCAGTTCCACCGCTCCGCCATGCAGATCCAGATAACGTCTTACCAGGGACAGACCCAGCCCTGTGCCCCGCATAGGGCCGCTGGCAGGGGATTTTCCCTGGTAGAACGGCTCGAACAAATGCCGCCTGTCGGTTTCGTCGATACCCCACCCCTGATCTAAGACATCCAGGATCAGCTGATGGTTCTCCCGGCGCACGGAAACTGAGACCTGGGTATCATCCGGGGAATATTTGATGGCGTTGGACAACAGGTTGTCGATCACCGTCTGCAGCTGCTCCTCATCTCCCATCACTTTGACCGCTTGCAGATCCAGCTTCACGCTCATGTGCCGGGCTTTCAGGGTCAGTTCGTGTTTCTTCAGCGCGACCTGTACCAGATCTGACAGATCCAAAGGCATTCTGCGGGCCAGCTTGTCTTCTGACAGCGCCCGGTTGAAATTCAGCAGGCTCTCCACCTGGGCCTGCAACTGCAGGCTGTTTTCCCTGAGAATACCCACGACCTCAGCCTGTTCTGGAAGCAGCTTGCCGGTGATGCCTTCATCCAGTAGTTCCGCCGCTTCACGAATGGCCGTCAAGGGTGTTTTCAACTCATGGGATACATGATGCAGAAAATGGGTCTTCTGCTCCTGCAGAGCAATGAGGCGTCGGCGCAACCAGTCCAGCTGTTCCCCCAGCTCACGAACATCCTGCGGCCCCCGCACGCGAATGGGACCCGCCAGCTCTCCACCGCCCAGGCGGCGTATCGCCCTGCCCAGGCGGCGTAGGGAACTGGCAATGAGAAAACTGAAGATCACCGCTATGAGCAGCGCCACTGGAATCAGCACCAGAGCCTGCCAAAGCAACAGCCGCCTCAGAGCCTCTGTCTCCGCATTGATGCGCTGGCTTTCCCGGGACACCAGAGTCGTCACATCGAAAGGTATGGGCGCCGCCAAGCCCGCCAGCTGCTCATCATCCTGCAGGTGCGCCCCCTGGTTCGGGTCCTGCTCACTGGCCGGAGCCAGCAACAGCTTCTGGTAAAGCCGGGCCTCGTTTTCCTTCAGCGCCTGGAGCCGGGCCGCCAGCACAGGATCTCCCGGCATCTGCGACAGGCGCTCTATCTCCTTTTGGAACGACTGACGCTGGTTCTCGTAACGCTGCAGTATGGCATCGTCCCCCAGCACCAGGTACTGGAGAGCACTGCGTTCCATATTGAGGGCCTGAGCGGAAATAATGCGTCCTGACTCCACTGCGGCAATGGAAGCCTTCACCGCCTGCTGCACGCTTTCTCCCAGGCGGTCCACCTGCACTTTGGTGTTCAGCAACCCCAGGGCCAGCGGAATGGCCGCAAGAATAAAGCCCAGCAGGGTCAGCTGGAGTATGGAAGCAGGCTTGAAAGACATACAGGGATTCTGCCAAACATCCGGTGCTTTCACGAACTGTCGCTGAATGGCGACACCAACTTTCCCCGCCCTTAAAGGCTAGGACAGGATGTCGAGAAAGCCCTTCCCTGGGCGCTATCAAACACCCAATACATGTAGCACGGTTTTCCGCATTCTGGATATAGCTTCTGCGACTGTCGCCTTCAGGCAACAGTTCTTTCACGCAAGCCACCGGCAAATAAACAACTAATCTATTTGATTCAATGTGTTACAAAAACTGGCACAGGATTTGCTCCAGTGCTCACAGACCCCAGGGAGTCTCTGACCCGATATGGGAGGAGCGACGCACAAAATGAAATGGCCGGATGTACAGAGCAGAAGCCGGATATTTCAGCGTAGCTGCAATCCTCTTTGACCGGCTCAGAGGCACCGAAACGGTCTGCTCAACCAACTATCAACCTTTAATCAAGGAGCTATACCATGTCTAAGAAAAACGTTCTCACCATCCTGGGTACCCTGTTTGCTGCCAGCGCCATTGCCGGCGGCGCCTTCACCGCCCTCGACAGGGACATGAACGGTAAAATCAGCAAACAGGAAGCCTCTGCAATCCCCAGCCTGGCGGAACAGTGGGATTCCCTGGACAAAGACGCCAGTGGCGACCTCAGCAAGAAAGAGTTCATGGCTTTCGAGAGCGCCAGCGAATCCGGTGAGAATACTTCCGCAGTGAAAGACGCGCCCAAGACTTCCCAGGGCAAGTGAAAGGGAAAGAACACGCAAGCGTTCTGAGCCAAAACTGAGTCTTTCGCTTTTCCCGCCCTGCCATCACCTCGATGGCAGGGGTTTTTTACAATGCCGTAAGGCAGAGAACAGGAATCTGTGGATTCTCTAACAGAGCATCAGGATTTCCTCAAACCACTTTTCCCGCTTCGGTTGCTTCCGGCACTTCTATGAGGCTTCCCGTTTTGCAGTCATAGATATACCCGTATATGGGGATGTCGCCGGGAACCATGGAACTATTCCGGATTCGCTCCACATCGTGCAGCACGCTCTTTGCCTGATCGGAAATCGTCAGCCACTCGATATATCTGCCGTCGTTCGTGCCACCGCCCGCATTGCTATCATGCCATCCGGATTCATCAACGCTCGCCGTTTTTAAGCTGCCGGACAGCAGATCTCCCATGATTTCATTGTTGAAGGTTTCCATGCCGCAATCCGTGTGATGGATGACAAACCATTCTTTGGTTCCAAGCAATTTGTAGGAAATCACCAGGGAACGGATTGCATCGTCGCTGGCTCTACCGCCGGCATTTCGAATCACATGGGCATCCCCTTCTGCCAGGCCTGCGTACTTTGCCGGATCCAGACGGGCATCCATACAGGTGAGAATGGCGAACTGCCGGCCAGGAGGCATGGGCAAATCACCTTTGTCCCCAAAATCTGCAACGTACTCAGCATTCGCTGCCAGAACTTCATCTACCAGTTTACTCATCTTTCTTCTCCTTTGGTTGGCCAGTGCCTGCATTTGTTAATTCGTGCAGGAGCGGGGGAAATCGCACCACTGGATGGCCGGTTTCCACGATCTACTTGTAAGATAGACGAGTTCTGTGATCTTGCTGAAAAACTAAGGAGCCAATGCGGAAAAAAACAGAATGACGCAAAAAACCCCGCTGGAGCGCGGGGTTCGGGCCAGCGCGAAATGCTGACAAACACAAATATGGTGCCCAGGGACAGAATCGAACTGCCGACACGAGGATTTTCAATCCTCTGCTCTACCGACTGAGCTACCTGGGCGCAACTTGACCGCACTAGTACGGCAAAGGCGGCATATTTAAGCTGTAAAAACGGCTTTAGTCAAGAGAAATCACAGCTTGATGTTGAATTCAGGGGGGTTTGCCGGACCACTGAAGAAAAACTTCTCCATTTCTTCCTCAAGAAACTTGCGGTGTTCAGGGTTTACCGGCGACAGGCGGTGCTCGTTGAGCAGGATGGTCTGCTGGGCCAGCCACTCTTTCCAGGCTTCCTTGGAGACATTTTCGAAGATCCGCTTGCCCAGCTCTCCGGGGTAGGGCTGACGGTCCAGGCCTTCGGCCTCCTTGCCCAGCCTTACGCATTTCACCATTCGACTCATATTGAATTCCTCTGCAGTTCCAACAGCAGTTGCTGCACGGGCGCGGACAGACCGCGCCTCTGGTCTTTCCCGGGGTTATACCAGACCTGTCCATCCCCATCCAGCACTTGGCAACCCGTTTTTTTCAGCAGGATAATCACAGGGTGTATGTGCAGATGAAAATGGCTGAAGCTGTGCCGGCGGGGCGGCAGCTCGCGCATACTCTGCGCCGTCATCGCCTGCTGCGCCAGCCATTCATGGGCTTTCTCACCCATGGAAAGTTCGGGAAAGCTCCACAATCCCCCCCATATTCCCGCCGGTGGTCGTTTCTGCAGCAACACCTCACCCCTGGTGTTGCAAACCAGCAGCATCTGCACGGAACATTCCTTAAGCTGGCGCCCGGCCTTACGTCCGGGAAAGTCCTGGACGCGATCCTGTGCATGGGCTTGGCAATAGTCCACCACCGGGCAGTCGGCGCACCGGGGATGGGAGCGGGTGCAAAGGGTCGCCCCCAGATCCATCATGGCCTGATTGTAGCTGGCCACCTCTTTCTCAGGCGTCAGATCACGGGCAATCCGCCACAGCTTGCGCAGCACGGAAGACCGGCCCGGCCAGCCTTCCACCATAAAAACCCGCGCCAGCACACGTTTTACATTGCCATCCAGAATTGCGTGCCTTTGCCCCAGAGACAGGGACAGCACCGCCCCGGCAGTGGATTCTCCTATGCCCGGCAGAGCCAGGACATCTTCATAACGGGCGGGAAACTCACCACCATGCCTGTCCACGATCTGCCGGGCCGCCGCGTGCAGATTGCGTGCCCGGGCGTAGTAGCCCAATCCCGACCAGTGATGCAACACCTGATCCTCCTGCGCCGACGCCAAACGGCGCACATCGGGAAAAGCCCGCATGAAACGCTGGTAGTAGGGGATGACGGTATTCACCTGGGTCTGTTGCAACATGATTTCAGAGACCCATACCCGGTAGGGCGTGGGCCGTTGCTGCCAGGGCAGATCCTTGCGCCCGTGGCGCTCGAACCAGGACAACACCCGGGGAACGAAATACTCAACATTCAGTGTCATGAACAGGCCATATGGGTGGTTTTCCAGACAGCATCATAGCCGGGCAAGCCATCACGCGGTTAACAGGGACATGCTTTGTGTGTGATTTGGCACAGTTTTCCACGCATTCAGGGAATGAACCATAAAAGCCTGGCTATATTGATAAATGTCCTGTTTACAGTTTTTTGTCTGCTGGTAGCATGTTGCTCTCGCAACATTCTGCGCAAGGAGACAAACATGTACAAGCAACTGATTTCCAGCCTCCTGTTGGGCCTGTGTTTCATCAGCCCGGTTTTTGCCGGCAGTGCCGCCGATGATGTGGATGTATCCAAACCCTGGGCCCGGGAAGTCCCCCCTGGCCTGACCACCAGCGCAGGCTTTCTGACCCTGCACAACAAGGGCAGCAAGGAACACCGGCTGGTGGCCGCTGAATCGCCCGCAGCGGGCATGGTGGAACTGCATACCCACATCAATGACAACGGCGTGATGCGCATGCGCCCCGTGGATGACATCCCCATTCCCAGCGGGGGCATGGCCGAACTCAAGCCGGGGGGGTATCACCTGATGCTGATGATGCTGAAGAAACCTTTGAAATCCGGCCAGACAATGCCCATCACACTGGAATTCGAGGACGGTAGCAAAAAGGAAATCCAGGCCGAGATTCTTCATTTCAGCATGGAAAGAAATATGCAACACATGAACAAGGAACACTGAGGCGCATCTGCCTGCACAGACACAGGACCCGCTCATGACGAAGCTGCCGCGTATTTTTCTGGTGTTCCTCCTTGCCTTCGGCCAGGCACAGGCCTGGTCGCTTTTCTCTTCCAGTGATGAGAACGAACGCTTTCCCGGCATGGGCGGCGATTTCACCCTGCGCAGCGCAGACGGCCCGGTTGCCCTGAAGGATTTCCGCGGCAAGCTGGTACTGATCTACTTTGGCTATACATCCTGCCCGGATGTCTGCCCAACCTCCCTGGGCGCCCTGTCATCTGCCCTGAGAAAACTTTCAAACCAGGAAATGGCCCGCGTTCAGCCGATATTTATCAGCGTGGATCCGGAACGCGATGACACCGCCAAGCTCAAGGAATACACCCGCTACTTCCATCCGAAGATGATCGGCGCCACCGCGGATCTTCCCTATCTCAGGGATCTGGCAAAACGTTACGGGGCTTTTTTCCGCAAGGCGCCCATCGAGGATTCCAGCATCGGCTACGCCATGGATCACTCGTCCACCATTTACGTGGTGAACGAAGAAGGCAAGCTGGTAGACATGATCCAGCATGGCGGCTCGCCCAAACTGATTCTGCAGCATATTCGTACTGCCCTTGGCCGCCCCTGATCCGCCCACTATAAATGGATCAGCATTTCCGAAGATAACGGCGCAGGGGATACAGGTTGAACAGGCACAGATCCGGCCTGAAGGATGTGTGGGGTTGCCAGCAGCTGCGCTGAACCCAGGCCGTACTCATACCCAGGCGCCGGGCCGGAAGCATGTCCCGCTGCCAGTCGTCACCCACATGCATCATCTGCTCCATGGACAAGCCTGACCAGCGCGCCATGGCCTGAAACATGGCGGGATGGGGTTTGGCCGCACCCACATCCGCAGCGCTCAGATTCAGGTGAAAACAGTTGGCCAGGGGTGTTTGTTCCACTTGGGTATTGCCATTGGTGACAGACACCAGAAGATAGCGCCCCTTCAGATCGTTCAGAACCGGCAGCACATCTTCCCAGGGGGTCACGCAGTTGCGGGCGCGCCGGAACAGTTCGGTTCCCTGTTGCGCCAGCCCCTGCTCATAACCGTATTTCTCCAGCAGCTGCTCAAGACTTTTCCTGCGCACCAGAGTGAGATCATGGGCTAGCCCGGGATGCTTTTCCATGAACGCCAGGCGTCCCTGGCGCATGTCCATGATGGACATATCCCGGGTCAGACGCGGTGCCTGCTGCTGCAGCCAGGCATACAACGCCTGCTCCGCCGCCATGATGACCGGCTTGGTGGGCCAGAGGGTGTCATCCAGATCGAAGCTGATGAGGCGGATATGCTCAAACATCAAAGCGCAGGCAGCACCCGCCGGGAAATGAAATCCGCCAGGGGCGCAAGTTGTTCACGCCGTTGCGCCACTTCCACAATGTATCCCAGAGTGCGGGGAATATCGCCAAGATAACCGGACTTGCCGTCCCGGTGGTGCAGCCGCGCAAAAATGCCTGCCGCCTTGAGGTGCCGTTGCGCCCCCATGAGATCGAACCAGTGCAGAAAGCTGTCTTCGTGTTCATCACGCATGACACCGGACTGCACCGCCAGCTGAAAGAAACCCCAGGCCCATTCATCCACCTGCAAAGACGGCCAGCTCACATAACAGTCGCGCAGCAGGGACACCGCATCATAAGTGACGGGGCCGCGCACCGCATCCTGAAAATCCAATACACCGGGAGCATGTTCCACCTGGGCCATGAGATTGCGCGAATGGTAGTCCCGGTGTACGAACACCTGGGGTTGTTCCAGGGCAGACGCCGCCAGGGCTGCGAAAGCCGTTTCCAGCATCTGCTGCTCCTCCTGATCCAGCGCCAGGCCCAGATGTTTCAGCAACAGCCAGTCCAGGAACAGAGACATTTCCTGGAGCAGCAGTGTTTCATCATATTCCGGCAGATCTGAGGGATCGATACAGGCCTGCATGCTCATCAGGGCTGCCAGGGCATCGCCGTACAAGCGTTCCACGCTATCCTCATTCAATGCCTCCAGGTAACTGCACGAACCAAGGTCCTCCAGCAGCAGAAAACCCTGTTGCAGATCCTGCTGATACACCGCCGGAGCATGTACCCCGGCCCCCCGCAGACGCCCGGCCACATTCACAAAAGGCGCGCAGTCCTCTTTGTCCGGCGGCGCATCCATGACGATGAAACTGCTTCCATCTGGTAAGCTGAGCCGCAGATAACTGCGAAAACTGGCATCTTCTGAAGCAGGCTCCAGGGAAAAATCCCTCAGGCCACAGCTGGCATTCAACCATTTCTCCATGAGAATTCGACGATCAGACATATATTTATTGGCACAAACATTGAATCAGGCGCCATTCTATGCGATTTTACCCGCGCCCGCGTGGAAACTGGAATAAACCACCCCAAGTGAAAATCTCCTTATACAAGTCTTGCTCTTCGCTGCTCCTTGGCGCCATTCTGCTCTCCACAGCTTCAACAGCGGTCACCTCCGCCGAATACCGCTGGGAATGCCAGCCCGCCGCTGGTGGTGGCGCCTGGGACTGTGGTCCTGCTGGCAGCCTGCCGCCCTTGCCTGCTGAGCCGCCGCAGACCGTAAAGACCCAGCCCGCAGCATCCACCTCGCCGCTAGCTGCCCCGGCAGAGCCCCAGGCGGAGAGGATTCCGGCAGGTAACCTGGCGCAACCCCCTGAAACCGCCAGGAATAGGCCTTCGAAGTCATCCGGGGAAAGGAAAACCCCTCCCGCTCCTTCTTCCGCACCTCCTGAAGAAGCTGCACCCCAAGAAAAGCCTGCTGCTCAGAATACCGTTCCGGCCCCTGCAGCACCGGAGCCAGAGGCTGCCGTTTCAGAAAAGCCCACACCACAGCCCCAGGAACCACCCCCTGAAGCCACGCCTTCGCCAGAACCTTCCCCTGAAACAGCGTCCGCGCCTGAAACAGAGGAAGCGCCAGCTCCGGCACCGGCCGAAACAGCCACAGCGGAACCCGTTGCCCCGGCGACGACACTCCCGGGAGCTAACGATCTGGCACTTCAGTTGGATCAGGGCATCCCCTGGCAACAATGCGGCCCGGCTGCGGCAACCCCCAGGATTCCGACCACGGAAAGCAACGCCCAGATCCTTATCGAAGCAGACAGTGCCACAGCCCTGCCCGACGAAAACAAAGCACATTTTCAGGGTGCTGTGGTCATCCGGCAGAACGGCAACAGCCTCATGTCCGACGACCTGCAGTTCGACAACACGCGCAAGATCATCCGCTCCGATGATCGTCTGCTGGTGCAAATGCACGACCTTCGGGTGCTCGGCAGCAAGGCCTGGTTCGACTTGCAGAAACAACAGGGAAGCATGGCAGAGGCCAGCTACCGCATTCCCAGCCGCAAAGCCCGGGGAGAGGCTTCCCTTCTGGAGATACAGGACAGCAAACACAGCCACTACGAGAACATCAGCTACACGACCTGCCCCCCCGGCAACCAAGGCTTTCTGCTCACCGCGGACAGCATGGAGATCGATCAGGACAAACAGATCGGCACCTTCCATGGCGCCAAGCTGAAATTTCTCGGCGTACCCATCTTTTACGCGCCAAAACTCACCCTGCCCCTCACTGAAAAACGCAAGAGCGGCCTGTTGGTGCCCAGCGCGGGGTATTCCAGCCGCAATGGACTGGACCTGACCCTTCCCTATTATTTCAATCTGGCGCCCAACTACGATGCCACTTTCGTCCCGCGCCTGCTGAGCAAGCGCGGTCTCCTGCTCGGCGGGGAATTCCGTTTTCTCACCCGGAACAACAAAGGGGAACTCTATGCTGAAATCCTGCCCGATGACCGTGAATCCAACGAATACGGTACCCGGGGCGCCCTGCGCGCCCGCAGCCACAGCAATCTGAGCTTCCTCACCCAGGGGCTGAGCGCAGACGTGGACATCAACTGGGTCTCCGACGATGACTACCTGGACGACATGGGACGCAGCCTGGCCGTCACCAGCACCCGCCATCTGCTGAGCCGTGCGGCCCTGAACTGGCGCCTCCCTGACTGGGATGCCCTGGCCGAAATACGCGACTACAACACCCTGGACAAGACCATTGCCCCCAAGGATCGCCCCTACAGCCTCCTGCCGCGCCTGGCCGTCAACTGGACCCACTTCCAGGGAGCCGCTGGGCTGGACTACCGGGTCGGCGTGGAGATGACCAGCTTCTACCGTGATGACAGCATCACCGGCTCACGCTTCGACCTGTCTCCCACAGTCTCCCTGCCACTGATCCGGGACTGGGGCTTCCTTGAACCCGCCCTGTCCGGCCGCTATACCTCTTATGAGCTGGACAATGAGCTTCCAGGGCAGGACAACAAGCCGGACCGGGGCACCTGGAGCGCCAGCCTGGACAGCGGACTGTACTTCGACCGCAGCGTGAACTGGCTGGGGCGCCACATGACCCAAACTCTGGAGCCCAGGGCCTACTATCTGTACACCCCCTATGTGAACCAGGACGACCTACCCCTGTTCGATACAGGACTCCTGGATTTCAGCTTCAATAACCTGTTCCGCGATAACCGTTTCAATGGCCCGGACCGGGTCGGCGACGCCAACCAGCTCACCCTGGCCCTGAGCAGCCGCCTGCTTTCCGAGACTGATGGCAGGGAACTGCTGAATGCCAGTATTGGTCAGATATATTATTTCCGGGACCGGCGTGTACGGCTGTATGCGGGAGACCCTCTGGATGACAGCAGTTCCTCAATTATTGCGGAGCTGTCCACCAGCGCCTTCGACCACTGGATGCTGCGCGCCGGACTGGAATACGATCCCAACGCAGGCAGCAAAGTGCGCCAGGGGCTCGCCATGGCCACCTACCGGGGAGACAACGGGCAGCGCCTGCATGCGTCCTGGCGCCTGCGCAAAGGTGTGCTGGAACAAACGGATCTGGCCGCCGTGTGGCCCGTGAGCAACAAGCTCAGTCTGATTGGCCGCTGGTACTATTCCGTGGAAGAGAGCCATTCCCTGGAAACCGTGGCCGGCCTGGAATACGGCGACTGCTGCTGGCACCTTCGCGCCGTATGGCGCCGCTACCTGGACAGCAACGGCGAAGCGTATAATGACACCGCCCTGCTGCAACTGGAACTGAACGGACTGGGCAAACTGGGCAACAACATCGACAACTTCCTCGACCGGACGATATATGGTTACTGACAATCTCTCCCGGCGGCTGAACTTCTGGCTGCTTCTCCTGCTCGCGGCCAGCCTGCTGATGCCACCGGCTCTGGCGCTTGCCGCCGACGCAGAACTCCTGGACCGTATCGTGGCTGTGGTCAATGATGACGTGGTGCTGCAGAGCGAACTCGATCAGGAGATCGTTTCCATCAAACAAAAGCTCGCTCAGGTCGGCGCGGAGGACATCCCCGGAGATGAAATCCGCAAACAGGCCCTGGAGCGCCTCATTCTGGAAAAGCTGCAACTGGCCGAAGCCAAGAGGATCGGCGCCACCGTGGATGATGAAACCCTGCTCATGGCCATGAACAGGATTGCCCAGCAGAACGGCCTGAGCCTGGACGAACTCGCGGCTGCGCTCAAGGAGCAGGGCATGAGCATGGATGAATACCGCGATGAACTGCGCAAAGAAATCACCCTGCAGCGCCTGCGCAACCGGGAAGTAATGAGCGGCATACAGATCACCAAGGCGGAAGTGGACAACTACCTGGCCCATGCCGAGGACAACCCCGGTGGCCGTGACGCCTATCATTTGCGCCATATCCTTGTTCCTACCCCCGAAGGCGCCTCCAGCGAGGAGATCGCTGCTGCCAGAAAGCAGGCCGAAGATATCATCCGGCGCCTGAAAAACGGCGAAGACTTCGCCACCCTTGCCAGCCGTTACTCTGCCGGCCAGCAGGCCCTGGAAGGTGGTGACCTTGGCTGGCTGGAAGCCGGACAGGTGCCTACCTTGTTCATCAAAGATCTCGCCGGCATGGGGCGGGGCGAAGTACGTGGCCCTTACCAGGCTGCCAGCGGCTTTCACATTATCAAGCTGGAAGACTACAAAGGGGGCGACAAGAACATCATCAAGCAAACCCATGCCCGGCACATTCTGATCCGTACCGACGAACTGACCTCGGATCAGGACGCCAGGAACCGCCTGGAGCAACTTTACCAGCGCATTCAGGGCGGCGAGGACTTTGCCACCCTGGCGCGAGCCCATTCCGACGACAAGGGTTCAGCCATCAAGGGGGGCGACCTGGGCTGGGTCAACCCGGGCGACCTGGTGCCCAAATTCGAGGAAGTGATGAACGACCTGCCCATCAACGGACTGAGCAAGCCTTTCCGTACACAGTTCGGCTGGCATATCGTGCAGGTACTGGACAGAAGAAACCACGATGCCACAGAAGAGGTCAAGCGCGACAAAGCCAAGCAGGCCCTGCGCAAACGCAAGGCCGATGAAGCCCTGCAGCTCTATCTGCGCAAGTTGCGCGGCCAGGCTTTCGTGGAGACCCGTCTGGACGACAACTATTGAGCCTCGTACTGACCCCGGGCGATCCCGCCGGCATCGGCCCCGACTTGGTTCTCCAGGAAGCAGAGGCCGGCCTGCCCTGGCCTCTGCTGGTCATGGCGGATCCCGGACTTCTGCGGGAACGGGCTTTGCAACTGGGCCTGGATATCGATCTGATAGAAACCCGTGAACCACCGCTCCAGCCCGCTGCTCCCGGCCGCCTGCACGTCTATCCCATCCCCCTGGGCAGCTCCTGCCGTCCGGGGCAGCTTTCCACGGGCAACGCGCCCTATGTGCTTGAATGCCTGCGCACTGCCGCCCAGGGCTGCCTGAACGGCGCATATGACGCCCTGGTCACAGGCCCCGTACACAAGGGTGTCATCAACGACGCGGGGATCCCTTTCAGCGGCCATACAGAATTTCTCGCGGCATTGAGCAACAGTTACCCGGTAATGATGCTGGCCTGCCCCGGCCTGCGCGTGGCCCTGGCCACCACCCACCTCCCTCTGCGGGAGGTGAGTGCGGCCATTACTCCGGCTTTGCTGGAAAAGGTCATAAGGATACTTCACCATGACCTGCAGCGCAGTTTTGGCATCCAGAACCCGAGTATCCTTGTCTGCGGCCTGAATCCTCATGCCGGGGAAGGCGGCCACCTGGGCCGCGAGGAACTGGAGATCATCAGTCCCGTACTGGAACAACTTCGCACACAGGGCATGCAGTTGCTCGGCCCCCTGCCCGCCGATACCCTGTTCACGCCCCGCTACCTGGACACCGCTGACGCCGTGCTGGCCATGTACCACGACCAAGGGCTTCCCGTCCTCAAGCACAAGGGTTTTGGCCGTGCGGTCAACATCACCCTGGGACTGCCTTTCATCAGAACCTCAGTGGATCATGGAACCGCCCTGGAGCTGGCCGGCAGCGGCAAGGCGGACACTGGCAGCCTCCTGGCAGCGTTGGAGCAGGCAGCCAACATGGCAGGCATCAAGTCTTCGAGCGGGCCAGACGCCGGTAGGCGATAGCATTCAAATGACACCAACAACATAAAGAAGCAGGCTCCATGCAATGGTCGCGCCCATGGGGAAAATGGCAGCCTGCTTATAGAGTGAGCCTTACTGCAACAACGGAATTGCCGCCTCCGGATATCAGCCGTCAAACATAGGCTTCTGCATGGCAGCCTTGGGCAGCACGAAATCCTGGGCATTCACTTTTCCGGGTTGGATGGAGACCACTTTGAAGTCATCCCCCATTTTCAGCATACCCAGTCCCTCCTTTTTCAGGTAACGACCAATACTGTTCGCCGTTTTCCGGCCCATGGACCGGGCCACTTTCTCAGCAAACTGCATCCAGGCGTTGGAGTATTCGACAACCACGGGATCCTTGCTAAGCACCACTTTGACGCTCTGGATGCCTTTCCCGTCTTTCCACTTCATTTCGTAGACAGAACCCTCGAAGCCCGCAACCCTTTCCTTCTCACCTGTGGGTTTTGCGCTGATGAACTCCTGCCGCATGGCGTCATCTCCGGAAGAAGCCGCCATGGCAGCCATCCGGGCCATGTCCATGACCATTATCTGGCCCTGCATGTTCATGACCATCCACACTTTGCCATCCCGGTTCAGCATATAACCCTCGCCTTCCTGAGACTGGGGCATGTTCATACGCGCATGGCCTTGATCATCATATTCCAGAACCATGGTTTCGCTGTTCTGTCCGGAACCTGCCGTCAGGGTGGCAACCCCGGCCGCGTACACTGACGGAGCCGACAGCAACAGTACTGCACCCAGAATTCTGTACATTTTCATCATCTCTCCCCCTTTCAAACGTTGAACCGAAAATGTATCACGTCACCATCCTGGACAACGTAATCCTTGCCCTCCAGGCGCAGCTTGCCAGCCTCCTTCGCACCCTGCTCCCCCTTGCAGGCGATAAAATCTTCGTAGGCGATTACCTCGGCACGGATGAAGCCGCGCTCGAAATCCGTATGGATCACGCCTGCTGCCTGAGGCGCTGTCGCGCCTACGGGAATGGTCCACGCGCGCACTTCCTTTACCCCCGCAGTGAAATAGGTCTGTAACCCCAACAGAGAGTAGCCGGTTCTCACCACCCGGTTCAGACCAGGCT
>Ga0256832_1000267_pt1 | contig 33075 bp, 37 predicted proteins | sample 134614metaG_FD_190534 | JGI IMG/M metagenome (GOLD analysis project Ga0256832, IMG submission 190534) | Hydrothermal vent microbial communities from Lau Basin, Pacific Ocean - 134-614 | ecosystem: Environmental > Aquatic > Marine > Hydrothermal vents | place: Pacific Ocean: Lau Basin | collected...
GGGGATCATGCCGGCGCTGGAGTCCAGCCACGCGCTGGCCTTCGCCGCGAAGCTGGCGCCGGAGATGGAGCGGGATGCCATCCTGGTGGTCAATCTCTCGGGGCGGGGAGACAAGGACATCCACACCGTGGCGGCGCTGGAGGGGATCGAGGTATGAGCCGCATCGGAAAGCGATTCGAGCTGCTGCGCCGACAGGGGCGCAAGGCGTTGATCCCGTTTGTCACCGCCGGCGATCCGCAACCCTCCGTGACGGTCCCGCTGATGCACGCCATGGTGGCGGCCGGGGCGGATCTGATCGAGCTGGGGGTGCCCTTCTCCGACCCCATGGCGGACGGGCCGGCCATCCAGCTTGCCAATGAACGGGCGCTGGCGCACGGCACCTCCCTTCTGCAGGTGCTGGAGATGGTGCGGCGGTTCCGCGAGCAGGACGACGCTACCCCCATCGTGCTGATGGGGTACCTGAATCCCATCGAGGTGATGGGGTACGCCCCGTTCGCCGAGGCGGCCGCCGCGGCCGGTGTGGACGGCTCGATCACGGTGGATCTTCCGCCGGAGGAGGCGGGCGATTTTCTGCCCCCGTTGCGCGAGGCGCAGATCGATCCTATCTTCCTGCTGGCCCCCACATCGGACCGGCAGCGTATCGAGCGGGTCTCCGCCGTCGCCTCCGGCTTCGTCTATTACGTCTCCATCAAGGGGGTGACCGGCAGCGCCGCCCCCGACATGAAGGAAGTGGAGCGGCGTCTGGCTGTCATCCGTTCCCTCACCGATCTCCCGGTGGGGGTGGGATTCGGCATCCGGGACGGCGCCACGGCAGCGCGTGCCGCCCGCATCGCCGACGCGGTGATCGTCGGCAGCGCGCTGGTGAACCGGATCGCGGAGCTGGCCGATCGCCCTGCCGAAATTCCGGAAGGGGTCGCCACCCTGCTGCGCGAGATGCGTGGAGCGATGGATGAGGTATAATCCAACCAGGATTGCCGGATGGGTGTTCTGCTCGCTTATGTTCCGGTGGTAACAGCAAGCATGCCGACGGTGCTCAGGAACGGACCTTTTCGCTACTTTTTCTATAGCAATGAAAAGGGAGAACCGCCGCATGTTCATGTGCAGCGGGAGCGGAAGATGGCTAGTGCTCTTTCAAGGTAATAAATCAGGATTCAGCGTCCCTGTGGTGTTTCGCGGCAAGGCGCAGTGCGCAGGCAAGGGTTGTTCCCTTGTCAAGCACTGCAACGCCGCAGCGGAACACCACAGGGACGCCCGAAGGGTTGGCCTGTCAGCGTCCATGGCGGCGTTGCTCCTCTTGCAAAGGGTGACAGCCATTCGCTGCGAGGAGCGCCTTGCCCTGAACGCTGACAGACCAACTGAATCCTGATTTATTACCTTGAAAGAGCACGGGGTTCTGGTTGAATCCCGTCGCACTGGCAGGGTCCAAACGGTTTTCCTCGCACGAATTGCGGACCATCCAGAAACAGGTCGAAGAGAATCGGGAAATGCTCCTGGAGGCGTGGAATGAGCACATCAGCAGTTGAGGTCTGCCCCCTGGCCCAGGCGCTCGAGTTCACGGAGGATGACTTGATTGTGCTGCTGGTGGATGGGCGGAAGGTGGCGGTCCCTCTGGTATGGTTTCCCCGGCTGGCGAAGGCCACCAGGGAGCAGCTGGAGAACTATGAGCTTCTGGGTGATGGCGAAGGGATACATTGGCCCGAAATAGATGAGGACCTGTGTGTGGCCGGACTGCTGCGCGGCGCCCGTTAGCAGCCCCGCCGAACGGCTGGCATCCACCATAAACGACGATTAACGGTTACTACCATGAGCTGGTTCAAGAATCTCATCCCGGCCACCATCCGCACCGAGGGCGGGAGCAAGAAATCCATCCCCGAGGGGATCTGGTCCAAGTGTCCCCAGTGCGACGTGGTGCTCTACCGGCCGGAGATGGAGCGCAACATCGATGTCTGTCCCAAGTGTGGCCACCACATGCGCATTGGCGCCCGCCGCCGCCTGGACAGTTTCCTCGATCCGGAGGGGCGGGAGGAGATCGGCGCCGATCTGGAGCCGGTGGACATCCTGAAGTTCAAGGACAGCAAGAAGTACCGGGACCGCCTCGGTCAGGCGCAGAAGGCCACCGGGGAGAAGGATGCGCTGGTGGTGATGCGCGGCAGCCTGAAAGGATTGCCGCTGGTGGCGGCGGCGTTCGAGTTCAAGTTCATGGGTGGTTCCATGGGCTCGGTGGTGGGGGAGCGGTTCGTGCGTGCGGCGGAGGTCTCTCTGCGCGACGGGATCCCGCTGGTCTGCTTCTCCGCCAGCGGGGGTGCGCGCATGCAGGAGGCACTTTTCTCCCTGATGCAGATGGCCAAGACCAGCGCCGCCCTGAGGCGCCTGAGCGAGCGGGGGATCCCCTACATCTCGGTGCTCACCGACCCCACCATGGGGGGCGTCTCTGCCAGCTTCGCCATGCTGGGGGACATCAACATCGCCGAGCCCGGCGCCCTGATCGGTTTCGCCGGACCGCGGGTCATCGAGCAGACGGTACGCGAGAAGCTGCCGGAGGGGTTCCAGCGCAGCGAGTTCCTGCTCGAGCATGGTGCCATCGACCTGATCGTGGACCGCAGGGAGATGCGTGACCGCGTGGCCGGTCTGCTGGCCATGCTGACCCACCAATCGCTGAAAGAGGCCGAGTCCACGGAACCTCCGCGGGAGGAGGTCACCTCCGACAGCCCCGGCGAGGGGGGCGGGGACGAGGGGTGACCTTCCCCTCCGGCGAAGGGTGAGTCGCTTCGAGACCCTTTCGGATTGGCTCGAATGGCAGGAGACGCTCCATCCCGCCGGTATCGAGCTGGGGCTGGATCGGGTGCGCACGGTACTGGAGCGGCTCGGTCACACCCACCCCTCCCACACCGTGATCACGGTGGGTGGCACCAACGGCAAGGGCTCCTCGGTGGCCATGCTGGAGTCCATCCTGTGCGCCGCCGGCTACCGGGTCGGCAGCTACACTTCGCCCCATCTGCTGCGTTACAACGAGCGCATCCGTATCCAAGGTGCGGAGATCGATGACGCCTCCCTTTGCGCCGCCTTCGAGCAGGTGGACCGGGCCCGCGGTGAGCTTCCCCTGACCTATTTTGAATTCGGCACCCTGGCCGCCATCGACCTCTTCGCCGGCCGGCCTCTGGACGTGGCGCTGCTGGAGGTGGGGCTCGGCGGCCGTCTCGACGCGGTCAACGTGCTGGACCCCGACGTGGCGCTCGTCACCAGCGTGGGGATCGATCACCAGGAGTGGCTGGGGGGCGATCGCGAATCCATCGGCCGGGAGAAGGCCGGCATCTTTCGTGCGGGCGGGCTGGCGGTGTGTGGCGATCCGCAGCCGCCCGTCTCGTTGCTGGAGGAGGCACGGCGCCTCGGGGTTCGTCTCCACCGCATCGGTGTCGATTTCGGCTTCGACCGGCATGCCGGAGGCTGGCGCTGGTGGGGCGGGGGGAACCGGCACGATGCGCTGCCCCTTCCCGCTCTGCAAGGGGGGTTCCAGCTCCGAAACGGCGCCGCCGTGCTGATGGTGCTGACCCTGCTGGCGGGGCGTCTGCCGGTGGGGCAGGTGGCGATCCGGCAGGGGCTCGCCCGGGTCTCGTTGCCGGGACGGCTGCAGCTGCTGCCGGGGGAGGTGATCCGGCTCCTCGACGTGGCCCACAACCCCCACGCGGCGGCGGTGCTTGCGGAGACCTTGCGGGAGACCCCCTGCGCCGGACGCACCCTGGCCGTGGCGGGGATGCTGGCCGACAAGGACCACGAAGGGATCTTTCAGGCGCTTTGCTCCGAAGTCGATGCCTGGTATCTGGCCGATCTGCCGGTGGCCAGGGATGCGGGAGCGGAGCGGCTCGAACGGGCCCTCAGGAAGGTACGAGAGGATGCGGTGGCGCGCCGTTTCCCCTCGGTGCCTGCGGCGTATGGCCAGGCGACAGGGGAGGCCCGGCCGGGGGATCGGATTGTTGTGTTCGGGTCATTCCATACGGTGGCGGAAGTTCTGCCCGAAACGCTATAATGATCAGCTTGCGAAAGCCGCGGGCAGGGGAAGAAGATGGCGAAACAGCCGAACTCGGAGAATCGACTCAAGCAGCGCCTGGTGGGTGCTGTCGTGCTGATCTCCCTGGCGGTGATCTTCATCCCCATGTTGCTGAGCGGAAGGGGGGGGTACGAGCGCCTGATCACCTCCAGCAACATTCCTCCCGAGCCGGAGGCGGGTCGTCGCGTGATAGAGATTCCGCTGCAGGAGGTGCCTCCCCGGCCGGAGAAGAAACCGGTGACCACCGTGGTGGTGGACGAGTACACCAAGGAGCTGCCGAAGAACTTCAAACCGGCACGAAAACCTCCGGAAGAGAAGGCCGCCGCGCAGGCGCCTGCTCCCGAAGAGAAACCGGCCACGCCAGCGAAACCCCCTGCGCGCAAGGAGGTCACGAATCCCGCTGCCGCCGGGCAGGCAAGCGGGGATGGGGGGGCACTGCAGGCGTGGGTGGTGCAGATGGGCAGCTTCTCCGACAAGGCCAACGCCATGGCGCTGCGGAATCGGATCCGCGGCAAGAAATATCCCGCCTATGTGGAGGCGGTGGCCACCCCGCAAGGCACCATCTACCGGGTGCGGGTAGGTCCCGAGCGTAGCCGTGTCGGGGCCGAGGCGCTCCAGCGCAAGCTGCGCAAGGCGTTCAATCTCAACGGAATGGTCTTTCCACACAAGGAGAGAGGGCGGTGAACTGGTTCGACTATGGTGTGCTGGTGGTGATTGGCATTTCGGCGCTGATCAGCCTGACCCGGGGTTTCGTCCGCGAGGCGCTGGCGCTGGCGGCGTGGGTCGTCTCCATCTGGGTGGCGGTCAGCTTCTCGAAACCGCTGGCGCTGATGCTGGAGTCTTTCATCTCCACCCCCTCGATTCGCTTGATTGCCGCCTTCATGCTGCTGTTCGCGGGCACGCTGCTGGTGGTTTCCATCATCAACATGTTGGCAGTGAAGCTGGTCAGGAGCAGCGGCTTGACAGGGACCGACCGGGCCATCGGCATGGTGTTCGGCATCGTGCGGGGTGTGTTCATCGTGGCGGTGCTGGTGTTTCTGGCCGGTCTGACTCCGTTGCCGCAGGATGCGTGGTGGAGCGAATCGCTGTTCATGCCCCATTTCCAGGAGCTGGCCCTCTGGCTGCGCGATTTCCTGCCGGCCGACGCGGCCCAGTATTTCTCCTACCAGGGCACTGCGGGATAGCCGATCATGTGTGGAATCATCGGTATCGTCGCCCGGGGTGCAGTCAACCAGTCCCTGTTCGACGGTCTGACCGTGTTGCAGCACCGGGGGCAGGACGCCGCGGGCATCGTCACCTGTGAGGAGGGGCGGTTGTTCCTGCGCAAGGACAACGGGCTGGTGCGGGATGTCTTTCATACCCGGCACATGATCCGCCTGCGGGGCAACATGGGGATCGGGCACGTACGCTATCCCACCGCCGGCTGCTCCTCCTCCGCCGAGGCGCAACCCTTCTACGTGAACTCGCCCTTCGGGATCACCCTGGCGCACAACGGCAATCTGACCAATGCGGAGCAGTTGAAGAAAGAGCTGTTCCGGGAGGATCTGCGCCACATCAACACCGACTCCGATTCCGAGGTGCTGCTCAACGTCTTTGCCCATGAACTTCAGGTGCTGGGCAAGCTCACCATCGACCAGGACGATATTTTCAAAGCAGTGGCGGGGGTGCATCGCCGCTGCCGGGGGGCATACGCGGTGGTGGCGATGATCACCGGTTACGGGATCGTCGGTTTTCGTGACCCTTACGGTATCCGGCCCGTGGTATTCGGCAAACGGGAGAGCGAGCAGGGGACGGAGTGGATCATTGCCTCCGAGAGCGTAGCGGTGGACGCCCTGGGCTATGAGCTGGTGCGCGACATCGCTCCCGGCGAGGCGGTGTTCATCGATCTGGAGGGAGGATTCCATTCGCGGCAGTGTGCTCCGAACCCCGTCTACTCCCCCTGTATCTTCGAGCATGTCTATTTCGCCCGGCCGGACTCGTTCATCGACGGGATCTCGGTCTACAAGTCGCGCCTGCGCATGGGAGACATGCTGGCACGCAAGATCCGGCGGGTCTTTCCGCAACACGACATCGACGTGGTGATTCCCATCCCCGATACCAGCCGCACTACCGCGCTGCAGCTCTCCCATGAACTGGGCCTGAAATACCGGGAGGGGTTCATCAAGAACCGTTACATCGGCCGCACCTTCATCATGCCGGGACAGAAACAGCGCAAGAAGTCGGTGCGCCAGAAACTCAACGCCATCGATCTGGAGTTCCGCGGCAAGAACGTGTTGCTGGTGGACGATTCCATCGTGCGCGGTACCACCTCCAAACAGATCATCCAGATGGCGCGGGACGCAGGTGCGCGCAAGGTCTATTTCGCCTCGGCGGCTCCCCCTGTGCGTTACCCGAATGTCTATGGCATCGACATGCCCTCGGTGAACGAGCTCATCGGTCACAACCGGGACGAGCGGCAGATCGCCGAGGCCATCGGCGCCGACTGGCTGGTCTATCAGGACCTCGATGATCTGATCGAGGCGGTGGCGAAGGGAAACCCGGAGATCAGCCGCTTCGACACCTCCTGTTTCGACGGCAACTATGTCACCGGAGACATCACGCCGGAGTATCTGGAGCAGCTGGAAAGAGAACGCAACGACGAGGCCAAGGAGCAGGTCTGCAAGGTGGACGACGACGTGGTGATCGATCTGTACAACAACAAGTAGATAACCGTCTCTTCTCCGACTTCCCTTCGCGCGATTTTTTCCGTTTTGTGACATTCTCGAGGGGCATCCCTTCCGCCCTGTGCTATACATTAGGCAGAAACGAGGGAACAGGAACGCCCGAGGAAGGAACATGCGATACAGATATATTGGAACGGCGCTGCTTTTGCTCTCATTGCTCCCGCTGGCCGCCTGCAAGGACGGTTACATCTGGCCGGACCGCGGCACGGAAGACGATGCTCCCGAGGCGCTCACACCCTTTGCTACGGCCGATGAGCTGGAAACCCATCTGAAACGGGCGATTAGCGCCCAACACATCCCGGCGGAGCGGGGAGATGTGGCGCTCGAGGCGGAACCTCTTGCCGCGGAGAGCGATGCGGCCCCGGCAGATTCGCGTGGGGGCGATTTCTCCACCACCAACCTTCAGGAGACGGGGGTGGACGAGGCGGACCGCCTGAAGAGCGATGGTCGCTATCTCTACGTGCTGACCGATCGGGCTCCCGAGATACTGCCGATGGAGACGGCGGGTGCCGCGGTCATCGCTCCCCGGCCGGTGGAGTCCCGGCTTCGGGTACTGGAGCTCGGGGAGAATCCCCCTTCGGCCACGGAGGTTGCCTCGGTGAGACTTCCGCAGGAAATGCGCAGTGCGGGGAGTTACCTGCTGCGGGAGGGGGAAGAGCATCTGCTGGTGGTGCTGGGGCGCGAGACGCCGGCGTTGTACCCCGGGGCGTGGTTCAGCCCCTGGCTGTGGCGCTCCGGCAGGACATGGGTGACCCTCTTCGACCTCAGCGATCCCGCGGCGCCAAAGCAGCAGCACCGGCTGGTCTTCGACGGGCATCTGGTGGCGAGCCGGCGCATCGGCACGACCCTGTATGTGGTGACCCGTCACTACCCGTGGGTACGGGATTACCTGCCCGTGCCGGGCACTCCGGAAGAGAGGCGGCACAACGCCGAGGTGCTGGACAGGGCCACGCTCGCCGACCTGCTACCGAGATGGAAGGTGGACGACGGGGCGTGGCAGGCCTACCTGACCTCCGCCGGGAGCTGCTACCTGCCACCGACCGAAGAGGGCAAGCTCAGTGCGGACGTGATCAGTATCATCGCCATCGATTTGCGGGATCCCGTCCAGCGGCCGGTCGCCCGATGTCTGGTGGGGCCCACCGAAACCCTGTACATGAGCCGGCAATCGCTCTACCTGGCCACCGTCCGCCATCGCTACGAGATCCAGCGGAGTCCCGCGATGGCGACGGATATGGTCGTCTACCCCCCCGAAGAGCGCACCGAGGTGCACAAGTTCGCGCTCACCGAAAGCGGTCCGGACTATCGGGGCTCGGCCTCGGTTGCGGGTCATCTGGGATGGGAGCAGGACAAGAAGTCCTTCCGCATGGGAGAGCACGATGGTGCGCTGTTCATCGTGACATCGGTGGGCCGCGCCTGGAGCGGAGATGCGACCACCCGCCTGACGGTGCTGAGGGAGCGCCTGGATGGTGTGCGCGGCCTGGAGGAGCTGGCCCGCTTGCCCAACGAAAAGCGGCCGGAACCCATCGGCCTGCCGGGTGAGCGGCTCTATGCGTCGCGTTTCATCGGTGATCGGGGATACCTGGTGACCTTCCGTGTGACCGATCCGCTCTACGTGCTGGATCTGTCGGACCCGGCCGATCCCTTCATCGCCGGCAGCCTGAAGATTCCGGGCTACTCCGACTATCTCCACCCGGTGAGTCCGACACTGCTGCTGGGGATCGGAAAGTCGGCGATTCCGGCGGAAGAGGGGGACGGCCGTGGCGCCTGGTACCAGGGGATCAAGCTGGCGTTGTTCGACGTCGCCGATCCGGACTCTCCGCGGGAGCTGGACAGCGTGGAGATCGGGGGGCGCGGGACCGATTCCGATGCCCTGCGCAACCATCATGCGGTGACCTGGCTGCCGGCGGATCCCGGGAGTGGCCGCCCCGCCCGCCTGGCGCTGCCCATCAACTTGCACGAATCCCCACCGGAGGCCGCTCCGCGAGCGCCCTGGGAGTTCCAGCCATGGAGGCTGACCGGACTCTACCTGTTCGACGTCCACGACGGTAGTGGTCCGGCGAAACGGATGCCGGGTATCGTTCAGCGGGGCCGCATCGTGGTGGAGTCGGCGGACGACGGCGGCGTTCGTCGATACTATCCCCTTGGGGATCGAGCGCTGCTGCGGGGAGAGGAGGTCCATTACCTGCATGGAGAGTGGATTTGGTCCGCTCCATGGGAGGATCCGGGCTCCGCGATCGGTCCCCAATAGGGGGAGCGCGGAGCCCGTTTGCGCCCCGCCCTGAAACTGCGTAAAATTCCACCCCTTGCTGGTTCGATGGCCGGGCGGATGGCGATCCGGTCACGGGACCGGCGATCTTTGGTATGGTCGGTGAGTCGGTGGAGCGACTCACCGAGACTGGTTGACCTCCTTGCCTTACCGTAGAGACGGAAGGCTGTTCAATCCACAAGGGGTATCTATGCGTCACTATGAAATCGTGTTTCTGGTCCACCCTGACCAGAGTGAGCAGGTTCCGGCGATGATCGAGCGTTATCGCGCCCTCATCGAAGGCGACGGTGGAGTGATTCACCGCCTGGAAAACTGGGGCCGTCGGCAGCTCGCCTATCCCATCAACAAGATCCACAAAGCACACTACGTGCTGATGAACATCGAATGTACGGCAAAGGCGCTGGAGGAGCTGGAGAGCGCGTTCCGCTTCAATGATGCCGTGATTCGCAATCTGATCCTGTCCCGCAGGGAGGCGATCACCGAGCCTTCCCCCATGGCCCAGGCCAAGGAGAAGGAGGAGCGGGCGAGCAAGCCCGCCGAGCCTCCCAAGCCCGCGGCGCAAGAGGAGAGCACCCAGGCGGAAGCCGGCGGTGAGGCCTGATTGCTGGAGAACCGTCTGGTATTGACGGGGGTGGTGCGGGAAAAGCCGCAAATCCGTTTTACCCCGGCCGGCATTCCCATCGCTTCATTCCATCTGCAGCACCACTCCATTCAGCAGGAGGCGGGCCACCCCCGCAAGGCGTTGTGTACACTGCCGGTCCTCTTCGCGGGCGAGTCTGTTCAGGAGAGGATGCAGCAGCTGGAAGCGGGAAGCCGGGTGCGCGTCACCGGATTCATCAGCAGGGCGAACCATCGTCATGGTGAATATCGGCTGGTGCTGCACGGTCAGCAGATCGAAACAATCGCAATCGAATGAGGAGTTTGTCATGAGTCGTTATTTTCGTCGCAAGAGGTTCTGCCGTTTCACGGCGGAAGGTGTCAAGGAGATCGATTACAAGGATCTGGCCACGCTGAAAAACTACATCAGTGAAACCGGCAAGATCGTTCCCAGCCGGATCACCGGGACCAAGGCGCGCTATCAGCGCCAGTTGGCCACGGCCATCAAGCGGGCACGCTATCTGGCGCTGCTGCCATACTGCGATCGCCACTGAGGAAGCGTTCCGAAGGGGGTTGTGGATCACTGCGGCGGTGAACGGATGAACTTCCTGGCCACCTACGTCATGCGCAGCCGGAGCTCTGCGATTCTGGTCGCAGCGGTGACCGCGGTGCTCTCCCTGCTGATCCCGCCGGTGAGCTATCTCAGCGGGGCGGTGGCGGGTCTCGTGACCCTGCGCCACGGGGCGCGTGAAGGGTTGATCCTGATCGCCATCGCCGGTTTGCTGGTGGCGATTCCCGGCCTCGTGACCGGAAACTCCGGGGTGGCAATCATCTTCGGCGCGGTGGTCTGGATGCCGGTGTGGGTTTTGGCCGTGGTGCTGAGACAGACCGTCTCCCTGCCGGTCACCATCCTGGTCGCAGCCCTGTTTGGTGTGCTTTGCGTCGTGATGATTCACGCGTTGCTCGCCGATCCGGCAGCCTGGTGGCGGGACAAGTTGACGGCGCTGCAGCCGATCCTGGAGCAGGGGGGATGGGCTGCATCCGACATGGAGTCGCTGCTGGGGATGCTGGCCAACGCCATGACGGCGATGCTGGCTGCAGCGGTGATGATCACGCCACTGATCAGTCTCTTCATTGCACGCTGGTGGCAGGCTCTGCTCTACAATCCGGGAGGGTGGCAGAAGGAGTTTCACCAGCTGCGATTGCCGGCCGCTCTTGCCGGGGTGGCCGCGTTGATCGTGTTGATCGCCTGGTTCGCAGGAGGGGGGCTGCAGCACTTCGCGGCGGATCTGTTGATGGTGGTCCTGTTGCTCTATCTGTTGCAGGGACTGAGCGTGATCCACAATCTGGTGCATGGCAAGGGCATGAGCGTGGCATGGCTGGTGGGGCTCTATGTCCTGTTGCTGGTGCTTCCGCAGGTGGCGATGTTGGTGGCAGGACTGGGTTTCACCGATACCTGGGTGGACTACCGTTCCCGGTTCGCCGCCAAAGAAGGCCAGGGGTGATGTCTGGCGGCGGGTCCGGTGAGGCCGGCAAATGGTTATCAATGATTCTTTGAGGTAATTGAGATGGAAGTGATTCTTCTGGAGCGGATTGGAAAACTGGGAGACCTGGGTGAGCGGGTCGATGTCAAGGCGGGTTACGGCCGCAATTATCTGATTCCCCAGGGCAAGGCGATTCCGGCGACGCCGGAGAACGTGGCCCGTTTCGAGGAGCAGCGGGCCGAGCTGGAGAGGAAGGCCGCGGAGACGCTGGCAGCGGCGGAGGCCCGCGCCGCCAGGCTGGCCGATCTGTCGGTCACCATCACCCATCAGGCGGGAGAGGGCGGCAAGCTGTTCGGTTCGGTCGGTACCAGTGACATCGCCGAAGCGGTTACCCGTGCCGGCGTGGAGATCAGTCGGAAAGAGGTGCGTCTGCCGGAAGGTCCCTTGCGCATGACCGGCGAGTATGAGATCGATATCCAGCTCCATTCGCTGGTCACCCAGCCGATCAAGGTTATAATCGAAGCAGAATAGCTCTCTGCGAGACACGGTGTGAGGAGAGCTGGCAGGAGGTGACATGCCGGATCTCGCCTATCCCATGAACGAGATGGAGGCGGCGGCCGAAGCGCTCAAGGTGCCGCCCCACTCCATCGAGGCCGAACAGTCCGTGTTGGGCGGCCTGATGCTGGACAGCAATGCCTGGGATCAGGTGGCCGACCTGCTTCACGAAGAGGACTTCTACCGTCGCGATCACCGCCTCATCTTCAGCGCCATGCAGGAGCTGGCGGAGCGCAACACCCCCTTCGATGCCATCACCCTTTCCGAGCGTCTGGAGCAGATCGGTCAGCTGGAGGCGGCGGGAGGGCTGGCCTATCTGGGTATGCTGGCGAAGAACACCCCCACGGCGGCAAACATCAAGGCCTATGCCGCCATCGTGCGGGAGCGGTCCATTCTCCGCCAGCTCATCCGGGTCGCCAACGAGATCGGCGAGAGCGCCTTCAATCCCGACGGGCGGGACAGTGCCGAACTGCTGGACCATGCCGAAAAGCTGGTGTTCGAGATCGCGGAGAAGGGTGCGCGCGGGCGGCGTGGCTTCGTCAGCATGCAGGATCTGCTCGGAACCACCATCGAGAAGATCGAGAATCTCTTCGAGCGGGGAGATCCCATCACCGGCATCCCCACCGGCTTTACCGACTTCGACAAGGCTACCTGCGGACTGCAGAACTCCGATCTGATCGTGGTGGCGGGACGCCCGTCCATGGGCAAGACCACCTTCGCCATGAACATTGCGGAGAATGTGGCCATCAAGAGCAAGATACCGGTAGCGGTGTTCAGCATGGAGATGCCGGGAGAGCAGCTGGCGATGCGCATGATGTCGGCGGTCGGCAGAATCGACCAGCGCAAGCTGCGTACCGGCAGTCTGGACGATGACGACTGGCCGCGCATGACCTCGGCCACCGGTTTCTTGCAGGAAGCGCCCATCTTCATCGATGACACTCCGGCACTGACACCCAACGAGGTACGTACCCGGGCCCGGCGGCTCAAGCGGGAGCATGGCCTGGGGCTGATCGTCATCGACTACCTGCAGCTCATGCAGGGTTCCGGCAACAGCCGTGAGAACCGGGCCACCGAGATCTCCGAGATCTCCCGCAGCCTCAAGGCGATGGCGAAGGAGCTGGATGTGCCGGTGATCGCCCTCTCCCAGCTCAACCGCTCCCTGGAGCAGCGGCCCAACAAGCGACCGGTGATGTCCGATCTGCGGGAATCCGGCGCCATCGAGCAGGATGCCGACCTGATCGTCTTCATCTACCGGGACGAGGTGTACAACGAAGACAGTCCGGACAAGGGGACTGCGGAGATCATCATCGGCAAACAGCGAAACGGTCCCATCGGAACCATCCGTCTCACCTTCCACGGCAAATACACCCGGTTCGACAATTTCATTCACGACGGCGTCTACGAGCCGTCATGAGCCGGCCGCTGGTCGCCGAGATCGATGCCGCCGCCCTGCGTCACAACCTGGGGAGGGCGAGGGAGGCGGCCCCTGGACGGCCGCTGGTTGCCATCGTCAAGGCGGACGGTTACGGGCATGGTCTGATTCGGGTGGCGCGCGCGCTCGCCAGTGCAGAGGCCTTTGGTGTGGCATGCATCGAAGAGGCGCTGCAGCTGCGCGAGGCGGGTTACCAACACCCCATTCTGCTGCTGGAAGGGTTTTTCGATGGCGCCGAACTGGAGCTCGTCGCCACACAGCGGCTGATCGCCGTCATCCACCATGAGTGGCAGTTGAAAGCGCTGGAGCGGGCGAGTTTGTCCTCCGCCGTCCGGGTCTGGCTCAAGGTGGACACCGGCATGCACCGGCTCGGCCTGCCGCCCCACGAGGTGGACGCCGCCCGCCGCCGCTTGGCGGCTTGCGGCAACGTGAGAGGTGAGGTGGTGTTGATGACCCATCTGGCCAACGCCGACGATCGAGAGGATTCCACGACGGGGCGGCAACTGGCGTTGTTCGCAGCCGCAGCCGGTGACGATGCCGAGTGCAGCATCGCCAATTCCGCGGGAATACTGGGCTGGCCGGAGAGTCGTCGCGGTTGGCTGCGGCCCGGAATCATGCTCTACGGCGCCTCTCCCTTCCGGAGCGGGGTCGGGGCCGAATGGCAACTGCGTCCGGTGATGACCCTCCGTTCCCGGTTGATCGCCGTCAACCGCTACCCCCGGGGCGCCCCCATCGGCTATGGCGGTGACTGGCGGTGCCCGGAGGAGATGCCGGTAGGGGTGGTGGCGGTCGGCTACGGAGACGGTTATCCGCGCCATGCCCCTGGCGGGACGCCGGTGCTGGTGAACGGTAAACGGGTACCGCTCATCGGCCGGGTATCGATGGATATGATCACCGTGGACCTGCGTACCCAGCCCGATGCGGCCGTAGGCGATCCGGTGGTGCTGTGGGGCCAGGGGTTGCCGGTGGAGTGCGTCGCCGAAAGGGCGGGTACCATCGCCTATGAACTGCTCTGCGGGGTGGCCCGCGGGCGCGTGCGTTACGAGACTGTCCAGGAGAGAGAAGATGGCTAAATTCTATGAGACCCTGACCCCGGATCTGCAACGTTTCATCGCCGAACAGAAGATCTTCTTCGTCGCGACAGCACCCCGCGAGGGGCGGATCAATCTCTCTCCCAAGGGGATGGATACCTTCCGTTGCCTGGACGAGCGCAACGTCGGCTATCTGGATGTCACCGGCAGTGGCAACGAGACCGCCGCCCACCTGGAGGAGAACGGGCGGATCACCTTCATGTTCTGCAGCTTCGGCGAGAAGCCGCTCATCCTGAAGCTCTACGGTCGGGGCCGGGTGATCCGGCCACGGGAGCCGGCCTGGCAGGAGTGGCACAGTCACTTTCCTGCCATGCCCGGTGAACGGCAGATCATCCTGATGGCCCTGCAGTCGGCGCAGACCTCCTGTGGTTACGGTGTTCCGGTGGTGGAGGGTTCTCTGCGTGAACGGGAAACCCTGCGCCGCTGGGCCGAAAAGAAGGGAGAGGAGGGGATACGGCAATACTGGGAACGTAACAACCTGACCAGTATCGACGGCTTGCCGACCCATCTGCTCGACGATGAATGACGGTGGCCAGACAGAAATCACTCTACAGCTGCAGTGAGTGTGGTGCCCAGGCACCGAAGTGGGCGGGGCAGTGCGCCGAATGCGGGGCCTGGAACACCCTCGTCGAGGTGCCGGCAGTGCCAGCGGGACAGGGTCGTGGAGGGCGCTTTGCCGGTTATGCCGGGGCGGCCCGAGCCGCGGTCGCTTCGCTGGATCAGGTGGAGAGCGGAGGGGAGGTGCCGCGTATCTCCTGCGGCCTCTCCGAGCTGGATCATGTGCTGGGTGGTGGGCTGGTGCCCGGTTCCGTGGTGATCATCGGCGGCGATCCCGGTATCGGCAAATCGACCCTGTTGCTGCAGACGCTGGCCACGTTGGGCCGGCAAATCCCCACCCTCTACGTTACCGGGGAGGAGTCACCGGAGCAGATCAGTCTGCGCAGCCAGCGGCTGGAGCTTCCCCGCAAGGGGATCCGGCTGCTCACCGAGACGCGGGTGGAGCAGATCATCGAACTGGCGGCGCGGGAGCGACCGCAGGTGATGGTGATCGACTCCATCCAGACCATCTATACCGAGCTGCTCCAGTCCGCTCCCGGATCGGTCGCGCAGCTGCGGGAGAGCGCTGCCCAACTGGTGCGTTTCGCCAAGCAGAGCGGGATCGCCATGTTCCTGGTGGGGCATGTCACCAAGGAGGGGCAGTTGGCGGGTCCGCGGGTGCTGGAGCACATGGTGGATACGGTGCTCTATTTCGAAGGGGAGAGCAGCAGCAGTTTCCGGGTGATCCGCGCGGTGAAGAATCGCTTCGGAGCGGTCAACGAGCTGGGAGTGTTCGCCATGACCGAGCGGGGGTTGCGGGAGGTGAGCAATCCGTCGGCCATCTTTCTCTCCCGCCACGAAGAGCCGGTGGCCGGCAGCGTGACCATGGTGACCCGCGAAGGGAGCCGGCCGCTGCTGGTGGAGGTACAGGCCCTGGTGGACGAGAGCCATCTGAGCAATCCACGGCGGGTCACGCTGGGTCTGGAGCACAATCGCCTGGCCATGTCCTTGGCGGTGCTCCATCGCCATGCCGGGGTGGCCACCTATGATCAGGATGTGTTCGTCAATGTGGTGGGTGGGGTGCGGGTGACCGAGACGGCGGCCGATCTGCCGGTCCTGCTGGCGGTACTCTCCAGCCTGCGCAACCGGCCGTTGCCCCGGGATCTGATCGTGTTCGGTGAGATCGGCCTGGCGGGAGAGATAAGGCCGGTGCCCAGCGGGCTGGATCGCCTGCGGGAAGCGGCCCGTCACGGTTTCTCGCGGGCGGTGATACCGAAGGCCAATGCGCCGAAAAGGCCCATCGAGGGGCTGGAGGTGACAGCGGTGGGGCGCCTCAGCGAGGCGGTCGATCTCTCTCTTTACTGAGCGGTCGTTGGCAGGGAGCGGCCCACACGAGTTCCCTGCCGACCGGGATCGCTATCTCGCTCCCTGGGGAGGTTTGCGGGGAGGAAGCAGCTCCTCCTTTGCCAGGTGGGCGTGCAGCTCCTGGGCCGCCAGCTTGCTGAGGTCCTCTGCGCGCTCGATCAGCCGGGTGGTTGCCGGCAGCTTTCCTTCGATGGCCTCCCGCAACATCCCCAGCATCCGGCTTTCGGCTGCCACCACTACCCGATCCGCCTTTTCCCCTGTGGCCCGTTTGACGATCTCCGCTCCTGTCTCATGGGCGAAGCGGCGCTCATTCTCGTCCTTGTGGCGTTCACGATGATCGTCATAGCCGTGTGCGGGTCCGTCACCGGGCGCCTTGCCGCGGCCGGATTTCGGATCGCTCCAGAGCTCCCTCCCTTTCTCGTCGATCTCCGTGTTGATGAAATCCTCCAGCTCGACCAGGTTGGGACTCGATTCGATTTCCGGAAACTCCGCGGGAACCAGTTTGAAAAAACGTGCCCTTGCGCCATCTGCCACCACGACGAGATAGTTCAGCATCCTTTTCCTCCTTCGATGAAGTCAGTGTGGGTTTTTGTTTGTCCTGATTTGAAATATGAGCGCGGAAAGGATGGAAAACAAGGGGACAGGGCGAAAGAAGGGTTCCCCGGGGAAGGAAACGCAGGGGTGCGATGGCACCTCCCCTGTGCCGAAATGGAGTATCAGTGCCGCCGGGCGGCTTCCGAGTCGATGAGTTGCCGAAGGGCGGCGTGGGCCTCCGTATCCTGATTGCGGAACATGACGCCGACCCCGCTGTCATTGCCGTGAACCACCAGAGAGGGCAGGCGGTATCGCTTGACACCGGTGCTGCCCGGCTTGTCGAAGGTCACTTCGATCAACGAGTTTCGCTTCAAGGACTTGGATCCGGTTCGGAGAAACATTCCCCCGGTACTGATGTCCTTGGTCTGACATGTTCCAACCCATGCGCCACGATGGTAGATGCCGACGGTCAGTTCATAGTCGTAGCGCCTGCTTCTGCGATGCTCCATATACCCCCTCCTGTTACGGACAGTCGTTGAACGGCAGGACACCTCCTTCATGATGCTTTGTGGCAGGCAAGGAGGGTGCCCTTCTCTCCGATGGCCGAGAGCAGCTCGTTGTAGGCCTTGGCAAAGGCAGCCACCCCCTCTTCTTCGAGACGCCTGGTGATGGCCTCCAGATCGATACCGAACTCATTCACCTGGCTGAGGATATCCTCCGCATAGTCGATACCCTGCAGCAGGGTGGATTCCGCCTTGCCGTGGTCCTTGAAGGCCTCGTAGGTGGCCGGTGGTACGGTGTTGACGGTCTCCGGGCCGATCAGCGACTGGACGTAGAGTATGTCGCTGTACTCGGGGTTCTTGGTGCCGGTGCTGGCCCACAGCAGACGTTGTTTCTGGGCGCCCGCCCGCTGCAGCTCTTCAAATCGGCTGTCGGAAAACAGTTTCTGGTAGCGGCGGTAGGCGACCTTCGCATTGGCGACGGCGACCTGACCGCGCAGTGATTCGAGTTTGGTGCGTTCCCAACTGCCGGCGCTGCCGGCACGATCTGCCAGCGCCTTGTCCACGGCGGTATCCACGCGGCTGACGAAGAAACTGGCCACGGAGGCGATCCTGCGCACTTCGGCGCCGTTTTCGTACCGCCTTCTGATTCCACGGATGAAGGCTTCGGCCACCTCGACATAGCGCTCTACGGAGAAGAGCAGGGTGGCATTGACGTGGATCCCCGAGGCGATGAGCTCTTCGATGGCGGGGAGTCCGGCCTTGGTTGCCGGGATCTTGATCATCACATTGGGGCGGCCGATGCGTGCGAACAGCTCCTTCCCTTCGGCGATGCTGCCGTCGGTGTCGTAGGCCAGCAGTGGAGAGACCTCGATGCTCACCAGCCCGTCCTGGCCGTCGGTGCGGTCGTAAACCGGACGCAGGATGTCCGCTGCTTCCCGGATGTCGTCGATGGCCAGGGAGGTGAAATACTCTTCATAGGAGCGGCCGGGATACTCTCTCCAGAGGAGGGCGAGCGAGTCGTCGTAATCGTCGCTTTCCGCCACCGCCTTCTGGAAGATGGCGGGGTTGGTGGTGACACCACGCAGATCGTCCTCCTCGATCAGGCGGTTCAGTCCGCCGGAGCTCAGCATGCTTCGCTGGATGTTGTCGTACCAGATGCTTTGGCCAAGGGATGACAGTGCTTTGATGGGGTTGTTTTTCATGCTTTCTCGTGCTCCGATTTTGTGATGCCGGTAGCCACAGGCTTCTGTGTTTGGATATCGGCAGCAGGAGATGGTTCTTTAATATTTTTTTGACGAATGGGGGAGAAAAAGGTATGGGGAGCGCAGGCGACGACCGGCGCCGAGGGGAGAGAGGTCTCTCCCTTCACGGGACATGAGTGCGTGGGGCAGGGCGGTTACTTCGTGCCCATCCGCGTGGGCAGGGTGGGAGTCAGATCCAGCTGGGGATCCAGCTGCTGGCAGAGATCGCCCACCTTCCACATCCAGTCGTCCAGCTGGTGCGCCAGTTGGTCGAATCGGTCCTGGTCGAAAGGGCCGGCCTTCAACGTCTGCAGCTCGTCGATCAGCTGCCTCAGTTCCTCTGCCAGCGCCTGGGTCTGGGCAGAGCCCTCTTTCAGCCGGGCGACGATCTTTTCCAGTTCGTCGGATTGGGGCTGGTCGATGAGGAACAGCAGCGAATTGCCCACCAGGCGAAGTATCTGTTCGGCGCATTCCGTCGCCTCTTCGTACTTTCGTTGCATGACGAAAGCGATGCGGTAGTTGCGCTCGTGGGCGGCCTCCGCGAAATTGGCGGCGACCACGCCCTGATCGGCGCCGGCACACTCGCCGCCTCCGAACTGCTCCACCTTGAACTGCTCGCTCTCCCCGTGATCCCTGGCCAGGAAGTCCAGGTCGTGGGGGGTGATCTCTTTCAGGTCACTCAGCAGGTCGGCGAAAAACTCGGGGCCGTTGCGCCGGCTCCAGGTGAAGAAACTCTCGCCATCCAGGCGCTCCCGCTGAAAGGTCTGCTGCATCCGCCGGACCGCGGTTCCGATCAGCATGGCCGGGATGGTTGGCCCCTTGATTCCCAACGCCCCGCCGTCACGGCCATCCCCTCCGAAATAGATCTGGTAGTGGGGAACCAGGCGACCAAGGATCCGCTTGCCCTCCCCATAGATGCCGATATCCCCCGTCTCCGGCTGCGCACAGCCGTTGTGGCAGCCGCTGACTCGCAGCCGCAGATCGGCGGCGCCTCCGTTCAGCTTGGGGGCCGCTCCCTTGGAGGCGGTGATACCCAGACGGCAGGTAGAGGTGCCGGGGCAGGAGACGACGTTGTCTCCGGGCTTCGGTTCTCCGAGTTCGAGGGTGGCCAGCCGCTCTCTCATCTCGTCGAGCGTATCGGCGGTCAGGTGGGGGATCAGCAGGTTCTGCTCCTGGGAGCAACGGAGTTCCCGGATGCCGAGTTCACCGGCATGTCTGGCGATACCCCGGAGCTGGTCGATGCCCAGCTCTCCCAGCGGGACGCTGATGGGCAGGATGAACCGCCCCGCCTGTTTCTGCTCGGTGACGCCCCTCAGGTTGATCGGCGGTACCGGCTTGCTCTCGTCCGGCGTGGACCAGTCGCCGTGCGGTGTGGCTTCGCCCTCGAATGCCGCCCGCGTCCGGGAGAGCTCCTCCCGGTATCTCTCCAGGAAGCCCTCCTCTCCAAAACGTTCCACCAGGAATTTGAGGCGGGACTTGGCGCGCCGCTTGCGGTCCGAGTATCGGTTGTGCATGGCGAGCACCGCCTCGATGGTGGGCAGCAGCTCCTTCTCCCCGATGAACTCCTCCAGCACGATGGCGTGACGGGGTTTGTGCCCCAGACCACCACCCGCCAGGATCTTGAAGCCGGGTTTGCCTTCCCTGCGGGTGGCGATGATCCCCAGGTCGTTGATGATCCCCTGGGTGCAGTCCTGTTCGCAGCCGGAGAAGCTGAACTTGAACTTGCGCGGCATGGCCTGGGTGAGGGGGTTGCGCAGGAATCGGTGCAGCGCGGCCCGCACGAAGGGGGTGACGTCCACGTGTTCCCTCGGGCAGATCCCGGCCAGGTGGCATTTGGTGATGTTGCGCACGGTGTTTCCGCACGCTTCCCGGGTGGTCAATCCCGCCTCGCCCAGTGCGCGCATCACCTTGCCGGTGTCGGCGATCGGAACGAAGTGGAGCTGAATGTCCTGGCGCGTAGTGATTTCGGCCTTGTCGTGCTGCGAATAGCGCTCCACGATATCGGCGATGGCCCCCAGCTGAGCAGGCGTGACCTCTCCGCCAGGCAGTTTGATGCGCACCATGTGCAACCCCGGCTGGCGTTGTCCGTAGATCCCGTGCTGCAGGCGAAAGGCCATGAAGCGGTCGGCATCCATGGAGCCGTCCAGGAAGGCCTGCAGGCCTTCTTCGTAGCGGGTGATTTCGTCGAAATCGACGACTGTGGTGGTTATGGTGCTTGAATCCATGAGTAACTCCAAAAACGGGAGAGGCGGTCGAACTCCATATTATATACGTTATGCCTTAAAAATGGATTCGGAAACATCCATTCGTTTGTGGAGCACGCGAACAATTTTGATTCGATCGGAGCAGGTTCGGTAATAGATTACGTGGCTGGCGACAGGAAATTTTCTATAGCCACGCTTGATGTAATCACAGCTCTTGCCAAGCCCTGGGTTGTCAGCTAACTGATGAAATGCATCATCAAGTTGGGACAGGTATTTGTTGCGCTGCTCGACACCCCACTGTCGTTGCGTAAATCTGGCAATACCTATCAAGTCGTTTCTGGCTGCGTTGGTAAGTTGAAAATGAGCCACTGTTCAATGGATGTCATCGTTCAGTTCGTCGATAAGCCCGGTAAGCGTGTAGTTGGACACCCCGCTTTTTTCGCCCTCTTCCAGCAACATTCGAAGGGTGGAAAGCCTGGTCTCTTCCTCCTCCAACAACCGAAGGGCGGCACGAATCACTTCGCTCGCAGAAGAAAATCGTCCGGTTTTCAATTGGTTTCTAATAAAGTTCTCAAAATGAGGGCCAAGAGTAATACTGGTATTTTTGCTCATCTCACAAACCCTATGGATGTACCAATATTTGGTATTCTAGTAGGGCATAAACAATCGCGTCAACCCGGGCGGGCGATTCCGCTGCACTCCGTTGCCAGCCGGTTATGCAACACTTCGGGCGGGATAAGCGGTGCTCGCGAAAGGGATCGCCTCCGCAGGCGCGGCTTCAACGGCCGTAGCGTTGCCGCACGTAGTCGTCCACCAGCTGCTGGAACTCCCGGGCGATGCCCTCTCCCTTCAGCGTCACTGTCTTTTCACCATCGACATAGACCGGCGCGACGGGTTGCTCCCCGGTTCCGGGCAGGCTGATGCCGATGTCGGCATGCTTGCTCTCTCCCGGGCCGTTGACCACGCAGCCCATCACCGCCACGCTCATCTTTTCCACGCCGGGATAGCGATGGCGCCAGCTCGGCATCTGCCGGCGGATGTGCTGCTGGATCTCCTCGGCCAGCTGCTGAAAGAAGGTGCTGGCGGTACGTCCACAGCCTGGACAGGCGATCACCGTGGGGGTGAAGGAGCGCAGCTCCAGCGCCTGCAGGATCTGTTGGGCGACGATGACCTCCTGGGTCCTGTCCCCGCCCGGCTCCGGGGTGAGGGAGATGCGGATGGTGTCACCGATCCCCTCCTGCAGCAGCACCGCCAGCGCGGCGGTCGAGGCGACGATGCCCTTGGAGCCCATTCCCGCCTCGGTCAGTCCCAGGTGCAGGGGATAGTCGCATCGTGTCGCCAGTTCCCGATAGACACGGATCAGATCCTGTACGCCGCTCATCTTGCAGGAAAGGATGATGTGGTCGTGGGGAAGTCCCAGCTCTTCTGCCTTGGCCGCGCTCTCCAGTGCGGAGCGGATCAGCGCCTCCTGCATCACCTCGGTGGGCTCTCTGGGCTCCGGCAGCCGGGCGTTTTCGTCCATCAGGCGACCCAGCATCGCCTGATCCAGGCTGCCCCAGTTGACGCCGATACGGATGGGCTTGTCGTGACGGCGGGCGATCCCGATCATCGCAGCAAACTGTTCGTCCCCTTTCCTGCCCCGTCCCACGTTTCCGGGGTTGATGCGATACTTTGCCAGTGCGGCGGCACACGCCGGATGCTCCGTCAGCAGTTTGTGGCCGTTGAAGTGGAAATCCCCCACCAGCGGGGTGTCGATTCCCATCCCGTCGAGCCGGTCGCGGATCGCGGGGACGCTGGCGGCCGCCTCGGCACTGTTGACCGTAATCCGCACCAGCTCCGAGCCTGCCTCGGTCAGTTCGGCGATCTGCCGGACCGTGGCCTCGATATCTGCGGTGTCGGTGTTGGTCATGGATTGCACCACCACCGGCGCATCTCCCCCCACGACCACATGGCCGATGTGGACCGGAACGGTGCGGTGACGTTTTCTGGACTGGATGGGCATGGTACGAGGGTTCTGAATGGGTCCGGGAAACGATCTATTTTATACCATTGTCCGTTCGCTCCGGCACCCCCAGCCGCTCTTCCAGGGAACGCAGTTGTGCCTCGGTGTTGATATTGACGAAGGGGTCGGCGTGGTCGAACTCCACCGGGATGCTGTGGTAGAGCCGATGCCAGCGCCGGACCTTCTTCTCTCCGGCCTCCAGATAGCGCTCGATGAGCGGTAAGGCCGGTTTCCTGAACAGGGCGAATACCGGCTGGATGACCCCTTCGCTGCAAGCCACGCTGCAGGGTCCGGCGGTTGTCGGCAAGGACTCGAGCAGCCGCTGGACGAGATTCTCGGGCAGCAGGGGCGCGTCACACGGCACGGAGACGAAGAGTTCACTGTCCACGGCCTGCATCACGGTGGCGATTCCGGCCAGGGGGCCGCGAAAGGCGTCGTCCCGGTCGGGAATCACCGGGCAGCCAAGGCCGCGGTAGGCATCCCGGTTGCGGTTGGCATTGATGACGATGTCGCCCACCTGGGGTCGCAGCCGCTCCAGCACGTGAGTCACCAGGGGGCGTCCGGCGAGCTCCACCAACCCCTTGTCCCTCCCGCCCATGCGGGTGGCTCGTCCGCCGGCGAGGATGATGCCCGTGATGGAAGAGGAGTTCGGCATCATCTCTCAATGGGCGGCGTGCCGGTCCAGGCGGCGGTAGTTGATCGCTTCGGTGAGGTGCGGGGTCGCTATCTGCCCGGCGCCGTCCAGATCGGCGATGGTGCGGGCCAGTTTCAGAACGCGATGATAGGCGCGCGCGGAGAGGCCGAGGCGCTCGATGGCCTGTTCCAGCAGTTTTCGATCCCCTTTCTGCAGCCCGCACACCCGTTCGATCTCACGGTTGTCGAGGCGGGCGTTGGTGGTACCACTGCGCTCCAGTTGCCGCAGGCGGGCTGTCTCCACCCGGCGGCGGACCTCGGCGCTGGTTTCCCCTCTGTCTCCCTGTTTGCGGTTCAGCTGGCTCAGGGGCAGCGGAGGAACCTCGATGTGCATGTCGATACGGTCCAGCAGCGGTCCGGAGAGTTTGTCGCGATATCTGCGGATCTGATCGGGGGTGCAGCGGCAGCGTCCGTTGCTGTGCCCCAGATAGCCGCAGGGGCAGGGGTTCATGGCCGCCACCAGCTGGAACCGTGCCGGGAATTCTGCTTGGCGCGCCGCCCGGGAGATGGTGATCTGCCCCGACTCGATGGGCTCGCGCAGCACCTCGAGCACCCGACGGTCGAACTCCGGCAGCTCGTCGAGGAACAGCACCCCGTTGTGGGCAAGGGAGATCTCGCCGGGGCGGGGCTGGCTGCCTCCCCCTACCAGGGCCACTCCGGAGGCCGTGTGGTGGGGGGCGCGAAACGGACGCCGGCCCCAGCTTTCCAGCCTGAAACCGCCATCGCTGATGGAGTGGATGGCGGCGGTCTCCTGGGCCTCCTGCTCAGTCATCGGCGGCAGGATGCCGGGCAGTCGCCGGGCCAGCATGGTCTTCCCCGTGCCTGGTGGACCGCTCATCAGCAGACTGTGACCACCTGCCGCCGCGATCTCCAATGCCCGCTTGGCCAGGTGCTGGCCATGGATCTCGGAGAGATCCTCGGCAGGATCGGCCACCGACGCTTTTCGCCCGGTGATTCGCGGAGAGATGGGATTGCTGCCGGTGAAGTGGGCACAGATCTCGAGCAGATGCCGGGCGGCGATCACCTCCAGCCCGTCCACCAGGGCCGCTTCTGCGGCATTGGCTTCGGGAACCACCAGGGTACGTCCCGCGGCACGGGCCTGCAGCGCGGCGGGAAGGATTCCCCGCACTGCGCGAAGTTCTCCGCTCAGGGCCAGTTCGCCATACAGTTCATACTCCGCCAACCGCTCGGCAGGAAGCTGTCCCGAAGCGGCGAGGATCCCCATGGCGATGGGCAGGTCGAAACGCCCCCCCTCCTTGGGCAGATCGGCGGGGGCCAGGTTGATGGTGATGCGCTGCATCGGGAAGTCGAAATGGCTGTTGAGCAGGGCGCCCCTCACCCGGTCCTTGCTCTCCTTGACCGCCGTTTCGGGGAGGCCGACGATGTTGAGGGCGGGGAGTCCGTTGGAGAGGTGCACCTCGACGATCACCTCCGGCGCATCGATACCGGATTGTCCCCGGCTATAGGTGGTAGCCAGTGGCATGCTCTCCATCCCCCGGGTGGAGTGCTATGTTTCCTGGTTCCGTTTCAGCTGCGCCTCCAGCTCGGCGATCTGCTTCTCCAGCTGCTCCAGTTTGGTGCGGCTGCGGGCCAGCAGGTCACGCTGGACCTCGAACTCCTCGCGGGTCACGAGATCCATGCGGCTGAAGACCATCTGCATGGCGGCGTGGAGGTTTTTTTCCAGATCCTGCCTCAGCTGGCTGTCTCCGCCGGGCAGGGAGCGCATCACCTGGCGCACGATCTTTTCCAGAAAGTCGGGATTCATCATGATTGGCATTGTACCGGGAAGTGTGTCTGGTTTGTAGTTCGTTGTTCTGTCGTTCAGTCAGTGGGCGGTGACGGTCCGTTTGTGCACCGAGTTGGTGCAAGGAGCGTGAACGGCGTGCTATCATCAGCCATCGGCAAACAGCGAGGAAAAACCACCATGAAACTGATAACGGCGATTATCAAACCTTTCAAACTGGACGATGTTCGTGAGGCGCTGTCCGAGATCGGCGTGCAGGGAATCACGGTTACCGATGTCAAGGGGTTTGGACGGCAGAAAGGACACACCGAGCTCTATCGGGGTGCCGAGTATGTGGTGGATTTCCTGCCCAAGGTGAAGATCGATGTCGCTGTCCCGGATGACATGGCGGATGGTGTGATCAATGCAATCACCCAGTCCGCCAACACCGGCAAGATCGGGGACGGGAAGATCTTCGTGCTGGAACTGGAGCAGGCGGTCCGTATCCGCACCGGAGAGACCGGAGAGGAGGCGCTCTGAACTCCGGGATAAAGGGGAAGGCCAATGCCTTTTGAGACCAGCTTGCCTTACATGCGCGAAGTGAACGAGAAATTTGGCACCTTCATCTGGTGATTGATCGATAACGGAACATTCCCATCCCCTGTTGCACCACCATGGTGCGAGCAGTGAGTCGCGAGAACTTGTTTTCCAGGTTAACCTGCTGATTGAATTCGTATTAGCCCCGCTTGGCATGGGCCATGCCTTCCTCTCCCAGTCGATATATGAGACCCCTATTCAGGCACTGCGGTTGACAATGGGGTCAAGTGTGCAATGCAACGTGGCGGAATCCTGATCGGCTTGCGGGTTTCCGCATGACGAGGAGAATCAGTGATGAAATTAGTGACAGCCATCATCAAACCCTTCAAGCTCGATGATGTTCGCGAAGCGCTCTCGGAGATAGGCGTGCAGGGTATCACCGTGACCGAGGTCAAGGGATTTGGTCGGCAGAAGGGCCATACCGAGCTCTATCGCGGGGCCGAGTATGTGGTGGATTTTCTGCCCAAGGTGAAGATCGACATTGCGGTCAGCGACTCGCTGGTGGATCAGGTGATCGATACCATCACCAAGGCGGCCAATACCGGCAAGATCGGCGACGGCAAGATCTTTGTCCTGGGGCTGGAGCAGGCCGTACGGATTCGCACCGGAGAGTCCGGTGACGAGGCGCTCTGACAAGACATCTCAGCGGAGGGTAGCCAAGTGGATGTAGCAAATAATATAAAAGATCTGAGTTATGCGCTGGACACGTTCTATTTCCTGATGTCCGGCGCGCTGGTGATGTGGATGGCCGCCGGCTTCGCCATGCTGGAGGCGGGTCTGGTGCGGGCCAAGAATACCGCCGAGATCCTCACCAAGAATATCGCCCTGTTCGCCATCGCCTGCATCATGTACATGCTGGTGGGATACAGCATCATGTATCCGGCGGATGGCAACGGGATCTTCCCGGCGCTGGATCTCTCTTTCATGTTCGGTGGAGACAACGATCCGGCCGAGGTGCTGGCCCAGGATTTGGGTGCCTGGTATGACGGGTCCTACTATTCCGGCATGGCCGACTTCTTCTTCCAGGTGGTATTCGTGGCCACTGCCATGTCCATCGTCTCCGGTGCGGTGGCCGAGCGGATGAAGCTGTGGAGTTTTCTTGCCTTTGCCGTGGTGATGACCGGTTTCATCTACCCGCTGCAGGGCTACTGGAAGTGGGGCGGCGGCTTTCTGGACGGGCTGGGATTCAGTGATTTCGCCGGCTCCGGCGTAGTACATCTGTGCGGTGCAACGGCGGCGCTGGCCGGCGTGCTTCTGCTTGGCGCCCGCAAGGGCAAATATGGTCCTGACGGTCAGGTGAACGCCATCCCCGGCGCCAATCTGCCGCTGGCTACCCTCGGTACCTTCATCCTCTGGCTGGGCTGGTTCGGTTTCAACGGCGGCTCCGAGCTGATCATATCCAACGTGGGCGAAGCCAATGCGGTGGCCGCCGTATTCGTCAACACCAATGCCGCGGCAGCGGGGGGCGTGGTGGCTGCCCTGATCACCGCCCGGCTGATGTTTGGCAAGGCGGATCTCACCATGGCATTGAATGGCGCACTAGCCGGGCTGGTGGCCATCACCGCCGAGCCGTTGGCTCCTTCACCCCTCTGGGCGACCATCGTGGGTGTCATCGGCGGCGTTCTGGTGGTGTTCTCCATCGTCACCATGGACAAGCTGAAGATCGATGATCCGGTGGGCGCCATTTCCGTACACGGTATCGTCGGTATGTGGGGACTTCTGGCGGTGCCTCTCTCCAACGGAGATGCCAGTTTCCTGGCACAGATCATCGGTCTGGTGACCATCGTGGTGTGGACCTTTGCCGCCAGCTTCGTGACCTGGTTCGTCATCAAGCTGTTGTGGGGTATCCGGGTCAGCGAGGAAGAAGAGTATGAAGGTGTCGACGTGGGTGAGTGCGGTCTGGAAGCCTACCCCGAGTTCACCAACAAATAGCTTCCTTCCACACCATCCGGTGATGCACCAAAACGGGCGCTTCGGCGCCCGTTTTGTATGACGGGGGCCGGTTTTACGTTTCGCTCTGGTACTTGTTTGCCAGTTCGTCCAGCGGTTCGTTCCACTCCTCTTCGTTCATCTCGGTATCGGCGAACAGGGTTTCGCTGCTGTCGATTTCGTCATAAGGTCCCAGCCAGTTTTCCGGCTCTGCGGTGGGATCGATCTCCAGCTGTTCCCAATCGTCGCGGTCGATCTCTTCGAGTGTCCCGTCGAAGTATTGCAGCATGATCATCCCCGTATCTTCGTCCTTGGCAACCACGACGAACTCCTGTCCCTTGTCGAGGTGACGGTACCACTGGTCGACAATCGGTTCCTGTTTTTCGGTCATGGTTTCCTCCCGATGCCCGGCAATTGTTATAGCTTTTGCTATCTTTAAGTATATGCGTTAATGGCAATCTGTCATGTTGGAGAATGGAACGATGAATGGCACCTCACATCCACCCCAGGTCGGTGCTCCCGATCCGGAGCTGAAAAACTCCCCCATCGCCGACGAGGAGAGTGATGATTTCGATGTTCTCAAGCAGGAGCTGCCCGGCGAGCCTTGCTGCTATTTCAACAACGTCTCTTATCCGCATGGCGGTTACGTCTGCAGCGGAGAGACCTTGTTGCGCTGCGATTATGGCATCTGGGTACGGCAGGGGGGATGTGACCCCGACAATCCCTGAGCCGGGCAGGCAGGAGAGGGCGGGATGAGCGGCCAGGCAGCACGGCGCAGCGACGGCGTCCGGGTGGTGAGCGATGAAAGCCGCTTCCCTCTGTGGTACGAGCACGAGGGGGAGGGGCTGCTGTTTGCGACCGCCCTCCACTCCGGGCATCTGCTGCGCCCCGAGGTGAAGGCGCAGATGGCGCTGGACGAGGCCACGCGGCTACGGGAGGAGGATCCCTGGACCGATCAGTGGGCGGAGCGGATCGCGCCCAACTGGATCATCCCGGCCCGTTCCCGTTTCGAGGTGGACCTGAACCGGGCGCGGGAGGAGGCGGTCTATCTCTCCCCCGGAGATGCCTGGAACCTGAGGGTGTGGAAACACACCCCCGATGGCGCCATGGTGGAGCGCTCGCTCGCGGAGCATGATGCCTTCTATCGGGAGCTGGAGGCATTTCTCAAACGGATGGAGCGGCGCTACGGCCGGTTCGTGGTCTATGACCTGCACGCCTACAACCATCGGCGTGCGGGCCCCGATGCGCCACCGGCCGATCCCGCCACCCACCCCGACATCAACCTGGGGACCGGCACCATGGACCGCGAGCGCTGGGCGCCGGTGGTGGAGCGCTTCCTGCACGACCTGCGCAACTACGATTTTCCCGGTCGGCGTCTCACTGTGGGCGAGAACGTGGTATTCAAGGGGCGCTATTTCCCCTGGTGGGTCCACACCCACTTCCCGGAGACCGGTTGTGCGCTGGCCATCGAAGTGAAGAAATTCTACATGGATGAATGGACCGGCAGGGTTGACCCGGTGCTGGTCAAGGCGGTGCAGGATGCTATCGCCGCTACCGTTCCAGGGGTGATCGAAGAGCTGAAACGGCTGTGAACGGGGAGCAGGAGCAGCGGTTGCCGGACCCGGCCCTCGACGAGGAGTTCATCGCCTCCATCGTCGAACCGCTGAAGAAGAGCAGCTGGGTACGGCGCAAGCTGCCGGGCTGGGGGCGCCTGCACATCGATCGGCGCCTGCCGTTCCTCTGCGTCTATCGTCGGCCGGTGGATCGGCCCGATCCGGGGACCCGATCCCTGCTGCTGGGCGAGGCCGCCTACCTGCTGGCCTCCGCTGAGCCGCGGCAACACCCGTCGCTGCAGGCGCTGGTCCGGGAGATCGCCGCCATCCAGGGGGCGGCGTTCGGCGCCTTTCTGCTGCTGGAGATCTGGGCGGAGGAGATGGCCGCGGAGGAGACGCCCCGCTTCCGTATCGTCGCACCCGTCCACGGCACGCCGGCGGCGCTGCTGGAGACCCTGGAGAACAGTCTGCTGGGTGTCCGGGCGGACGGGCGGGAACCGGAGGTGAAGGTGGACTACCGGCCCCGCTGTGCCCCTCCGGGGATGCCGCCGCTGCTGGAATCATCATCCCCGCTGCGGGAGGTGAAGACGCTGATGCTGGGCCTCGGTGTCCCGGCGCTCTACCGGGATGCCGACACCGGGGCGCTCTTCCCTTTTGAACTCGAGCGGTTCAGGCACGATCTGGGACGGGCACTGAAGAAGGGGTTCTACGCCTTCGCCCATGGCTGCACCCGCCACCGCCCGGCCCACTATTTCGAGCTGGGGCGTCACGCCATGACCCCGGTGGTGCAGGAGAGCGATGCCGCGCTGGCCGGCATCAGTCGCGATTTCGATCTCCTGCTGCATGTCACGCCGGTCAACGTGCCCGATGCCTGGGAGTCCTTTCGCAAGGGGGGATACGACCGTGCACCGGAATTCCTCTACCGGCCGAGGCCCCTGCAGCCCGCGAAACTCAAACGGCAGCTCTACCGGATACCCCTGGAGCGGATCGAGGATCCCACCCTGTCCGCCCTGTTCACCGCCAAGCGGGACGAACTGGATCGCCAGATCACCCTGATTGCCGATCGCGGCACCCGCCGTTTTCTCCGGGGCAGCCAGCAGATCTATGGCGAGGTGAGCGAAAGCCTGCTGAGAGAGGCCCACCGGCTGCTGGCACTGCCGCCGCCGGAAAAGGACGGGGTAGCATCCCCGCCGCCGCTGGATGCAAGGGCCTTTGCCACCCGGGCCCGGGAGGAGCTGGACCGCTACCGGGAGGAGTGCCCCGACTTCTCCGCCCGTCTGGAGATCAGGGAGGACATCTCCGGGCTGATGGTCTCCCGCGGCAACCTGCTGGTGGGGGTCGATGCCCGTGTGCCGGCCGGACGGGTGGCCGCGGCCATCGCCCACGAGGTGGGAACCCATCTCCTCACCTGGTTCAACGGCGGCCGGCAGCCCTTTCGCCAGCTCCAGGTGGGGCTGGCCGGCTACGAGGCGTTGCAGGAGGGGCTGGCCGTGCTCGCCGAATATCTGGTCGGCGGGCTGGATACCGCCCGCCTGAGGCTGCTCGCCGGACGGGTGGCCGCCGTGCACTGTCTCGCCGAGGGGGCCGATTTCGTGGAAACCTTCCGGGAACTGCACAAGGGCTGGCACTTTTCGCCCCGGAGCGCCTTCCTCATCTCCATGCGGGTCTTCCGCGGTGGCGGATTCACCAAGGACGCCATCTACCTGCGGGGCCTGCTCGAGCTCCTGGAGCATCTCGGCAAGGGCGGTGAACTGGAACCGCTGCTGCTCGGCAAGTTCGCCCTGGAGCACATCTCCTTCATCGAGGAGCTGCGCTGGCGCAGGATCCTTGAGCCGCCCCCGTTGCGCCCCCATTATCTGGAGACGGAGGCGGCGCAGGCACGATTGGCGCGGTTGCGCCAGCGGCCGTCGTTGCAGACCCTGATGGAGGAGGGCATACGGTGAAACTCGGTATCGTGGTGAACGACATCGCAACGGAGCGGGCGGGCTACACCACCACCCATCTCGCCATGGCCGCCACCAACCTCGGGCACGAGGTGTGGTACATGGGGGTGGCCGATTTCGCCTACGACCCGGACGAAAATGCCCATGCACGGGCCCGCTCCGTTCCCATGCGGCGCTACCGGACCGGCCGCTCCTACCTGGACCGGCTGCGGGGAGAGGAGGCACAGGCGCGACGCATCACCCTCGAGGAGCTGGACGTACTGCTGCTGCGCAACGATCCGGCGGAAGATGTCATCAAGCGGCCATGGGCGCGTCTGGCCGGGATCAACTTCTCCCGCCTGGCCATGCGTCACGGCGTCATCGTGCTCAACGATCCCGATGGTCTGGCCCAGGCCGTCAACAAGATGTATCTACAATACTTCCCCGAACAGGCCAGACCCGCCACCCTCATCACCCGTGATCCGCGGGAGATAAAGGAGTTCATCCGCAGCCAGGGCGGATGGGGCGTGCTCAAGCCGCTCTCTGGCTCCGGTGGGCACAACGTCTTTCTGGTGCGGCCGGACGAGGAGGCCAACATCAACCAGATGATCGAAGCGGTCTCCGCCGAGGACTACGTCATCGTGCAGGAGTATCTGCGTGAAGCCGCCGCCGGCGACACCCGCCTGTTCCTGATGAACGGCGAACCGCTGCAGCACCAGGGGAAATACGCCGCCCTCCACCGTGCCCGCCGTCCCGGAGATGGCGACATGCGCAGCAACATGACCGCCGGTGCCATCTCCCGCCCCGCCACCATAGACGACCACATCCTGGAGCTGGTGGAGATCGTCCGTCCCAAACTGATCCAGGACGGCATGTTCCTCGTCGGGCTGGACATCGTCGGCAACAAGCTGATGGAGATCAACGTCTTCAGCCCGGGCGGAATGCTCAGCGCCGAACGTTTCACCGATGTGCCCTTCTGCCGCCTGATCATCCACGCCCTGGAGCACAAGGTGGAGCAGATGCGCCGCTATCATCACCGGTTGAGCAACCGGGAGATTGCCATGTTGTGAACGCCGCTGTCATCTATCATGGGGCGGGTTGCCCGGGTGGGCCGAAGCCGGTGGGATAGCGCATTACTTGTTGAGTGTAATTTAATAATCTGATAGCCTCCGGAGGTAAAAGAGGGGATTGTTCGCACCATGGCCGGGCTTCCTCCAGGCTGGGGGAAGTGGGGCACTGTTTCCGAAGGGCGAGGGGGGAACACGACATGCCGCCTGGTGGGCGCCTGTGGGTTCTCGCAGAAAGGGAAGAGATTGGGGGAGGGGAGCATTTCGATGTTTTCCCGGTGGGGTCAGATCAAAGGGGTCAGAGTAATTGATTTTCCCCTCCCGCTGCGGTAGAGTACAAAAAGGTCAACCGAAGGTAACCAACAGTGGCCCGACTCCGCCGCCTGAGCCTGCCCGGCGTTCCGCAACACATCATCCAGCGCGGCAACAACCGCCAGGCCTGTTTCTTCACCGAAGAGGACTACCCGGTCTATCTGGACAAGCTCAAGGAGTACAGCCGGAAATATGGCGTAGCGGTCCACGCCTACGTTCTGATGACCAACCATGTTCACCTGCTGTTGACGCCGGAGGAGGCGGACGGGGTGAGTCGGTTGATTCAATCCCTTGGTCGCTACTATGTTCGCTATGTGAACCAGCGCCATGGCCGTAGCGGCACGCTATGGGAGGGGCGCTTCAAGTCCTGCCTGGTGGATAGCGAGAACTATTTTCTGACCGTCAGCCGCTACATCGAGCTCAACCCTGTCCGTGCCGGGATGGTGGCGGAGCCTGGGGAGTATCCCTGGTCGAGCTACCGGAGAAACGCCTTGGGAAAGCCCATCGAGCTGATAACGCCCCATGCCTGCTATCTGTCATTGGGAAAGACGGAGGCGCGAAGGCGGAACGCCTACCGAGCCCTGTTCGACGAGGCGATTGCCGAGCACAAGCTCAAGGAGATTCGGGATGCGGTCAACAAGGCTTGGGTGTTGGGCGGAGAGGGTTTCAGGAAGCGGATAGAGAGGCGAACCGGGCGCCG
>Ga0256832_1000268_pt1 | contig 33001 bp, 35 predicted proteins | sample 134614metaG_FD_190534 | JGI IMG/M metagenome (GOLD analysis project Ga0256832, IMG submission 190534) | Hydrothermal vent microbial communities from Lau Basin, Pacific Ocean - 134-614 | ecosystem: Environmental > Aquatic > Marine > Hydrothermal vents | place: Pacific Ocean: Lau Basin | collected...
AGATAAAAATTTTTATGATGGTTTAAAACTTTTTATAAAAAATTACAGCTTTAAAAAAGCATCGTGGAACGATATACAAAAATCTTTTGAAACTGTATCTAAAAAGAATTTAGACTGGTTTTTTAAGCAGTGGCTTTACAGAAAAGGGATACCTCAGATAGAGATACAAAAGCCAGAAGTTAAAGTTTCTAAAGGCAAATTCTTAGTTTCTTTTGATATTGTGCAAAAAAATGAACCTTACATCTTAGGTATTCCAGTGGTTATAAAAACAGTTTTTGGTGATGTTAAGAAAGTTATCAGACTTTCAAAAAAGAAACAGAGTTTTAAACTTTATCTAAATGATGAACCGATCAAATTAGTATTTGATCCTGATTATGACCTGTTTAGGAGTTTATCAAAAGATGAAAAACCTCCTGTTCTTTATGATTTTTTAGGTGCAAAAAAAGTGGTTTTTGTTGTTGATAATAAACTAATAAATAAATACCAGCCGCTTATAAACATATTTAAAAATCATCAGATCGTTTCACCTGAAAATCTGAATTATAAAACGATGAAAAATAACTACCTTATTTTCCTTGATAAAACAAATCCTAAAATAAAATTTTATTTTGGGGATGTTCAGTTCAGGCAGGATTTCCACCTTATCTCCAAGAAAAATCCGTGGGATAGTATAAAATCTGTATTGCTTATTAATGCAGTTGATAAGTTTGAGATAAATATGATTTCTCGAAGGCTTAAACATTACGGAAAATATTCTGAACTGATCGGTAAAGATGGAAGGATTATTCAGAAAAAAGTTTATCCTTCAGAAAAGGGAATCAATGTAAACCTTAGAAAAAAGACCGTAGGCGTTTATTTACCTTTAGTTGAAGATATAAATACAATCATTTCAAACTTAGAAAATGAGCGTATTGTTTACGTAGGTGAACAGCATAATAAGTTTTCCCATCATACAACACAGTTAGATATAATCAAGGGACTTTATAAAAAACATAAAAAAGTTGCCATTGGGATGGAGATGTTCCAGAGACCATTCCAGAAATATATAGATCAGTATATAAACGGGCAGATCGATGAAAGAACGTTCTTAAAAAAGACAGAGTATTTTAAGAGATGGGGATTTGATTATAACCTTTATAAACCAATAATCGACTATGCAAAAGAACATAAGATTCCTATTATTGCTTTAAATATAGAAAAAGAAATAACAAAAAAGGTTTTAAGAAAAGGGATAGATTCACTTTCAGAAGAAGATAAGAAAAAACTGCCTGAAGACATCGATTTTTCGAATATAAAATACAAGGAAAGATTAAAAAAAATATTTTTTGAACATAAAGGATCAAATCATATGAACTTTGACTACTTTTATCAGGCTCAAGTTCTATGGGATGAAACAATGGCAGAATCAATTGACAAATATCTGAAAAAACATCCGTATTTCAGAATGGTTGTGATGGCAGGAAACGGTCATATTGCTTATAAAGATAGTATTCCTTTGAGATGTTTTAGAAGAAATGGATTTTTCTTTAAAACTGTTTTAAACGATGAAGAAGAGGATCCAGAAATTGGAGATTATGTTGTATATCCGCAGGATTTAAAAGGTGAACAGGCTCCGAAGTTAGGTGTTTTAATTGAGGATAAAAATGGGAAAGTTATAATAAAAAAAGTATTAAAAGGTAGTCTTGCTGAGAAAATTGGGTTAAAAAAAGGCGATCAGATTGTTAAGATGAACGGTTATCCAATAAAGGATATATATGATTTAAAGATTGAGCTTTACTTTTTAGGTCAAAATGGAAAAGGGATATTAGTGATAAAAAGAGGAAGAAATTTAAAAGAGATAAATATAAACCTTGAAAAGTAAAAAATCGGGGAAAGCTTTCCCCGATTCATAAAAATTATCTGAGTAATTGCATAACAAGTTGAGGCTGTTGATTTGCCTGAGCAAGCATAGCCATACCAGACTGCATGAGTATTTGATTTCTTGTGAAATCTGACATCTCTTTTGCAAAATCAACGTTTCTAATACGGGATTCTGCTTCTGATGTATTTACTCTTGTTGTTTCATTATTTGAGATAATTTTTTCAAGTTCAATCTGTGCAGAACCAAACTGAGCTGCAATATCATCAACTGCTTTAATTAAATCATCTACAGTTTTTACAGAATCATTTGCACAAGCCTGTGAAGTAACATCAATAGTATATCCAGTAGCTCCAATAGTAACTAAAGAAGCAGATGCCATAGATGCACTTCCAGTAGCTGCAACAACTCCAGCACCAGCTGTAGCAGAAGTTACAGTTAATTCTTGATCTGTTCTACCACCATAATGAATTGTAAATGTTGTAGTTGTTCCACTTGAGAAAAGGTTTTGTCCATTGAATTCAGTATCTTCAAATATCTTTTTAACAGAATCTATCAGCTTATTAATATCCTGCTGAATTTGAGCTCTTGATGTATCATCAGATGTGTTTGATGCCTGAATTGTTTTAGCTTTAACATCATTTAATATGTTGTAAACTTCTGATAAGGCACCCTGTGCAATCTGAGCAATACTTACTCCATCCTGTGCATTTCTTGTTCCTTGATCTAACGAAATAGCATATGTTTTTAACTGGTCTGCTATAAATAAACCTGCAGCATCATCAGCAGCTCTGTTTACTCTATAGCCAGTTGCTAATCTTTCTAAGTTTTTGTTCATATTAGCTTCTGTTTTTAGAAGATTAGCGTGTGTGAAGTCTGACTGAAAGTTGTAGTTAATTCTTAGTGCCATGACTAAATACCTCCAATTTTTTTGTTGGATTCTATTATCGGAGAGGTTTTTTGATTTTTTAGTCTTTATGTATCTTTTTTGAAAATGTTGATAAATCTTACTTATATTGTTTATATATTGTTTAATAGAAAATGACAATACTTTGAAAAATTTGAAAAATTTAAGATTTTATATAAAATATTACAAACTCTAATGAGGAAGGTAATCTATGCAAAAAGCAGAAGCTAAAATCCCAAAAGGATATAGAAATACAAAGCAAAGACAGGCTATTTTAGAGATTTTAGAAAGTCTTGAAATTCCAGTTCATGCTGAAGACATATATATGAAACTAAAAGAAAAAGGAATGAATATAAGTTTATCTACAGTATATAGAAATCTTGAAATGCTTATGTCAGAAGGTATCGTAGTAAAATCCCATATGATGAATGAAGATAAAGCAAGATACGGACTATCAGATAAAAAACATTTTTTAGTATGTGAAAGTTGTGGAAAGATACTGATAATAGACAACTGCCCATTTGATGTATTTAAAAAAGAGCTTATGGAAGTTCATCAGTTTGATATAACAGGGCACAGTATTGAAGTCTATGGAATATGCCCTGAATGCAAAACTAAGAATAAAAAGAAAATCTCTGCTTAACTTTTTTTAACAAACTCTTTAAAATTCTTTAAAAGTTGAAGTCCAGCTTTCTGACTTTTTTCAGGATGGAACTGGACTGCCCATACATTGTCTTTCTGTACAGATGAAACAAATTCCACAGAATAATCAGTCGTAGAAGCAACTATAGTTTCATCTTTAGGAACCACATAAAAAGAATGGACAAAATAAAAAAACTCATTTTCTTTTATATCTGAAAAAAGACCTTCTTCCTGTTTTTTATGAATCTGATTCCATCCCATATGTGGAACTTTGAAACCTTCTTTATTTTCAAATCTTATTACCTTACCTTTAAAAATACCTAATCCTTCATGTTCACCAAATTCATATCCATATTCAAAAAGAATCTGAAGACCTAAACATATCCCTAAGAAGGGTTTTCCTTTTTCGATCGATTTAATGATTTTGTCTTTGAGTCCAAATCTTTCAAGATTATGAACCGCATCACCAAAAGCGCCTACACCGGGGACGATGATACCTTTTGCATTTTCTACATCTTTTGGATCTGAAGATACTTTAACATCAAGTCCCACCGTTTCAACTGCTTTGGCAACACTTCTTAAATTTCCCATTCCATAATCAACAACTATAATCATTCAGTAAAACCTTCCTTTAGTTCTTTTACTAAGTTTTTCATACCTTCAGAATCTTTTTTACCCTGCAGTTTTACAATAGCACTTCCTACAATAACTCCATCAGCAATTTTTGATAACTGCTGTGTATGTTCTTTCTTAGAAACACCAAAACCAACTGCAACATACTTTCCTGTCAATTCTTTAATCTCTTTCACTTTATTTCTTAGTTCTTCCCACGGAAGAGTTTCCCTTTCTCCTGTGATTCCTGTAAGGGATACATAATATATGAAACTATCAGTTAAAGATCCAATAAGTCTCACCCTATTCTCATTGGAAGTGGGAGCAAGTAAAAACACAAGTTCTAATCCATGTTTATTTGCTATCTTTTTAAAGTCTTCCGATTCTTCAGGCGGCAAATCTGGAACAATAAAACCATCTATTCCGTTTTCTTTTGCCAGTTTGCAAAAATTTTCTTCACCGAAAACAAATATTGGATTGTAATATGTCATTGCTATCAGGGGCACATTGGGATTTTTTTCTTTTATCTCTTTTGTTATTTCAAAAACATTAATAGGTGTAATTCCATCTTTAACTGCTTTTTCATGGGCTACCTGAATGGTCGTTCCGTCTGCAACAGGGTCAGAAAACGGAACCCCAACCTCTAAAATGTCAGCACCAGAATCTATTAAGGCTTGGGCTGTTTCTATGCTATCTTTTACGGATGGATATCCTGCCATAAAATAGCATATTAAAGGTTTCTTTTTTTGGAAAATTTCTTTTATCAATTTATAAAACTCCTTTATGTGTAAACTTTCATAAGTTCTGCAGCTTTTCTGGCATTTTCTCTTGCTTCCATTAGCGAATCTGCAGTGGCAAGTGCTACACCCATTCTTCTTTTAGGTCTTGTTGTAGGTTTTCCAAAAATTCTGATTTTGGTATTTGGGATAGAGAGAGCCTGTTTTATACCCTCATAAGAAGGAGCAACTCCGTAGTCTTTGGCATGGAAACAGTAAGATGCACCTGTTGAAACGAGATCTATACTGATGGGAAGTCCCAATATTGCCCTTAAATGTATTTCAAACTCGGACATATTCTGAGTTACCATTGTAACCATTCCTGTGTCGTGTGGACGAGGTGAGATTTCGTTAAACCATACTTCATCATCTTTTACAAATAGTTCACATCCGAAAATACCATATCCACCTAAAGCATCTGTAACGGTTTTAGCTATGTATTTAGCTTTTTCTATTGCAATCGGCGATACAGGTTGAGGTTGCCAGCTTTCCCAGTAATCACCTTCAACCTGAAAATGTCCAATCGGTTCACAGTATAAAGTCCCCTGATTTTTTGTTCTGACAGTTAAAAGTGTTATTTCAAAATCAAAGTCAATAAATTCTTCAATAATTACCTGTCCTGCTCCGCCTCTGGCATTTTCCTGTGCGTATTTCCATGCAAATTCTATATCCTCTTCAGAATTTAAAACAGACTGACCCTTTCCAGAAGAACTCATAACAGGTTTAACCACACAAGGAAATCCTATTTTCAAAACTTCCTCTCTAAATCTGTTGAACTCTTCAGCAAATGAATATTTAGACGTTTTCAGTCCTAACTCTTCTGCGGCAAGTTTTCTTATTCCGACTCTATCCATTGTGTATTTAACAGCTTTTGCAGAAGGTATTACAGTAAAACCTTCCCTTTCAAGTTCTAAAAGAACATCTGTGTTTATTGCCTCAATCTCAGGAACTATAAAATCAGGTTTCTCTCTATAGACTATATTCCTTATTTGATCAGCATTTTTCATATCAATAACATAATATCTATGTGCAACCTGTTGGGCAGGTGCGTATTGGTAACTATCCACTGCAATAACTTCTATACCTATTCGCATTGCTTCAATGGCAAACTCTTTTCCAAGTTCACCACTACCTAAAAGCAGTATTTTGGTAGCATTATATGCCATCGGCGTTCCGATTCTCATGATACACCTCAAAATTGAATTTAATAAATAAAATTATAAAACATTTATAACAAATGATTAATTAACATTTTCGCATTTGAAGTTTTTGAGTTCTGGCTGTATGGTTATATGGTTAATGCCTTCTTTTCTTAAAATCTCAATTATCTGCTGGATAATCTCATCAACTCTTTTGAAAGATAAACCATCTTTTAATGTTATATGTCCTGAAAAATATATATCATTAGAAGACAGAGCCCATACATGAATATCATGAACACTCTCAATCTCAGGAATTTTTAATATCTCTTCTTCTATTTTATTTAGATTGAACTGTTCAGGAACACCTTCCATCAGGATTTTATAACTTTTTTTCAAGATAGGAACTGTTTCTTTTAAGATATAAAGACTGAAGAGTATAGAAATTACAGGGTCTATCCAGTAAATATGGAAAAAGTATATAAAAATACCGCCTATTACAACAGCCAACGATATGCCAGCATCACTTAACAAATGTAGATAAGCAGCAGAGATATTTAGATCTTCGTGATGATGGTGATGATCATCATCACCGTGTCCGTGATGATGAAACCCTAAAATAAAAACAGATAAACTGTTTAAAACGAAAGCAATAAATCCAACAACAATAACATATAGCCCTTCAATTTCTTCTGGAAATAAAAGTCTTTCAATTCCAGAAAAGATGATAAAAAACACAGCACCAACTAAAAAAAGAGCATTTACAAATCCTGCCATAGCCTCAGCACGGAGATAACCGAATGTCATTGTTTCGGTTGGTTTCTTGGTCATCCAGATAGCAGCAATAAGTGCAATTATTAGTGAAACAACATCTTGAAAGTTATGAACTGCATCTGTTATAAGTGCCAGCGAATTGCTTATAAATCCAAATAAAACCTGAGCAATTACAATTCCTAAGTTTAAAGCAATAACTAAATAAAGTTTTTTTATGTTCTTATTTATTTCCAAGTCTTACCACCTACCAGAAATTGATAACATTACTATAATATTATTTATGAAAAAAATAAAAATTATTTTTTTGAGCTTCTTGTTTATTTTGAGTTACGGTTGCTATTTAGATGATAATCATGATCATTTTCGTAAAGGTTGTGATACCAACTCAGATTGTAAGATAGATCAGTTTTGTAAAAAAGAAGATGGCGATTGCAATGGTATCGGTGAATGTGTAGAAAAACCCGAAGTTTATCCAATGATATTTGATCCTGTGTGTGGATGTGATGGAAAAACATACTCAAATAAATGGGAAGCGTGGCATTTCGGAACGAATGTAGCATATAAAGGAGAATGCATAAAGAAATAATGGTAAAAAACAAAGGAAAATCTGAAATTTTAAACTTTAAAATAGATAAAGAAAGTGAAGGTAAAAGAATTGATCAATTCTTATCCTCTGCATATCCAGAATTTTCACGTTCTTATTACCAAAATCTTATTAAAGAAGGATACGTTCTAAAAGATGATAAACCAGTTAAAAAACCATCAACGAAAATAAAAGAAAGTGAAGAATATACATTAATCATCCCGCCACCTGAAAAAATAGATATTGTCCCAGAAAATATACCTCTTGATATCTACTATGAAGATGAAGATCTTGCTGTTATTTATAAACCACCTGGGATGGTTGTTCATCCATCGCCAGGGCATTCTTCAGGGACTTTAGTAAATGCCCTTCTGTACCATTTTGAAAATGTTTCTGAATATGGTGGAAGAGAAAGAGCAGGTATAGTTCATAGGCTTGATAAGGATACTGCAGGGCTTATGATTGTTGCAAAATCAGAATTTGCACATAAAGAACTTCAAAAACAGTTTCAGGATAGAACTGTAGATAAGAGATATAAAGCCATTGTTACAGGAATTGTTAAGAAAGACCATGGAACTATCGATTTTCCAATAGGAAGATCGATTCATAATAGACAAAAAATGGGAATACATAGCACAAGTTCAAGGGATGCACTTACCGAATACTGGACAGAAAAACGTTCCGAAGAACATAATCTAACACTGGTTGATATAAAACTCCATACAGGAAGAACACACCAGATAAGAGTTCATTTCTCAACAATAGGACACCCACTTTTTAATGATAAAGTTTACGGTTTTAAATTATCACAGTTAAAATCAGAAGAGATGAAAGAAATTGCAAAAAATATGGATTATCATGCCCTTGTTGCTTATAAAATTGGTTTTTACCATCCTCGAACAAATGAATATAAGGAATTCCAGCTTGAAGAGTTTCCTGAAGTAATTAAAACTATAATTAAAAATTTGAAATGAAATTGTTGACAAAATAAGGTTGTCGGTATATTATATTTATCCGTTGTTTGAAACGGGCGGTTAGCTCAGTTGGCTAGAGCACCTCCCTTACAAGGAGGGGGTCATAGGTTCGAATCCTATACCGCCCATTTATTTTTACGGAGCCGTAGTTCAGCTGGCCCAGAACGCTGGCCTGTCACGCCAGAGGTCGCGGGTTCGAATCCCGTCGGCTCCGCCATTAATTCTAAAAATTAGGAAGAATATGCAACGAAAAAGAAATAAAGGACAATACGTTGTTCACAACGTAGAAACAGCCTTCAAAATACTATTCTTTTTAGCCGAAAATCCAAACTCACCATTAGAACATATAAAACAAAATATCAAAGGTACATCCCAACAAATAGATAAAATTTTAGAAGTATTAGTTGAAAGAGGCTATATCTATTTCAACAAAAAAAAGAAAACATTTTCTTTAGGAATTAAAAATTTCGAAATAGGACATTCATATCTTTCACATATAGAAATAAGAAAAATTTCTCGACCTTATTTACATAAGTTAGGTGATTTTATAAATGAAAATGTTTATCTGGCAACTATGAGTAACTGGGAAGTTGTTTATATAGATGCATATGAGATAGATAGAACCGTTGTTGTAAAATCCCGTGTTGGTAAACTTTTACCTGCATATGCATCTGCTTCAGGTAAAATACACCTTGCATACTTAAGTGATGATGAATTGGAAGAATTTTTTAAAGAAGTAGAATTTAGGAAGTTTACACCCAAAACTATAACAGACAAAGATGAACTCTTACAGCATCTAAAAAAAGTAAAAGAACAAGGTTATGCAATAGATGATGAAGAGTGGGAAAAGGAAGTAAGATGTTTATCAGTTCCTATCAGGAACTATTCTGGAAAGGTAATTGCGGCAATAACTCTATCTGCCCCTGCATACAGACTACCTTTTGAAAAAATAAATGAAATTAAAGATGAATTTTTACAGGCATCATCAGAAATTTCAGAAAAATTAGGTTACTATCAGGAAGCAAATGCAAGATAAGTTAATAAAATATACTAAAAAACTAGTAGAAATACCATCTGTAATAGGAAATGAAAAAGAAATAGCAGACTATACTGAAAATTTTGTGAAACAGTTTTATCCTGAGAAAAATATTCTCAGATATAACAACTCAATCATAGTTCATGATGATTTTAATCCTAATAAAAAAACCATAGCTTTAATAGGCCATCTTGATACTGTCCCTGGAGAGAATGATTATACAGGTCAGATAATAGATAATAAGATTTACGGTCTCGGTTCAAGTGATATGAAAGGTGGTCTTGCAGTTATGATGGGACTTATAGAACACTTTAAAGATAAAGAAAAAAGATTGAACACCATTTATGTTTTTTATGAAAAAGAAGAAGGCCCTTATGTGGATAATGGATTAGAACCTCTTTTATCAGATTATGACATTATTCAAAAAGCTAATCTGGCATTTGCATTGGAACCTACCAATAATGTAGTTCAGGTAGGTTGCGTAGGAACAATGCATGCATCTATTATTTTCAAAGGAAAAAGAGCACATTCTGCACGTCCATGGGAAGGTGATAATGCTATCCATAAATCTGCACAATTTTTGCAAAAATTAGCCGAGTTTGGACATAATGAAATAGAATTTGAAGGTTTAAAATACTATGAAGTTATGAATGCTACAATGGTAAATTATTCTGGAGGCAGAAATATTATTCCAGAAGAATTTGTAGTCAATGTGAATTATAGATTTGCTCCTGGAAAAACGATAGAGCAGGCCAAAGAAGATATAATTAAGCTTGTTGGAGATGAAGCTGAAGTAGAATTTACAGATCTTTGTCCTTCAGGTTCCGTATGTTTATACAATCCTGTTTTGTCAGAATTCCTTGAAAAATTTAAATTACCTGTGGAAGCTAAACAAGCGTGGACTGATGTAGCACGTCTCAGTTTGTATGGTATCGATGCAGTTAATTTCGGCCCTGGAGATCCTGCACAGGCACATCAAAGAAATGAATATATTCCAATTCCTAATTTAGTGGAAAATTTCAATTATTTTAAAAATTTTATTGAAAAATAATATCCTGAATATCTTCTTTATCTATTAAAGGTTTTCCGACAAAGTAATTTATCTTTTCATCTTCTTCAAGTTCTACTTTTATAACTCCTTTTATATGCTGTATAAAATCTTTATACACGTACGGATCAAGAGAGTCTTTTAATGTTTTTTTCAATAATGAAGTAGAAGGAATAGGAAAACTTAAAAGATTAAATCTAAAAAATTCTATTTTATTTAAAAATGGTAAAACCGATTCACTGATATTCTTTCCGATAAAAACAAGATCAGGTTCTAAAATTGAGGCGTCTTCTATACCTTCTTCAAAGGATCTTACATCAACATCTACATCCCTCTGAATAATGATTGAAGATTCATGTTTAATCAGATAAGACATTGGGTGTTCCAAAACATATATAAATTTTTCTGATCTTTTGTTTATGATGTTCAGTAAAGAGTAGTTAAACGCTGCATTTTTTAACCAGTGTTCACCGATAACAAAATATATACCCTGTGTTTCTTTTCCTAACTTTTCCGCAAATTCTATAAATCCGATTGGATCTCTAAACAGTTCTTTAGGTTCTGGAATATAATAAGGAACTTTCATTATGTTTAAAACGTAGCTACCCCTTTGCATTATATAGCTGACTCTAATTCTACCAACATATGGCATACCAAAAGAAAATATTTCTTTTTCCTGTAATAAAGATTTCATATGAATATTTGATCTGAGGGATATTAATGTATCTTTAACATCTCTTGCTGTTAACTTTCTATTGAAAAGTTTTCTGAATTGTTTCCCTTCTCTTTGAATGATTTCAGAACCAGGTATAAGTAATAATTCTATAAGTTCATGATTTTTCTCGAAATAGTTCAGTATCTCAGCGGCAAAATTCATAGCTACCCTCTAAAAGTATTTATAATTTATATTTCGTAAGGAAAGGCGAGAATCTTTAAATAAAAAAGGGGATTTTTATCCCCTTTAAAATTATAATCCTTTTGATGCTATATAAAGAATTAGATCCTTAACTCTGTTTGAGTATCCCCATTCGTTATCGTACCAGGAAGAAACGTGTACAAAGTTTCCATCAATTACATGTGTAGATAAAGCATCAAAAATAGATGAATGTGGATTTCCTACAATATCTGTAGAAACGATAGGGTCTTCTGTATATTCTAAAATTCCTTTAAGTTCTCCTTCTGCATACTTTTTCATTATGTCATTTATCTCTTCTGCAGTTGTGTTTTTAGAAACAACAACAGTTAAATCAACTAAAGAACCATCTGGAACAGGAACCCTCCTTGCAGTACCGTCCAATTTTCCTTTAAGTTCAGGTAAAACTTCACCTACCGCTTTTGCAGCACCTGTAGTAGTAGGAATAATATTAGCAGCTGCTGCCCTTGCTCTTCTTAAATCTTTGTGTGGTAAGTCAAGAATTCTCTGGTCATTTGTATAAGCATGAGTTGTTACCATATATCCTTTTTCAATACCAAATTCATTGTTTAATATCTTAGCAACAGGAGCTAAACAGTTTGTTGTACAAGAAGCATTTGAAATTATATGGTGGTTTTGTGGATCATATTTTTCTTCATTAACACCTAAAACTACTGTTAAATCAGGCTGTTTTGCAGGTGCAGAGATTATAACTTTTTTTGCTCCTGCCTGAAGATGTTTTCCAGCACCTTCCCTATCTCTAAAAATTCCTGTTGATTCTAAAACAATATCGACTCCAATCTCTTTCCATGGAAGCTCTGCAGGATCTTTTATGGCAGTAATTTCAATTTCTTTTCCATTTACTACAATTGAGTTTTCTTTAGCTTCAACAGTTCCGTTAAATCTTCCGTGAACAGAATCGTATTTTAATAGATGAGCAAGTGTATAAGCATCTGTCAAATCATTAATACCTACAATCTCAATTTCTTCATTTCCTACACAAGCTCTAAAAAAGTTTCTTCCAATTCTTCCAAATCCATTAATACCAACTCTAACGGTCATATCATTCCTCCTTCTGATTTAAATTGTTCTTTATATTATAAAATATAATTTACTAAATTACTTTAACACTATAAAAGGAGACAGTAATGATAAATATAGAAAAGATTCATTTACTACAGGATGATGTTCTTACATTCTTAGGTGGGATTCAGGATTTTCCGTTTATTTTCAGTGGATCTACTCTCTTGGCAAGGGCTTATTTACAGCACAGAAACTCTTACAATTTAGATTTTTTCGCAAAAGAAGAAGGTTTTGATACTGAAGAGATTAAAGAAATTATAGATACCATGTCAGATTTTTTTGACATTCAAGACCTTCCTTCAAAAGATTTTAGTTTTCCTAAAAATATAGAAAACAAAGTTTTTCAGGTAAACAGGAAAAAGGAAGAAGATACAAAAATACAGATTATTTTCTGGGAAAATCTGTTTGTTGGAAAATTTGAAACGGTTCCTATAGAATTTGGGATAGAAATTGAAGATATGTCAGGAGTTTATAATAGAAAAATAAATGATATTTTCAATGAACCTTTAAATACAGAACATTTCATGGATCTATATGCCTTAGATGAAGAAATTCCATTAGAGTTGGTATATGAAAAAGAGTTTATACCACTTGTAGGAGAGTTTAACGTGTCATTAACAAAAGGTGATCTAAAAGAAAAACTTCAAAATTATCTAAATTTTGTTGAAAATGATAAAATAAAAGTGGATAAAGAACTTAAATTCTATGGTGTTACATATAATCCAAACACCCTTGAAAAATGGTTAAAAGAAAAGATTCAAATACTGGAGAAATAGATTGAGAAAGCTAAAAGACATAAAACCTTTAGAATTTAAAGATCAAAAACTTTACGTAATAGATCAGTTGAAACTCCCTTCTAAGATAGAATGGGTGGAGCTTGCATCTTACTTAGATGTGGCAAAAGCAATAAAAGATATGATAATTAGAGGAGCTCCGTTAATTGGGATTGTTGGAGCTTACGGATTTGCAATCGGAATAAAAGAGAAAATCGATCAACCTGACATTCTAAAAAATGCAGAAGATATATACAAAACTTTAAAAGAAACCCGTCCTACAGCAGTAAACTTAGAATGGGCATTAAACAGAATGTTTGAAAAACTGAAAAATCTTTTAAGTGAAAATAAAAATAATCAAAAGATTATCAATGCTTTATTTAAAGAAGCAAAAATTATCGAATTAGAAGACTATCACGCAAATAAATCAATCGGTGGATTCGGTCAGATACTTATACCTGATAACAGCAATGTTTTGACACACTGCAATACAGGAGCCCTTGCCACTGCAGGCTGGGGAACTGCTTTAGGTGTTATACGTTCTGCTTATGAAGAGGGAAAAAATATTAATGTTTTTGTGGATGAAACAAGACCTTATTTACAGGGTTCAAGACTTACTGCATGGGAACTTCTTCAGGAAGGAATACCTCATAAGATAATAACAGATTCATCGGCAGGATTTTTGATGTCAAAAGGAATGGTGGACGTTGTCATTGTTGGAGCAGATAGAATTACTGCAAATGGAGATGTTGCAAATAAAATAGGAACTTACAGCCTTTCTGTTCTGGCAAAACACCACGGAATTCCTTTTTATGTTGCAGCTCCTTCTTCAACGTTTGATTTAAATATGGATTCAGGGAAAGATATTCCTATTGAGGAGAGAAATCCAGATGAGGTTAAATACTGCGGACAGTGTATGATTGCTCCTGAAGAATCTCCAGCACTGAATTATAGTTTTGATATAACCCCTGCAGAAAATATTACAGCCATCATTACAGAAAAAGGATTAATTTCCGAAATAAACAGGGAAACAATTTTGAAATTTTTTAACAAAGTCGTGTCAAAATAGAATTTTGATTTATATTTAAATATAAAAATTAAGAGGTTTAGTTTATGAAAGTTGTTGCATTAGGTGGAGGCACAGGCTTATCCTCTCTCTTAAGGGGTCTAAAAACTTTAGTTCCTGAAAAAATAGATGATTTATCTGCAATCGTAACGGTAGCAGATAATGGGGGAAGCTCAGGAAGACTAAGGGAAGAAATGAATATCCCAGCTCCTGGAGATATCAGGAACTGTATCGTTGCACTGGCAGAGGATGAAGATATTTTATCAAAAGTTTTTCAATATAGATTTCAAGAAGGTGAAGGTCTAAAAGGACATAGTTTCGGTAACCTCTTTTTAACAGTCTTAACCAAGATAACAGGTGATTTTTTAGAAGCAGTTGAAATAACATCTGACATTTTAAAAATTAAAGGTAGAATAATCCCTTCAACAGATGAAATAGTGAATCTTGTTGCTGAATTTTCTGACGGAAAAATCATAAAAGGTGAATCAGAAATAACAGAGTATGGAAAACAACTAAAAGCAAAAATAAAAAAGATATGGTTAGAACCTGAAGATGTAAAAGCACCACCAGAAGCTGTTGAAAAAATAATGAATGCAGATTTTGTTTTATTAGGCCCAGGAAGTTTATTTACAAGTATAGTTCCAAATCTATTGGTAAAAGATATTAGAGAAGCTTTATTAAAAACGAAAGCTTTTAAGATTTATATAGTTAATGTTATGACACAGTACGGTGAAACAGATGGTTTTTCTGCATCTGATCATGTAAAAGCTCTACATGAGGTTGTAGGAAAACCATTTATCAATGGAGTAATTCTTAATACACAATTACCACCTGATGATGTTCTAAAAAGATATCTTCAAGAACATGCAGAACCTGTTGTGGCAGATGCAGGAAACCTTTCAAGGATGGGAATAACTGTCTGTTCTGGGGAGTTACTAGATGAGGGTACATATGCAAGACATAATCCTCAAAAATTAACTCAGATGTTAATGACATTCTTTGAAAAACATTTACAAACTGCACAGGCTTAATGGAAAGATATCTTACTGATTTTAACACATCAAAACTTCCTACATGTCAGACAGATACGATAGTTATCGGCTCTGGGATTGCAGGATTATCAACGGCTATTCAGCTAAAACAGTTAGGTCAAGAAGTTCTAATTGTAACTAAAAAATATGTTGGAAAATCCAATTCATTTCTAGCTCAAGGTGGAATCGCAGCAGCCATCGGTAAAGACGATTCAACCGATCTTCATTTTTACGACACAATAAAAGCAGGAAAAGGACTCTGCATAGATAGAAATGTAAGAATATTAGTAGAAGAAGGTGTTGAGAGAGTTATTGATTTGATTGAAAAAGGTGTTCCGTTTGATAGGGATGAAAATGGAATGCTTAAGCTTACAAAGGAAGGAGCCCATTCAACAAGAAGAGTTCTTCATGTGAAAGACCGAACAGGTAAAGAAATAGGTCAGACTCTTTGGAAAATATTAAAAGAAAAAAAGATTCAGATAAAAGAAGATTATGTTTTAGAAGAGATCATAACAGAAGACAATAAATTCGTAGGCGTGATTTTAAAGAAAGATGAGAAATTATATTTAATCAGAGGGAAATCCCTGGTTCTTGCCACAGGTGGATACAGCCCAATCTATAAAAGAAATACATCTGCGTATTTTATATCTGGAGATTCTATTTCTGTGGCTTTTCGTGCAGGTGTAAAACTAAAAGATTTAGAGTTTATTCAGTTTCATCCTACAGCTTTAGATCTGGAAAATGAACCTGCATACCTGATATCTGAAGCAGTTAGAGGAGAAGGGGCTATCCTTGTGAATGATAAAGGAGAAAGGTTTGTTGATGAACTAAAACCAAGGGACGAGGTAGCAAGGGCAATATTCAACGAGAAGGAAAAAGGTCATCAGGTATATTTAGATATATCTCCTCTTTTAAAAAATGGGATGAATTTTGAAGAGCGTTTTCCAACTATTTTCAGTATGTTGAAAGAGTTTGATTTAGGAAAAGAAACTAAAATACCTGTTAGCCCTGCAGCCCATTTTTCAATAGGAGGCATCGAAGCTGGAGCAAATGGAAAAACAAATGTAGAAGGAGTTTTTGCAGTTGGAGAAACTTCCTGCACAGGAGTTCATGGGGCAAATCGTCTTGCAAGTAATTCATTGTTAGAATGTGTTGTATTTGGTTTTAAAACTGCGTATAGTATATATACATACAATATGTATTCTGAAATAGAAAGGTATAACATAAAAAGTGAGATTAAAAAGAAAGAACCACTTTCTAAAGAAGTTAAAAGAGAGAAATTGGTAAATTTAAAAGAAATTATGTGGAAAAATGTTGGATTAATTAGAGATGAACAGTCTCTAAAAAACGCATTAAGTACAATAAACTCAAGAATAGAACAATTACAAAAATATTCAAATGTTAGAATGATTTTAGACATTCATTATCTTTCAAAAGGTATAATATTATCAGCATTAAACAGGGAAGAAAGCCGAGGAACTCATTTTAGGACTGATTTTCCTGAAGAAAGAGAAAAATTTAAAAAACATTCGATAATAGATAAAAATTTTAAAATAAAACTGGAGGTAAATTAGCCATTACAGAGTTAAGAACAAACGAACAGATTAGAGCAAGAGAGGTTCGATTAATAGGAGAAAACGGAGAAAACTTAGGTATAGTTCCTATTGAAGAAGCATTAAGACTTGCAGAAGAAAAAAACTTAGATTTAGTAGAAATCTCACCAAATGCAAAACCACCTGTCTGCAAGATAATGGATTACGGAAAATACAAGTTCGAACAGAAGAAAAAAGAGAAAGAAGCAAAGAAAAAACAAAAAGCAAAAATGCAAAATGTTAAAGAGATAAAATTCAGACTAAACATAGAAGACCACGACTATAATACAAAAGTTAAACATATCAGAGAATTTTTAGAACACGGAGATAAAGTTAAAATCTGGATATGGTTCAGAGGAAGAGAGAATATACATCCTGAAATAGGTGAAAAATTAGCTCAAAGAATAATTAATGATGTTTCTGATATTGCATTGGTTGAGAAAAAACCGGTAAAAGAAGGAAGAAACATGCTTTTTACACTTGTTCCAAAACCTGAAAAATCAAAGTAAATTTTTTAAGAAATTTATAATTTTTAAACTTAGAGGGTAGCTCTCGTTTTCAACCAATAGGTACGGTTCTATACCGTATCTATTATATTTATTTTATAACTGCTTATTTTCGTTAATTTCTTTACCTGTTTTATGAGTTTTCCACGCCATCAAACCAAAAGCTATAATAAGCATTAAACCTATGATCCATACAAAAAACATCAACAAAGTTTCCATTATAATCACCTCTTTTTCATTTCCTCTAATTTAAACCATAAATCAACGGCTATCCATAAAATAAAAGCAAATATTAAAGTTCCTATACCTATTAAGGTTATGATCAAATTAGGATTATCATATTTAGTAAAATTAACAACTAACGTTGCTAAACCACCACCGAGAGCGATAATTAGCAAAATTAAACCTCTAATTTGCCCTTCTACGACTTTTGCTTTCTCAATTTCTAATTTTTTAAGCTCTATATCTTTTTGATCTTTTCCCATTTTCAATACCTCTTTTTAATATATCTTCTTTGCCTCTTATTATCAAGAAATGGAGAAAAAAATTTATAAATTTGCTAAACGTTAACGCAAAGGAACAAATTCTTAATAAAACTATTAATGTTTTTAGGAAAAAATTTGTTTTAAAAGGTTTATGGTTTCTAAGTTTAGATGGAGTTCTTGATTTTCGATTGATAAATACGGTTCTATACCGTATCTATTGAATAATTCGCTAAATTTTGTTTTATCAAGGTTATCAATTATAGACAAGTATTCTTCAAATAAAAATTTATCTGCTACTTTAAAAGCAGAAACAAGTGCCATAAATTTTGCGTCAATATGTGAAGATAACTGAAAATATTTTATAGCTTCTGTGTAATGTCTTTCGGTTATATGCCTGCAACCTTTTAAAAACCATTTATCATCAATCTGTATATCTTCTTCCAATAACTTTTCAAAATAATCCTTATCTAAAAGATTTCCTTCTTTCTTTAAAAGAATTTTTATTCTTCTAAAATTTAAATTTTCAGTCATTTCTAGTCAACTTTTCTAAATTTTGTAAAAATGATATCTGTTCGAATGTTTCTGGCAAAAAACCTTTTAACATAACAGTATCCAGTGCATCATTATAACTTTTTCCTTTGTATATAAGATATCCAGCTAAAATTGTTCCTGTTCTTGCCCTTCCGTATTTACAATGGACAACAACCTTTTTCCCTTTATTCAACAACTCATCAATATATTCATAAATAGGGATTATTTCATCAACTTCTAGATGAGAATACATACTCAATGGCAGATACACTGCGTTAAATCCTTTTTCTTTCTGTTTTTCAAAGAGGAAGGTTCCGTATGAACCTTCCAAGAGATTAACAATAGTATCTATTCCGTATTCTTTCCATTTGTCAAGTTCATCAACATCAGGGGCTCGACTGCCCCCTAAATTTTCAGTTATCCATCTGAAATTATCCAAAGTACTCTAATGCCCTCTCTAATCTGTGTAATACTCTGTCTTTACCAATTACTTCAACTAAAATATCAACACCTACACCTGAAGTTTCTCCTGTAAGTGCAACACGAATAGGCATAAAAAGTTTTTTTCCTTTTACTCCTAACTCTTTCTGAATCTCCTTTGTAATTCTTTTAAAATCTTCTTTTGTAATAGTATCAAGCTGTTTTACCTTTTCATAAAAGAGCTGAACCACTTTATAAGCATTTTCATCAGACATTATTTCTTTAACTTCATCAGAATATGGAAAATCGTCAACAAAGAAAGGTTTTGCTCTTTCTTCAATATCCATAAATGTTTCTATACTATCTCTTATGGCTTCCATAACTTTTTTGTAATAATCAAAATCAGCTATATATCCAAATCCTTTAAAGAATGGAACTGCCCTTTTTGTCAGCTCATCAATGTCGATAATTTCCCTTATATATACACCGTTCATCCATTTTAATTTAGTTTTATCAAAAATTGCAGGGGATTTATGAACATCTGCAAGATCAAATTTTTGAATAATCTCTTCTTTTGACATGATCTCTTTATCATCTTTAGGATGCCATCCTAACAGCGACATATAGTTGAACAGTGCTTCTGGCAGATAGCCTTCATCTTTAAAAGCTCTTACAGATATTGCACCGTGCCTTTTGGATAGTTTTGTTCTATCTTCTCCTAAAATAATAGGCATATGTGCAAATTCAGGTTCTTTAAAGCCCAACGCTCTATAAATCAAAATCTGTTTTGGAGTATTTGAGATGTGATCCTCACCTCTAATGACGTGGGATATTTTCATCAAAGCATCATCAACCACAACAACAAAATTATAAGTAGGCGAACCATCGGCTCTGACTATAACAAAATCACCAAAATCATCAACATTTATTTCAATATGACCTCTTATCAAATCTTCAAAAACAATTGTTTCTCCATCTGGAACTTTAAATCTGATAACAGGCTTTATTCCTTTTGTTTCGTAATCCATTCTTTCTTCTGGTGTTAGATTTCTACATTTACCACTGTATCTCGGTGGTCTTCCTTCTGCTAAGGCTTTTTCTCTTTCTTTTTCAAGTTCTTCCACACTACAATAGCAGTAATAGGCATCTCCAGACTCTAAAAGTTTTTCAATATATTTTCCGTAAATTTCAAATCTTTCAGATTGTCTATAAGGGCCATATTCTCCACCGACATCAGGGCCTTCATCCCATTCTATCCCTAACCAGCTTAAATCTTCATATATAACGTCTTCATACTCTTTTTTTGATCTTTCTAAATCTGTGTCTTCAATTCTTAAAACAAGTTTTCCGTTATTGTGCCTTGCAAATAAATAGTTGAACAATGCAGTTCTTGCATTTCCTATGTGTAAATATCCTGTTGGACTCGGTGCAAATCTTACTCTTACCAATTTATTCCTCCGTTGAAATTTAAAACTTTATGATACTACAAATTAATAAACTGGTTAAGACCTGTTTAGATAATCGTGAATTTCATTCTGCAGATAATGATTGAATCTAATTTGTTATATAATTTTATAAAATTTTAAAGAGGTTATACCGATGAAAATAGTTGATTTAAGACATAAAGTTTATTATGAAAATGAAGATCTTAATAATCTTATAAAAAGAAGTGAGATGGAGATTGACCAGTTTGAAGGTAGTGTAAAAGAAATCATTAAAGCGGTTAAAGAAAAAGGTGATCAGGCATTAATAGAATTTACTGAAAAATTTGATAAAGTCAAAATAACTCCTGAACAAATTCAAGTTCCTTTTAAAGAAATGGAAAAAGCGTACGAGGAACTTGATGATGAACTAAAATGGGCTTTGGAAGTTGCAATAGAAAGGGTTAGGGAGTTTCATGAAAAACAGGTTGAAAACTCATACTTCAAAGAAGAAGAAGGAATGATTTTAGGTCAAAAAGTTATTCCTATGGAAAGGGCTGGACTATATGTTCCAGGTGGAAAAGCTGCTTATCCTTCAACAGTTATAATGAATGCTATTCCTGCTGAAGTGGCAGGAGTTAAAGAAATAGTTATGTGTTCACCAAATCCTAACAAATATACTCTTGCCGCTGCATTTTTATGCGGTGTTGAGACTGTTTATAGAATTGGTGGTGCACAGGCAATTGCTGCAATGGCATTTGGAACGGAAACGGTCAAAAAAGTTGATAAAATTGTCGGGCCAGGAAATATATTTGTTGCCCTTGCGAAAAAAAATGTTTACGGTGCTGTTGATATAGACTCTATTGCCGGGCCTTCTGAAATACTTGTTATAGCAGATGACACTGCCAATCCAAGATGGGTAGCCGCAGATCTTTTATCTCAGGCAGAACACGATGAACTTGCTGCATCTATTCTTGTTACAACTTCTGAAGAGTTGGCAAAAAAGGTAAAAGACATTTTATATAATGATTTTTTAAAAGACTTTTCCCGTAGGGAAATCGCAGAAAAATCGCTAAACACTTACGGTCATGCATTTATAGTGGAAGATCTTAATAAAGCCTGTGAGGTTGCTAACTACATAGCCCCAGAGCATTTGGAAATTATCACAGAATCCCCTTTTGATTATTTAGATAAAATCAAACACGCAGGAGCTATTTTCTTAGGCCCTTATTCTACAGAGCCTTTAGGTGATTATATATTAGGGCCAAATCACGTTTTACCGACAGGAAGAGCTGCAAGATTTTCTTCTCCTTTAGGTGTTTATGACTTTGTGAAAAGAAGCTCTGTTATTTATGTTTCAAAAGAAGGTTTTGAGAGGGTTAATAAATACGCTAAGAAGATTGCAGAAGCTGAGGGATTGGAAGCTCACAAGCTGGGAATAGAGATAAGAGAAGAAGATTAATCTTGTTTAATATGGTTTAAAGCTTTTTCTGTAGGTATTCTTCCTTTCGGTGTTCTTGTTATGAAACCGAGCCTGAGGAGATAAGGTTCTATTATCTCTTCTATGGCACCTTTATCTTCTGATATGGTGGAAGCGATCGTGTTTATTCCTACTGGCTTACCGTTAAATTTATTCACCAAAGCATCAAGATATTTTCTATCTGTTATATCTAATCCATATTCATCTATTTCAAAGAAATTAAGTGCCTCTTCTGCAATTTTTTGTGTTATCTGTCCTGTATGTTTGATAAGTGCAAAGTCGTGAACTCTTTTTAAAAGACGATTTGCTATTCTCGGCGTTCCTCTTGAACGTTTTGCAATCTCAAGGGCTGCATCTTCTGTGATATCTATCTTTAAAAGAATTGCAGTACGTTTTATAACCTCTTTTAAAACCTCTTTTTCATAATAGTCAAAATTCAGTATTATTCCAAAAAGTGAAAGAAGTGGAGAAGTTAATAGACCTGTTCTTGTGGTAGCACCGATTAGGGTGAATTTTGGTACATCAAGTCTTATAGATTTTGAAGATTGACCTTTACCTAAAATGATGTCGATTTTGTAATCTTCCATAGCAGGATAAAGGGCTTCTTCCACAGCAGGATTTAGTCTATGAATCTCATCTATAAAAAGTATATCCCCTTCGTTTAACGAGGTTAATATCCCTGCTAAATCACCTTTTTTCTCCAGAACAGGCCCTGATGTTGTAACGATATCAACATTAAGTTCTTTTGCTATTATATTGGCAAGGGTTGTTTTCCCGAGACCAGGAGGGCCGCTTAAAAGTGTGTGATCTAATGTCTGATTTTTCCTTTTTGATGCTTCTATGAATATACGTAGCTGTTCTTTTATTTTTTCCTGTCCAATATATTCATCTAAATTTGAAGGTCTTATACTTACCTCAAAGCTATCTTCTTTTTGAAATTCCTGTCCTAATATATCCATTTAAATTACTCTTTTTGCTATGAAATTTATAGAGGTTTCGTTTATATCTTCATAAAAGATTTTTTGTTTTTGTTCCAATTCATACATCTCTTTTATCAGGTCTATAAGCTCATTTTCTGTTGTAAATTTTGCAAGTTTTTTAATTGTTGCTTTTTGTGCAGGGTGATTAACTTTCATCTCAGAAAAAATCTGGTGTTCATTTTTGCCCTGCTTTAACATTGTTTTGTAGGTGAGTATTTTGTTTGCCTGTGTAAGTATCAAAGACTGTATTTCGAACGGATGATGGGATGTTTCGATTAGATCCATATAAATTTTAAGTGCATTTTTATCTTTGGTAAAAAATCTATCAACAAATGCAAAAACATTTTCTTCTATTTTTGGGATTACTACTGCGTCTATGTCTTCTTTTGTTATTTGGTCTTTTTCATTTGTATAGATCAGCAACTTTTCTATTTCCTGTTTTGCATAGTAAAGGTCGTTTTTAAGTTTTGAAACAAGGTATTTTAATGTTTCATCGTTTATCTGTTTGCCTTCCCTTTCTATTTTCTTCTTAATTGAAACAGCAAATGCTTTCGGTGTTAGATTTGGTGAATGGATTATCTCAGATAAAGAAGTTATCGATTTATAAGGTTCTTTCACCAGCAGTTTTTCTTTCATACTTACAAGAACTAATCTATTTGGACTGCTGATTTTCTCAACTAACTTTATAAAATCTTTCTTTTCTTGCTGGTTTAGATTTGATATAAAAGCATCTACATTCCATATAACTACCGTATCACCTGCTGAAAAAAGGGATGAACTGGCAAAAATTTCATCTAATAGTTTTAAATTTATATCGTCTCCCCAGACAAAATGAAAATCATTTTTTGTATGCTCTTTTATTTTATCTACGAACTGTTTCTTCAAAAGATTTTCTTTTCCGTAAATAAATAGACGAGGACTTAACTCTTCTAAATTAAACTCTTTTAATAACTTAACTATATTTTTTTCTTCTTTTTGTGTTTTTGCTGACGCCATCTTAAATTTTTACCAGTAAAGAGAAAATTCTAATTCTTATAAGTTCTGCAAGATTTTCAAAGGCATATCTTCTTTCGAAATCTGCCCTTAATCCTGCTCCTACATACTGGGTTGTTTCTTTTATTTCTTTTGAAAATATAGTCTTTCCATTATCATCTTCAACTTCAAAATCTAAAACAATAGACATTTTATAAATAGTAGCCCTCTGTGCACTTGAAAATCCAATAGGTTCAAACTTGATAGACCTGACTTTTATGTATATGTATCTTTCTGTTTTTGTTGAACATTCTAATATGTTGTTTGACGATATGATTGCATCAGAAACTTTTTGAGTAAGAACATCGTAAGCTGTTGCCTCTGCCATAGGTATATCAATCTTTTTTATACAATAAACTTTTGGTTGTTTTTGATCAAATTTTATAGGTTTGTATCCACAGGACACAAAAATTATCGGAAAAATGAGAAACAGTAAAATTTTTTTATTCATAATTGAACTTCTCTTTTAATTTTTTTTCTATATATTCAGGAACCATAGAACTTACATCACCTTTATGGAATGCCACGTCTTTTACAATGGTTGAGCTTATATGTATATATTCCTGTGAAGGCATCATAAAAAATGTTTCGGCTTCGGCAAGTTTATAGTTAGTCATTGCAATTTGAAGCTCGTATTCAAAATCAGTAAAAAGTCTTACACCTCTTACGATAATGTTTGTATCATAATTTTTCATAAAATCAATCAGTAATCCATCAAATCCTTCTACTATTATCCTGTCTTCATATTCTTTCAATGATTCTTTGAACATTTCCACTCTTTCTTCAAGGGAAAAAAGAGGCTTTTTTTTCGGATTTTCTGCTACTGCTATAACAACAGTTTCGAATATGTTTAAAGCCCTTTTTACAATATCAATATGTCCAAGATGGGCAGGATCAAACGTTCCTGGATAAACACATGTTTTAGTTATCATTCTTTTCTCCAGAAAGATAGTATCGTATCGCCGTATTTTCTTTCTTCATCTGCATCAAAACTTTTATCACTTCTATGTTCAAGTATAAATATTCCGCCTTCTTTAAGGTTTTTCAATGCAAGCTGTATCAATTTTTGATAATTTTTAAAATCATACGGTGGATCGGCAAATATTATATCAAATGGTTCTTTTTTATAAATTTTTAAAAATTTTAGAGCATCTCCACAATAAACATCAAAATTTTTTGAAAATTTAGATACTTTTTTTCTTATGTCCTGACACCGTTTCTTTTCTGCTTCTACGAACGTAACATGTTTTGCTCCTTTTTTTAATGCTGTAAGTCCGATCTCACCTGTTCCTGCAAATAGATCTAAAAAGTTAGTATCAGAAACATCATAAAGAATATTAAACAGTGCCTGTCTTACTTTATTTGAAGTAGGTCTTAATTCTCTCATTTTTATATCCATTAATAACTTTTTAAAATAATATTATCATTATTTAGCCTATCAATTCATTTATGACTTGAAACAATATTGGTTTTCTTTACAAAATTAACTTAAAATATTCTTTTAAATAAAACTTTTAAAAATCAGGAGGCATTAATGAAAGAAAGAGTAGTATTAGCTTATTCAGGTGGATTGGACACATCCGTAATTGTTAGATGGCTTACGGATAAAGGATTTGAAGTAATCACTTATACTGCTGATGTGGGACAAGGTGAAGAGTTAGATGAGATAGAAGAAAAAGCAAAAATGGCAGGGGCAGTTGAAGCAATTATTGACGATATCAAAGAAGAATTTGCCAGAGAATACTGCCTTCCTCTCATGAAATCAGGTGCTTTGTATGAAAACAGATACACTCTTTTATCTGCTCTTTCAAGACCTTTAATCTCTAAAAAATTAGTTGAATTAGCCCACAAATATAACGCCCATTATGTGGCCCACGGTTCAACAGGAAAAGGAAATGATCAGGTGAGATTTGAAACATCCGTATGGGCTTTAGATCCAGATATTGAAGTATTGGCACCAGTTAGAGAATGGGAGTTTAAGTCAAGGGATGAAGAGATAGAATACGCAAAAAAACACGGAATACCTGTAAAAGCAACAAAAGAAAAACCTTACTCTTATGATAGAAATTTGTGGGGTGTGGCAATAGAAGCTGGGCCTCTTGAAGATATCTGGGCTGAACCACCTGAAGATGCATTCGAAATAACCGTAAATCCAAAAGATGCTCCTGACGAACCTGAATATATAGAGATAGAGTTTAAAGAAGGAACTCCTGTGGCAATAAATGGAAAGCAGTATCCTGAATTATGGAAACTTATATGGGATCTGAATGAAATAGCAGGAAAACACGGAGTAGGAAGAATTGATATGGTTGAAAACAGGCTTGTTGGTATAAAAACAAGGGAAGTTTATGAATCACCTGCTGGATTAATTCTGATTAAAGCTTATGATGAAATTGAAAGTCTTGTTTTAGATAGATTCACTTACCATTACAAATTGCAGCACATTTCACAGCCTTATGCAGATTTAACTTATGAAGGACTGTGGTTTTCAAAATTAAGAGAATCTTTAGATGCTTTTAACAACGAGATAGCAAAACTTGTAAACGGCGTTGTTAGATTTAAGCTTTACAAAGGAAGTGCCAATATTGTAGGTAGAAAATCTCCAAACGGACTGTATTTTGAAAACCTTGCAACTTACAGCCCTGAAGATGAGTTTGACCATAGAGCAGGTGGAATGTTTACAAAGGTTTGGGGATTACCTCTTAAAGTTTTTGCTAAAGTGAACAAAAAGAAAAGTTGATAACTTTTGTCAGATTAGAGGTAATAACATATATTAAAGAATGATAAATAAAAATTTGAGGTAAACAGTATGAGCTTTTCACCACAGGATATAAAGTTTGATTTGGATTTAATAAAAAAATACGATAAACCTGCACCGAGATACACAAGTTATCCTCCTGCAACAGAATTTTCTGAAGATGTCACACCTGAGGATTTTAAACAAAAAATTGCAGAATCAAATCTAAGAAAGTCACCGCTTTCCCTATACTTTCATATACCTTTTTGTGAAAGTGCATGTCATTTTTGCGGCTGTAATGTTATCATCTCTCACAGGAAAGATGTCGCAGAGCCTTATTTACAGTATCTTTATAAAGAAATAGAAAATACATCTGCTCTTATTGATAAAGATAGAAAGGTTACACAGCTCCACTGGGGCGGTGGAACACCAAACTATCTCAGCAACGAACAGACAGAAGCCCTATGGAATAAGATAAATGAACATTTTGATGTGGATAAAAACGGTGAAATCTCAATAGAACTTGATCCGAGACACGTTGATAAGGAAAAAATTCATCTGTTGAGAAAATTGGGATTTAACAGGGTAAGTTTCGGTATTCAGGATTTTGATCCGAAGGTTCAGGAAGCCGTAAATAGAATTCAGCCAGAAGAGATGATTTTTAATGTTATGAAATGGCTAAGAGATGAAAATTTTGAAAGTATAAATATCGATCTTATATACGGGCTACCATACCAGACACTTGAAACATTTGAAAAAACAATAGAAAAAACAATTGAACTAAATCCAGATAGAATTGCTGTATTTAACTTTGCATATGTTCCGTGGTTAAAACCGCTACAGAAAAACATAATCGAAGAAGCACTGCCTCCTGCACATGTCAAGTTAGACATCTTAAAAATGACAATAGAAAAGCTTACAAACGCAGGATATGTATTTATAGGAATGGATCATTTTGCTAAACCTGATGATGAACTTGCAGTGGCCCAGAGAAAAGGTGAACTACACAGGAATTTCCAGGGGTATACCACTCAACCTGATGCAGAACTTTTCGGGTTCGGTGCAACTTCAATAAGTATGTTATACGACATCTACACACAGAATTACAAAAAGCTTAGGGATTATTACGAAGCTATAGATGAAGGAATTCTTCCTATAAATAGAGGTGTGATCCTCAATGAAGACGATATTATCAGAAGAGATGTAATAATGAGCCTTATGTCGAACTTCCAGTTAAAGAAAAGAAAAATTGAGGAAAAACATAATATCGTTTTTGATGAATATTTTGCTGAAGAGTTGGAAATGCTAAAAGAACAAGAAAAAGACGGTCTTATCGAGATGTATCCAGACAGAATTGAGGTTACACCTGCTGGAAGATTGTTAATCAGAAATATTGCTGTTAATTTTGATATATACTCAAGAAATAAACAGGAACAAAGATTTTCAAAAGCTATCTGATAAAATCCCCGAAAGGGGATTTTGTTATTTTTTTAATTTAGTTTTACATTCATTAAATATAAATTCACTCATTTCGTTTGCTTCATACATAGATTCAGAAAGGCATCCATACTGACAGGCTTTTAAAAACCAGTTTTTATATTTTTTATCAAACTTTAATTTGCTATATTCTTTATTCGAACAGGACTTTATTTCACCGAACTCCCTTTTTTCAAAACATACAAGAACAAAATCAGAAATATCTTTACATATTCCTGCGTATGAAAAATTAAATAAAACAAAAAGAAAGAAAATTATTTTTTTCATAATTTAATAGATAATGAAAAGAATAAAAATTTTCAATGTGATTTAAATTACAGAATTAAGGAAAATTAGTCTATATATTGAAATAAAAATTTATGAGGAAGTTAATATGAAAAAAATTTTCAGTATTATATTGTTAATGACAGTATTAATAATATCAGGTGGTAAAAGTATGGAAAAAAATTATGAAAAAGCAACATTTGCAGGTGGATGTTTCTGGTGTATTGAAGAGATATTTGAACAGATTCCAGGTGTAAAAGAAGCCATCTCTGGATATACAGGAGGATTTGTGGAAAATCCAACCTATGAACAGGTATGCTCTGGAACAACGGGACATAGAGAGGCCGTTCAGGTAATATATGACCCTTCCAAAGTAAGATATGAAGACCTACTAAAAGTTTTCTTTGCCAATATAGATCCAACCGATGAAGGTGGACAGTTTGCAGATAGAGGATCACAATACAAAACTGCCGTGTATTATCACAATGAACAGCAAAAAAAGATTGCTGAAGAATATATTCAGAAGTTAAACAAATCAGGACTGTTTTCAAAACCAGTAGTTACGGAAGTTTTACCTGCACAAAAATTTTATCCTGCAGAAGAATACCATCAAGGTTATTATAAAAAGAATCCTCAACACTACTATTTATATAAAGAAGGTTCAGGAAGAAAAAGATGGTCTGAAATATTTGGTAAAAAAATAAGAAGAATAAACTAAAAGAGGAAAAGATGGAAATAGCAAAAAGATTTGATGAAGCATCTAAAACATATGACACACCAGACAAAATAGAAAGGGCAAAAAAAACAGTAAAAATCCTACTTGATAAACTTCCAGTGAACAAAGAGTGGAAAGTTTTAGATTTTGGAACAGGAACTGGGACAATACCTGTTGAACTTTCATCTTTTGTTAAACATATAGTCGGAATCGATTTATCAAAAGGTATGTTAGAAGTATTTAAGCAGAAAATAAAAGAAAAAGATTTAAAAAATATAACCATAAAACAGCAGGATATCTTCAAAGAAGATTTAGAGCAAAAGGATTTTGATCTGATCATAACATCGATGACATTTCATCATATTGAAAACATTAAATCTGCCTTAGAAAAACTGAAAAAATATTTAAAAGAAGAAGGATATATTGTAATAATAGATCTGGATAAAGAAGATGGAACGTTCCATTCTTCAAATTTAGATGTAAAGCATTTCGGATTTTCTAAAGAAGAGATAGATAAATTTTTTAAAGAATCAGGATTGGATACGATTTTAATTGAAAATTTTGATTCTATAAAAAAAGAAAGAAACGGAAAGGAAAGAGACTATCCTCTTTTTATTGCCATAGCAAAGAAATGATAAAAAAATTTTTAATTTTATTCTTATTCTTAAGTTCTTCAGTTTTTTCCTCAGATTTTTCAGGGGAGTATGAAGGGAAGATAGATAACATGAAATCCTCTCTGATCATTAATCAGATCAATGACTTTATAACTGGAGAATTGATAACTCAAGGATACCATTACCAGATACACGGAAAAGTTGTGAATAAGAAAGAGATTAAAGGGGTTATTAACGATGCCATTACAAAGGTAAAAGTAGAATTTACAGGAAAACTACAGGATAAAAATTTGCATTTTCATTTTGGAAATAAAAGCTATACATTCCAGAAAGTTAAAAATATAAAGCCAATAAAAATAAAAATAAAAAAAACATTAGACAAAAAAATTATCGGAAAATGGACGAGGGCAGAAATCAGTGCAGGAAATCAAGAAAATATCTTAAAACTTCCAATTGTTCTAAATCTTAAACAAAGCGGGGATTTTGTTTTTAAAGATAGATACATAACACGAACAGGGGAAATCAGAACAATTTTTTCAAAAAAAGGAAATTACTATACAGGTCAATGGCAGGCAATCGATAACATACTATACATAAAAGTAATAGACGGATACAGATGGGAACCTGTCGGAAAATATAAATTGATAAATAAAAAACTTTTTTTAACTTTACCAGATGGAAGTCTCGAAACATGGATTAAAAATTGAATCATTTATGTTTCTTATGAATATCAAATATATTAAAATATTAAACAATTCTAATTTAAAACCAAACTGAAGGAGGTATTTGCATGTCAGAAAAGAAATGGAGAACCGCAATCAGTACACACATAGGACACGAAGCGTATGTAAGAGGTTATAACCTTACAGATTTAGTAGGAAGAATATCTTTTCCTGAAGCTATCTATCTTGTTTTAAAAGGCGAATTACCTACAGAAAAAGAAGCAAAAATGTTAGATGCTATTTTCGTATCAGTAATTGAACACTCTATCGCACCACCATCTGTAATAGCTGCAAGAGCAGTTGCAAGTGGTGGAAACTCATTAAACGTAGGTGTTGGAGCTGGTGTTTTAGCATTCGGTGAGGCTCACGGAGGAGCTTTAGAGGGTTCTATGAAATTCTTCCAGGAAAATGCTGATAAAGATCCTAAAGAAGTTGCTAAATGGGCAGTTGAAAACAAAATAAGAATACCTGGATACGGACACAGATATTACAAAGAATACGATCCAAGAACAAAAAGAATGATGGATATGGCAAAAGAGATAGGATTTTATGGAAAATACTGTGATTTTGCATTAAAACTTGAAGATGCAATTGCAGAACTAAAAGGAAAAAGACTTATTTTAAACGTTGACGGAGCAATTGCAGCAATTGCTTCAGAAATGGGATTCGACTGGAGACTTGGAAAAGGATTCTTCATTATCGGTAGAGTTCCAGGGCTTGTGGCTCACGTTTATGAAGAATTAACAACGGAAAAACCATTTGCAAAAAGACTTGATGAAGAAAAAGAAGTTGAATATTTAGGGCCTGAACCAAGAGAACTTCCTGAAAGATAAAAATTAAGTGGGGCTTTACCAAGCCCCACTTGTTATAAATTTTCAAAATCCTATCTTTATTTCCGAAGAGGAATTAAAATCATTTCAAAGGATTGCTTTGTTTAAAGAAAAATTATTTGCTACTTCTGGAAGAAGAAATTTTTTTATACTGCTTGTTGTAACTATCATCTTTGTTATTGGTAATTATTATATTCTTCAAAAGCTAACAAAAGAAGAAGGATTTTTTAATCCTTATATCTTTCTTATCATTTTAAATATTGACGTAGTTTTTTTACTGACCATTTTAGCCGTATCCCTGAGACATTTTATTAAACTTTTTTTCGAAGGGGAAAAAGCCCAGGGAAAACTCAGGAAAAAGTTATCGCTCATTTTGATATCTATGGTTGTTATTCCTTCGATGATTTTATCTATTGCATCTATCAGTATTCTTTCTGATGCAACAAAAGTGTGGTTCAGTGGAAAGGTAGAAACTGCCCTTGAACGTTCAAAAGAGATAATACAGAAAACAGTAAAAGATTACGCATATGAGATATCAAAAATCGCAAATCTTATAGCAGATAAAAAACTTACACCAAAAGAAGCCATACGGTATTTTGACTTAGAAGCTGTTATTATAGTAAAAGGTAGCAAAAAAGAGATCTATGGAAGATTGCATCTTCCTTTGGAATGGACGGTTCCTAAAGAACGATTCAAGATTTATACATATAAAGGTATTCCCTTTATCCGTGTATATAAAATCATAAGAAATGAAAAAATTGTAATTGATAAACGTCTCCCAGAATTTTTATACAAAAATCAGACTGAAATCAAATTTATATCTGATATTTACTCTGAATTTAAAAAGTATAGAAGTCCTGTCAGAATAGGATATATCCTTACAATGCTCACAATCACAATGTTTGTTATATTTGCTGCCATCTGGTTCAGTCAATATATAGTTAGAAATCTAACTTCTCCTATAGAAAAGCTGGCTGAGGCTGCCAAAAGGCTGGCTTCTGGAGATTTAGATGTAAAAGTCGATGCCAAAGGAAAATATGAAATAGGCATACTGATCGATGAATTTAACCATATGACTCAGGAACTTAAAAATTTATATTTTGAGATAGAAAAAAGAAATAAAGAGCTGAAATATAAAAACGAGTACCTTGAAGCAATCCTTGAAAATGCACGGACAGGAGTAATCTACTCAGATAGATTAGGTCATGTTGAAAAGATAAACAAAGCCGCCATAAATATTTTGGAAATAGATCCTGAAGAGATTTTAGGTAAAGATATAGAAGATGTTTTAAGAATGTTAAATATTGATATAAACAAACTGAATGAAGAACAGACTATCCAGTATAAAGACAAAATACTTATACTGAAACTTACAAAAATTGCCAACACGTATAAAGGATATGTTTTAGTGTTTGATGATATTACGGATATTGTGCAGGCTCAAAAGATTCTTGCATGGAAAGAGATAGCCCAGAGAATAGCCCACGAAATAAAGAATCCGTTAACACCTATAAAACTATCGGCAGAAAGGATTTTAAGACAGTATGAAAAAGGTAATCCGAATTTTAAAGAAATTTTAGAAAAATCTGTTGATGTGATAATAAAAGAAGTAAACCATTTATCAAATTTAGTTAAGGAGTTCGGTCAGTTTGCTTCTGCTTCGTCTAAAATAAACAGAGAAAATATTAATCTATCCCAGCTTTTTAAAGAATTAAAAGAAGGATATGAAACGGAAAATTTCCACATAGAGCTTAATATTCAGGATGATGTGGAAATTATAGGAGATAGAAAACTACTGAAGCAGGCATTTTCCAACATTATCCAAAATGCGTATGAAGCTACAGAAGGTTTAGAAAATAGAAAACTTCAGATCAATATCAATAAAAAAGATGGAAAAGTTGTTATCACATTCCATGATAATGGAAAAGGGATAAACAAAGAAGATAGCGACAAAATATTT
>Ga0256832_1000269_pt1 | contig 32979 bp, 36 predicted proteins | sample 134614metaG_FD_190534 | JGI IMG/M metagenome (GOLD analysis project Ga0256832, IMG submission 190534) | Hydrothermal vent microbial communities from Lau Basin, Pacific Ocean - 134-614 | ecosystem: Environmental > Aquatic > Marine > Hydrothermal vents | place: Pacific Ocean: Lau Basin | collected...
TCTTTTATAACTGCATCCTGGCATTATCTTTTTTGAGAGCCTCTCTACCGTTTCTATATTGTGAGAGAGTTTATACGGTTTTGAAGAAATGATTAATTCTAAAAGCTCTCTTTTGTTTTGAAAATCAGGAGTTAGAAGCTCTATTTTCGTATCACTCGATATCTCTTTTATTCTTTTAACAGTTTTTACAAACTGAAAGGCTCCAAAATCCTTTAAATCGTCTCTATCCACAGAAGTTATAACGGCATATTTTAAATTTAAATCTTTTATAGCTTTTGCCACGTTTAGAGGCTCGTTTTTATCGATTGGATCTGGTTTTGCTTTTTTTACCGCGCAAAATTTGCACCTTCTTGTGCAAATATTTCCCAAAATCAGAAAGGTTGCCGTTTTTCTTTCAAAACACTCCCCAATATTTGGGCATGCGCTGTTTAGACATATAGTATTTACAAAATTTTTATCCAAAATCTGTTTTGTTTTGCCTATCAGCTCAAATGATGGAGCTTTAACTTTTGGTTTTTGAAAATTCATCTTCTATAAGCTTTTTTAAAAAAGATATGATTTTTTCTCTTTCATACTCATACCCCTCCTTTTTAAGAGAGGTGGCTTTAACTCCTTTTAGATTGCAAGGGTTTATCAAATTAAATTTTGAAAGATTAGGGTTTAGATTGATACAGACTCCGTGTTTGCTAAAGCCCTTTTTGTATCTAAAACCAATAGAGGCTATTTTTTGGTTTTCTATATAAAATCCGGGTCTTTTTTTATCGTAATAGATTTTTTTATCCACCGTTAGAAAGAATTTCTTAAAAATCTTTAAAATTTTTCTGTAAAAGAGGGGAGGGGATGATACTTTCAAAATAAAATATATCATCAAACTCCCTTCGTCATGATAAGTAATCGAACCTCCCCTGTCGCTTCTTATCTCGTTTAAAAAAAAGCTTTTTTTCTCTCCTTCTCCTATCGTAAAAACGCTTTTATGAGAACAAAATATAACAGTCTCTCTCTTTTTATCTATAAGTTTGTCCATAAAAACAGAGCATTTTATATAATCAAGTTCATTAAAATATAAAAATCTCAAATTCTTCTTGCCGCTCTCTCTAATGCTTCGCTAAATGTCGGGTGCGCAAAAACGCTCTCTAAGAAACTCTCTTTATCAAGCTCCGCAGAGAGAGTTACTGAAATAATTCCTATAAGCTCTTCTGCATGAGGAGATAAAATCTCAGCTCCAATTATAAAATCATCCTCATCGGTATAAAGTATCACTCCTCCCTCTTTTGCATTGTAAGAGTATGACAAAGCAAGGGCACTTAGCGGAAAATAGGACTCTTTATATTTGATATTCTCCTTTTCAAGATATGTTTTAGTCAAACCTATAGAGGCGTATTGCAATGGAAGAGAGTAGATGAATTTGGGAATATTGTTTAGATTTAATCTTCTCTTTTTCCCAAAAATATTATTGACTACATTTAAAACTTCGCTTCTTGCCGCGTGGGCTAACTGAAGTTTTCCGTTGCAGTCTCCTATCGCAAAATGATTCTTTAGGGAAGTTTGGAAAAAATCATCCGTTTTTATGCCTCTTTGTATCTCTATTTTATCGGTTTGTATAACATCGGTATTTGGAACTCTCCCTGTAGCTACAAGGAGTTTGTCAAATTCAAATATTCCCTCATTTGTAGTGATTTTTGCTTTTTTCTCAAAATCCACAGCTTCCAAAATAGTGGTTTTTGGCATCAGTTTCACGCCTATTTGGGATAGTTTCTCTTCTAATGCTTTTGTAAGTTTTGGATGAATCTTTTTTGAGATTTGTTCATGCCTGTAAATTAGAGTCGTATCGACTCCGTTTGTCGCAAAAAATCCCGCAAATTCCAATCCTATAGCCCCGCTTCCATAAATTGCCACGCTTTTTGGAAAATCTTTTAAGCGAAAAATTTCATCGCTTGTTATTATGCTCTCTTTGTTATACTCTATTCCTTCTGGGATATAGGCTAAAGAGCCTGTTCCTATTACTATATATTTGCCTTCGATTATTTTATTTTCTATCTTAACTTTATTTGCGTCTATTAGATATCCCTTTGCTTCAAAAAGCTCAACTCCCGCATTTTGGCATTGGATAGTAATAGATTTTGTAGCTTTCGTTAAGATATCTTCTATCTCTTTTTGAACCTCTTTTAGTTTTATTCTATCTTTTTTTATTCTAAATGCTTTATCTTGTATGTTAAGATTAACCAAGGATAGATGAAGAAGATGTTTTGAAGGGATACACCCTTTATGAAGGCATGTTCCTCCAAGCTCTTTTAAATTTTTCTCTATTAAAGCTACCTTTAATCCTCTCTTTGAGGCAACTATTGCTCCGGCGTAATTTAATCCGCCTCCTATAAAAATTATATCATACATATCTTCCCTCCAAGAAAGCCTCTTTTAGCTCTTTTACAAAAAGAGCCGCGTCTTTTCCGTTTAAAATTCTATGATCAAACGTAAAGATAGTTTTAAATCTATTCTCTTTAATCTCTCCGATAGCAGCTATTGCCGAATCATCTTTATTTATTATCGCATCAAATGCCTCTATTTTAAACATTCCAAGATTGCTTACTCCAAAAGTTGAACCTTCCATATCCTCTTTTGAGAGTTTTTTGGTTTTTATCTCTTTTAGCCACTCTTCTATTTGGTTTAAGCTTTTATCTTCCGCTTTTTTTATAACCGCCATATAAAGTTCGTTATCTTTTGCCAATGCTACGCTTATATTTGAAGAGGGATAGATTTGAAGGCTGTTTTGCTTTAAAACAGCTCTTGTTTTTGGATGATTTTGCATAACTTTTGCCAAAATTTTTAAAAAGTAGGCTGTGAATTTAAATTTTATATCAAACCCTATCTCTATTGTTTCATAGATATGAAATATTGGTTTTTGAAGGCTGTTTTTTAAATTTTGGATAACTGCTTTTTGATTTGAAGAGAGAGGGGATATTTTTGGAATATTATTCTCTTTTATAAAATTTTTTATATCCTCCTCTTTATATTTTTTGTTAAGTTTAAAAGAGTTTATATCTATTTGATACTCTTTTATCAGTTTCAAAGCTTTGGGAGTGAAATATTTTTTTAATTCTGTTTCTTTTATATCTTTTAGATGAGCTGGAGTTGGAATTTTTCCCTCTTTTTGAAGGGATTCTATGTCTAAATTTATCTTCAAAGCCTCTTTTTTTGCAGCGGGAGAGGCTGCTGCTTTTGTTTTTGCTATTTTGGGTTTATTTGCAGGCAGAATATCTTCAAATATAGAAATTTCTTCTTTTGTTTCTTTCAAATTATTTTTTTGGACTCTCTCTTTTGGCTTCTCTTCTTGCTCTTTTTTATTTTCAGCTTCTTTTGTATCTGTCTCTATTATAGCTATCGGTTTTTTTACCTCTATCTCATCTCCCTCTTTTGCCAAAAGCTTTTTTACAACTCCATCTTTGAATGTTTGAACCTCCATAATAGCTTTATCACTTTCAACTTCTGCTATCACATCCCCTTTTTTGACTCTGTCATTTTCTTTTACATGCCATTTTATAAGTTTTCCCTTATCCATCGTATCGGATAAAACGGGCATAACGATTTTATATTCCATTTTTTTTCCTCAAAGAGATTTTGTTTATTGTAGTGCTATTTGTTTAAAAGATTTGTTAAAAATTTTTATTAAAAGTCAAAGAGCTCTATTTTAAAAGCTCTTTGCTAAAGATATAGATAGCGGCATTGTATAAACTTAACAGATATCCTAAAATAATTACGATAGGTATTAAAATAACGGTAGCAGATAAGAAAAAGAGCAATATGGTAGCTATTGTTATTATGATGGACCAAAATAGTATCAATAGAAAATATTTTTTATTAAAAGTTCTGCTCCAAAATTTTGGATTTAGTAGCAAAAATGAATTTTTGAAAGCTTCATTAAAATCGTTTGAGCTCATAATATATCCCATAACACCTGGAAATATGTAAAACAAAAAACCAATTAAAAGAGATATTATTAAAACAGGAATAGAATATGTGCTAGCTAAAGTCATCGCAATCTGCTCTTCATTCATTCCCTGCATCTGCTCTATAGAGATAGATGTTGAGCCAAAAGCTGCTAATAATATTCCTATAAGAATAGAAAGTAAAATCCCTATTATCAAAAGGCCGCTAAAACCTCCTGCGGCTGTAGAGAAATATTTGTTTAAAAACTCTCCAATTTTAGTGGAAGCGGCTATATCTTCCATATCCTCTTCATTTTCTATCTCCTCTATTGCTTTTGCAAAGTAAATTTGTATAGAGAGACTGAAAATTGCATAGGAGATTAAAAAGAAAATTCCTATTATAGGAATGAAATTTAAAAGGGATATTACAAAAAGTATAGCAATTGCTGCAAAAGAGAGAGCATAATTTCCTTTGAAAAAATTTATTGCCAGATTTATAGCTGTTTTGTTGGAAGGGTGTATCATAATTGACTCCTTTTTTTAAATTATTGCATAAGCTTTATTAAGAATTAGTTAGAGTATCGGTTTTTTTTAAGTTAAGTTTATCATCAATAAAAAAAAATTAGATTACTCGATAGCAATAAGGTAAAAATTATTTATTTATTTTAAATAAAATTTACTTTTCTTTAAGGGTGAATGATATATACTTTGTCTATAGAAATAACGGGAGGCTTAAAAATGAAATGGGTAAAGATTCTAATAGTTGGCACGCTTTTTGTTTTATATGCAAGTGCCGCCACTATCCAAACTCAAAAAGATATATATGATGCGGGAGAGGATATAGTTGTTACCGTAACGGATATGGCTGGAAATGACGATGATTGGGTTGGAATTTATCCGGCTGGAAGCAGTAATGATTGGGAAAATGTGGTAAGCTGGGCATGGACTCATGGAATTGTAAACGGAGATATAACTTTAGAGGGAGTGCCTGCGGGAAATTACGAGGCTAGAGCCTTTTTTAATAACTCTTTTCATACTGAAGCAAGTTATGCTTTTAGAGTAGAGGGAAATTTACCGGTTACAATAGATGCGGTTAAAGATGTTTATCAAGAAAATGAAAGAATAGTGGTAAACGTATCGGGGCTTGCTGGAAATCAAAATGACTGGATAGGAATTTATCCATCTGGAAGCAGCAACGATTGGGAAAATGTAGTTGCTTGGAGATATACGGGCGGAATTAGAGAAGGACAGCTTAGTTTAGATCCCGTTCCTCCTGGCAATTATGATGTTAGAGTCTTTTTTAACGATTCATTTAATATGGAGGCTCAAGACTCCTTTAGAGTTGCTCCTTTAAATAATGATCCTACCGTTTATGAGGATGGAGAAGATGGAAGCACAGATAGATGGGCAAAACTTTCAAATAGAGGCAATATAAGTAATGTTAGTGATGGAGCTGATGGAAGCGAGAGATCTATTATGCTTTGGGGTCCCTATTGGCAAGGCGGAGGATGGGGAGAGATATATTATAAATTATATTTAAATGAAAATCATGATCCTTGGAATAACCATTATCAGCATATTTTAGAGTTTGATATCAAAACGCGCCACTCGTGGGAGCCATGTTTTTATTTCGAGCTTCCTTTAATAACAAGTCAAGGAAGAAGAGTCATATCATTTGATACCTATATCCCGCATACTCATCAGCAAGATAGTATTAGAGATATGGGCGATTATATTCAGCTCTCTTTTGGAATTGAGGAGAGTTACAGATGGGGACACAGATGGAAACATGTAAGGTTGGATCTCCAAGAATATGTAAATAGATTCGAGCCGGATAATATTATTTTATCGGTGGATGGATTTGTTTTTAATACAAGAGGCGGGGATTATCTGCTTGATAATATAAGGCTGGTTTCCGAATAAGGGAGAAATAGTGAAAGAGAGTAAAGAGATATTAACACTTTATAAAAAAGTATCAAAGAATGCTGACGTTTCTCATGCTAATACTCTTAAATATAAAATAAAAGTATTAGCTTCTTCTATAAAAAGAAGAGGGGTTGGAGCGACTTTGAAAAAAATAGCTCTCTACCTCTCTTTTTATATAAGAGGAGTTGATTTATCTTCAGAAAATCTTGATAAACTAACAAAAGTTGGAGAGCATAAAGATAGGGGCACTGCGTATCTTCAAAACTCTTATGAAGTTATAGATGAAGTTTTAAAAGAGGTTGAAAAGTTAGATAAAGATGTAACTTTGGGGTTTTTCTTAGATTATGGAAGCGGCAAGGGTCTTCCTATGATTATAGCCCAAAGACATGGATTTAAAAAAGTAATAGGTGTTGAGTTTGCAAAGGAGCTTTGCGAAGTTTGTATAAAAAATATGGAAAAAATGGGTATAAAAAATTATGAAGTTCTAAATATGGATGCTGCTGACTATACTCCTTTAAAAGAGACAACTCTTATTTTTTTATTTAATCCTTTTGATGAAGTAGTAATGAAAAAAGTAGCAAAAAAAATCTCTTCTCAAAAAAATAATTTTAAAAGAGAACTTTATATAATATATTTAAATCCTTCTTGTAATTTTATTTTTGCAGAAGATAAAGAGAATTTTGAATTTGTAAAAAGTTTAATATTTGAAACTGGAGAGATTGCTAATATCTTCAAATTAAAAAGATAATTTTTTCTATTTTTTCTCTTCTTTTTATAATATTAGCAAATTATAACAATAAATATCAGTAACACTAATATAGAAAAATTCTCTTATGTCTCTTTTTTAAAAAAAAAATTTGTGAAATTTTGTTACAATGGCGAAATAAAAGGGAATTTTATAACCGAAATCTATCAAATTATTAGGAGTTGTTATGGATAAAGATTTAAAAAAGTTTGAAGAGAAATTGGAGGAGATTACTTCAAAAAGCGGTCTCTCTCGTAGAGAAGCTTTAAAATTAATGGGGCTTAGCGGTGCCGCTTTGATGGGTGCGGGAGCTATCAAAGGCACTGAAGCAAGAGCTGAGAGTTCCAAAAAGGCTACTATTGTAATTGTTGGAGGCGGTGCTGGAGGTATAATGGCTGCGGCAAGACTTAGAAGAGCTGCAAGTAATGCTAAAATTATTTTAGTAGCTCCAAACGATATTCATGTTTATCAGCCAGGTCAAGTTTTTATGGCTGCGGGACTTTATACGGCAGATGATATAAAAAAACCAAATAGCGATTTTGTTCCAAGCGGAGTAGAGTGGGTAAAAGAGCTTGCAGTAGAATTTGATCCTGATAATAATACAGTAATTACAAGCTCCAATAAAAAAATTAAATACGATTTCTTGGTGGTAGCTACCGGGCTTCAATATGATTATGAAAGAATAGAGGGTATGAGGCCTGATCTTGTAGGGCAAAAAGGGATTTCAAGCGTATATTTAAACGATACTGTTAAAGGAACAGTAAAAGGCGGAAGCGCTACTTGGAAATGGTTTAATGATTTAAGAGAGGCTGCTAAAAAAGCAACTCCAAATAATCCCATAAACGCTATTTATACTCAGCCTGATACTCCTATTAAATGCGGCGGCGCTCCTCAGAAGATTTTATATCTAAGCCAAGATTTTTTAAGAGGAAACGGCCCTGTAGGAGGAGATGATATTCATAAAAATGTGAAAGCCTATTTTTGTAAAAAGGGAACTAAGCTTTTTGGAGTTCCTGGATATAATAAAACTTTGGTTGAAGAAGTAACTCCAATGTATGGAAATATAACGGATAAGTGGAATCATGTTTTAAGAAAAATAGATCCCGATAAAAAAATAGCCACTTTCGAGCATACATATCAGGTAAAAGGAGAATATGACGAGGATCTTGGCGAGTATGATATGATTACCAAAAAAGAGATGGTAGAGATGCCTTATGATTTTATACATGTGGTTCCTCCTATGAAAGCTGTTGATGCTGTAGCAAACTCTCCTCTTGGATGGCAAAAAGGAAGCGCTAAAGGATGGCTTGCCTGCGATAGATATACTCTTCAACATATGAAATATAAAAATGTATTTGGTATAGGCGATATTTTGGGAATCCCAAAAGGTAAAACCGGAGGAAGCGCAAGACATCACGGCCCAATTATCCAAGAAAATCTTATAGCCGTAATGGAAGGAAAAGAGCCTACCGCTAAATTTGACGGATATACGGTATGTCCTCTTAAGACTCAATATGGAAAAATTATGCTTGCGGAATTTAATTATGACGGTCCTGCTCCTTCTTTCCCTCTTGATCCTACAAAACCAAGATGGATTTGGTGGGCATTTGATCTTTATATGCTAAAACCTATGTATTGGTATTTGATGCTTAGAGGATTGATGTAAAAAAGGCGGCTTTTGCCGCTTTTTGCTTTTTAGGGAGGTGTAAATGGATAGGAGAATTTTAAAAAGAGAGATTTTTATATATTTTATTTTATTAATAATTTTGGGATTTGGAATGCATCATAAAGAGCTTCTATCACATCCGATAGAGCATTTTAAAAATATAGTAACAGCTCCTTTGGGAGTTTTTCACCCGTTTGTTTTTACTTTTATAGTGTATTTGGTTATTCTTATTTTTAGACTCTTTTTTAAAATATTGAGAAAGTTTGCTCAGAGAGGATCTTAATTTTTTAATCTATAAATTCTTGTAATCTCGTTTGAGAAAGTGCAGGTTACCTCCTCTAAAAACTCTATCTTTTTACTATTTTCAAAAACATCTTTGCAAATTGGATAGTGATAGGCTATATAAACTCTATTTTCAAAAGTTTGATTTATTATATTCTCATACACCTTTTGCATAATCTCTTCATTAAACGGATTATAGAAAAATATCAAAGATGTATTTTTAGGAGGCTTAAAATAAGAGGCGTCCTCCAAATAGATTTTAAAGTTTTTTACATTTAGTTTTTTTAAATTATCTATACTGATTTTATAGAGTTTTGGGGCAAATTCCACTCCTATTACCTCTTTGAAACCGAATTTATAGGCCATATAAAGAGAAAAACCCTTTCCGCTTCCATAATCTAAAAATACTCCTTTGGTAATATTATTTTCATAATCTTTTATTCTTTGCAAAATTTCCAAAAAAGGTTTTTCTAATACGGCATGATAAGTGCTTGCGTTTTCTTTGTTTTCTCCTTTTACTTCCAAATCAAATATATTTTCCGGGCTGAAATCTACGCCTTTATATTTAAAATATAGATGTTTTTTTGCTCTTTTAAATAAGCCCTTTATTCCCTCTTTTTTTAAAACGTTTGAAAAAACTTTTATATGATGTTCTATTGAGTAATAAGAAGAGATATCAAAGTAAAAGTTTTTTGTCTTTTCCATAAAAATTTTCCTTTTTTTGTTTTTAATTATATCACAATATGACTCTTAAAATTTATAAAGAAGCTCTTTTTTGGTATAATTTCCAAAGTTTCAAAGGAGTTGAGATGATAAGCAAATTAGAGAAAAATTTTGATGAAATTTGGGAGAGAATAGAGAAAGTTAGACTAAGAACAAATCAATATCAAATAATTAAAATTGTAGCGGTTAGCAAAAGCGTAGAGAGCGATACTATAAGAGAGTTTTACAAAATAGGCCAAAGAGCTTTTGGAGAAAATAGAGTACAGGATTTAAAAAAGAAAGCCGAAGAGTTAAAAGATATTCCAATTGAGTGGCATTTTATAGGAAGGCTTCAAAAAAATAAGATAAATCATCTTTTAGATATAAATCCCTTTTTGATTCAATCTTGCGATAGTTTTGATTTGGCTGTAGAGATAGATAAAAGAGCTAAAGTAAAGGGGAGAAAAATTAAAGCCCTTTTGCAGATAAACAGCGCAAAAGAGGAGAGTAAAGCTGGAGTTATGCCGGAAGTTGCTATTGAGGAGTATTTGAAAATAAAAGAAAATTGTAAAAATATAGATTTAAAAGGGGTTATGACAATAGGCGCTCATACCGACAATAGAGATCTTATCAAAAAAAGTTTTGAGACTACTTTTAAAATTTTTGAATCTTTAGAGAAAGAGGGAGCAAAATATTGCTCCATGGGAATGAGCGATGATTTTGAATTGGCTATAGAGTGCGGGTCTAATATGCTTAGATTAGGGAGAATACTTTTCGATTAGGCATCTTGCGATTTTGCCATCCAGGCCCCTAACAGCTTCTCCGAAAATATAAAAATCGCAGCTTCTCTCCTCTCCGTCGGCAAAAGAGACGATTCCGGATTTAAATATTCTAACCGGAAGTCCGTCATGTTTGAATTTTGCTACCTCTTGCCAATTTTCCAAATCCGTGCTTGCAAAGAGATGGACGAAATTATCTTTTGTGCCGGGTTCTTTGTCTCTTACAGTAGATATTAAATATATTCCATCTTTTAAGGTTTTAGTATAGATTATAGGTCCTGGAAAGGATCTTACTTTTGTTAAATTTTTGCTTTTTCTATCCAATTTTAGTAAATAATTATCTTCAAATTCGCTATCCATAGCCCAATATACGCTCTCTTTTGTAAAAAATGCGCTGCATCCCCTGTAAATTTGAGTTCCGTCTCCTATCCATTCCATATTTTCAAAATTTTTATCTGTTTTTATAACAAAACACTCATCTTTATAGTCTCCGGTAAATATCCATATTTTATCTTCAAAAGAGTCGTAATAGCATCCATGAATATGTTTAATTCTGCCAGGTTCAAAAACATAGGCTTTCTCCCAGCTTTTGCCTGCGTCTTTGCTTTTGTATATGGGAACCTCTTTTCTTTTGGGATTCATTCCGTATTCCCCAAAAATAATTGTATTGCCTTTGTCCAAGACCGTAACAGATTGATGAAGAATATTTCTGCAATTTTGCAAAGTCAAAGTGTGGGTTAATCTCTCTTCCTCTTTATCATAGAAATATACTTTAGACATTCTTATAATTATATAACCTTTTGAAGTTGGGATGACATTACATTTATCAAGTCTTAAAACTCTTCTAAATAGGCGGCTAAAAGAGAGAAGTGTTTTCCAACCGTCTTTGGGAAGTTTTATTCTCTCTTCTTTAAAACCGTTTTTTATATAAATTTTGTTGTATTTGCTTGTAATTAGAAGAGTGTCTTTATGATAGTGGACAATTTCCCGATTTATAATGTGTTTGATTTCAAATTTCATTTATACACCTTTAAAGGTAAAAATTATCGTTTAAGTTAAATCGTCTTTTATTATATGGTTTTTAATATTAAAAAATTGTTATACAAGTAATATTAAATTAATTTAACTTTAGTATTTTTCACTAAAAAAATTTGAGCTAAAATTATAAAATTTAGCAAATGTTCTTGACAATTGATAAAAAATCGGTTATAATTTCAGTGTTTAGTTTATGAGACTAAAAGAAATTAAATAAATAACAAAAGGAGGTTTGAGATGAACATTACAAGATTTGATCCTTTCAGATTCGATCCATTCAAAGAGTTTAGAGAGATGTCAAAAGCTTTGGAGCAATTTACAAATATTGCAAATCAAGTTACAAAAAGCGAGGGAAATATTGCCAGTTTTACGCCTACCGTAAATACAAGAGAGGATGATAAAGCTTACTACATAGAAGCAGATTTGCCTGGAGTGAAAAAAGAGGATATTAATCTTGATATAAAAGATAATGTTTTAACAATTTCTGGGGAGAGAAAGCTTAAAAAAGAGGTAAAAAAAGAGGACTACTACAAAGTAGAGAGCGTTTACGGAAAATTTGAAAGAAGCTTTACTCTTCCTGATGATGTTGATGTGGATAAAATAGAAGCAAAAAGCGAAGATGGCGTATTGGAGATAACTCTTCCTAAAAAAGTTGAAGAGAAGAAACAAGCTAAAAAAATAGAAGTAAAATAAGAGAGATATTTTCTCTCTTATTTTCGTTTGCTATAATAGCGCCTAAAAAAGGCTATATTTGGTTACTATTATAGGAAGCGGAATAGGGGAGAAGGATTTTTCAAAAATAGATACGGATTTAAACAGTTTCGATACAATTGTATGCGATAAAAGTTTTAAAGAAAAGAGAAAAAATCTTTTAAAACTCTCTCTAAAAGAGGCTAAAGAGTTTATCTTAAAAAATAGAGATAAAAATATAGCCTATATAGTCAGCGGTTCTCCACTTTTTTATTCAGCTGCCTCTTTTATCTGCCAAAAAATTCAAAACTGCAAAATAGTTAATAATACCTCCTCTCTTGAATATCTTCTCTTAAAACTTAAAATTCCTTTCCAGAAAGTATCCGTTTTATCTTTGCACGGAAGAGAGAAGAGCGATTTAAACGAGCTTTTAAGAGGGGAATATACTTTTATTTTATGCGATAAAGAGAGTGTTTTTAAATTAAGAAAAGATCTCTATTGGGTTAGGGATAAGATAGAGACATATTTGGGATACAAGATGGGGTGTTTGGATGAAGAGATTAAGAAAATAGATCTCTTTAGGGATGATTTTAATACAAAAGAGCCTCATGTTTTATTAATTAAAAGAAATTTTGAAAGAAAAGATAGCTCTTTAGATGATAAGGATTTTGAAAAAGAGAGGGGGATGATTACCAAAAAATATAAAAGAGAGCTCTCTTTGGCTCATTTAAAGCTATCTTCCAATCTTTTGCTTTGGGATGTTGGAGCGGGCAGCGGAAGCTGTTCGATAGAGGCTTTTGTCAGATTTAAAACAAGATCTATTCTTTTTGAGAAAAATCCAAAAAGAGTTGAAATGATAAAGAGAAATTTAGAAAAACATAATGTTTTAGCAGCTGAAGTTATTGAGGGAAGGGCTGAAGATTTTTTTGAAAAGAAAGCTTCTCCAGATAGAGTTTTAATCGGAGGAGGGGGAGAGGGAGTTATTAGAAAAATTCCTTTTTTGTTTGATATTTTAAATGATAAAGGAATTATTTTAATAAATTTGGTATCTTTAAAACATCTCTCTTTAGCAATTTTGATTTTGCAAGAGGCTGGGATAGATTATGAAGTTATATCCCTCTCTTTGACAACTTACAAAAATTCTCTTAAAATAAGCGAGCCTGAGAGAGAGATTTTTTGGATAAAGATTGAGAAATGATATATTTTATAGGAGCCGGAAGCGGAGATAGCGAGCTGATTACCCTAAAGGGATACAAGATTTTAAAAAAAGCGGATGCCATTTTATACACCGGTTCTCTTGTTTCCAAAGAGATTTTAAATTTTTGCAAAAAAGAGGCTATTATAAAAGATTCACAAAATATGAGTTATGAGGAGATATTCTCTTTTTTAAAAAAATATAGGAATAAAACGGTAGCGAGAGTGCATACCGGCGATCCTTCCATCTACTCTACGATTGCCAGACAGATAGAATTTTTAGAAAAAGAGAAAATTCCTTTTAAAATTATTCCCGGAGTTACGGCAGCTTTTGCCGCGGCTGCAAGTTTGGGGATAGAATATACAATTCCTGGAGTCTCTCAGACTCTTGTTTTAACAAGGATTGAAGGAAAAACAAAAAATCCAGAGCCTCTTTATAATATTTTATCTCTAAAACACTCCTCTTTGGTTTTTTATCTATCCATTAACTTAATAGATAAATTAAAAAAAGAGGCTTTGAAAGCTGGATATTCAAAGGATACGCCGTGTTGGGTTGTTTATAAAGCAAGCTGGATGGATGAGAAAATATTTAAAGGAACGATAGAGGATATAGGAGAAAAGGTTTCTCATATAAAGGGGATTGCTTTGATACTTTTTGGAGATTTTTTAAATCAAAAAGAGAGATACTCTTCAAAGCTTTATAAAGAGAAGAGATGAAAATAGCAATTATTTCAATTAATGATGTAAGTTTCAAAGCGGCTTTAAGGCTTGCTTCCTTTTTAAAAAACCATGATGTTAAAATCTATAAAAAAGATAGAGATTTTATAAAGCTTGATGATATTTTAAAAGATATTTGGGAAAAAAGTGAAGCTTTGATTTTTATTATGGCTATTGGAGCTGTTGTTAGAAAAGTAGCTTCTTTGTTAAAAAATAAAAGCGAAGATCCCGCCGTTTTGGTTATGACTTTGGATCTTTTGAAAGTTGTCCCCTTGCTTGGAGGCCATCTTGGCGGAGCTAACGAGCTTTCTGTTGAAATTTGCAAAAAAATCAAAGGGTGTATCCCTTTTATTACCACAGCTACTGATCAGATGGATGTTTTATCTTTTGATATGTTTGCCAAAGAGAGGGGATTTTTGATAGAAAATCTATTTAGACTTTCTAAAGTTTCAAACGCCCTTTTAAACGGAAAAGAGATTGAGGTGGCAACTTATGAGAATATTTTTAAATCTATTGAGAAAAAAAATAATTTGAAGTTGATTCCTTTTGAGAGGTTAGATGAAAACAGCGTTTTAATATCCCCCTTTTCTAATCCCTTAAAGCCTCTTACCCTAAAACCTCCGCTGTTTATTGGAATCGGGTGCAATAGGGGAGTTTGCAGGGAGAAGATAAAAAGAGCTTTTTTAATTTTTTTGGAAAAATACTCTTTAAAAAGAGAACAGATAAAAGCTTTGGCCTCTTTTGAAGCCAAAAAGAGTGAAAAGGGGCTTTTGGAGTTTGCAGAAGAGTTTAAATTGGAGATAAAATTTTTCGATAAAGAGAGTATAAACTCTTTAGAGAGTGATTTTAGCCGCTCTTTTGCGAAAAAATATTTTGATATTAAGGGAGTCGCCGAACCTTCGGCTGTTTTAGCAAGCCGTTACAGGGAGCTTGTCATAAAGAAAGAATCATTTTTCAAAGAGATAACTATTGCGGGAGCAGTTTAATGAACAGACTTTATGTAATTTCAACAGGACCCGGAGGGTATGATTATTTAACAAGTGAGGCTTTAAGAGCGTTAAGAGAGTGCGAGGTTGTGGTCAGTTATAGAAGATATGCAAAAGATTTAAAAGAGCTTTTAAAAGATAAGGAAGTTTACACTTCCGGTATGACTAAAGAGATTCAAAGATGCAAAGATGCAATAGATTTTGCAAGAAGCGGCAAAACTACGGCGATTATCTCAAACGGGGATGTAAATGTTTTTGGAATGGCGACTTTAATAGTTGAACTTATAGATGAGATGGATTTATGGGATGAGTTGGAGGTTATCTCAATTCCGGGAGTTACGGCAGCTTTTGCCGCAGCTTCCAAATGCGGAGCCCCTTTATCTCAAGATTTTGCAATTATATCGCTTTCAGATAAATTAACAGAATTTGAAGTGATAGAGAAGAGAGTTAAAAACTCTCTTGAAGCTGATATGGTGATAGCGATTTATAATCCCCTTTCCAAAAAGAGAATAGAGCCTTATAAAATGTTTTTAAGATATTTATCGCTCTATCCCAAGAGAGCTGTTTTGGTAGCTTCCCACATAGGAAGAGGAGAAAAAGAGCAAATTCAAGTATTAAAAGCAAAAGAGCTTGTTAAAAGAGGATATGAAAATGAGGATATTTCAATGTCCACTTTGATAATTGTGGGAAATTCCACTACAAGATTTACAAAAAACAGAAAGCTTTTAACCCCAAGGGGGTATTTGAAAAAGTATGATTTAAACGGAGAAATTAGAGCTTAGGCTTCTAATTGATATAGCTCTTTGAAAAGAAAAGCCTCAATTATATCTTCTATATTTCTTTGGGTAGGGGCTATTAAAACTGGAATATTCTCCTCTATAAATGGCCAGCAGTAATCGTTTTTGCTTGGCAAAATTACCACATCTACAAAATCCTCTATCTCCTCTCTTGTTTTATAAAAATCCATCTTTTGGATTTTTCCCTCTTTTAGCTCTAAAACTCCCCAAAATTTCGCTTCTGTAGAAAGCGTTAAAGAGGCTGTGTCGATATCGTTTGAATTTAGGGGTAAAAGTATAAGCATTATTTATCCTTTTTTTGAAAAGGATTATAGCAAAAATTTATAAAGCTATAAAATATGGGTTTTTTAGATTTTCTTTATTGTAAATTAGAGGTTTTCTATCTTCATATCTTACGATTTTTCTTTTGCACTCTCTAAGTATTGCATCTCCCGCGGCGGTATCCCACTCCATCGTAGGGGATAGTCTTGGATAGATATCGGCTAAATTTTCGGCCAAAAGAGCAAATTTAAGAGAGCTTCCTTTTGAGATTATCTCTATCTTTTTTTCAGTTTTTATAGAAGATATGAAATCTTTTGTCTCTTTGGATAGATGAGAGCGGCTTGCTATAACTCTTAGAGTATTATGTTTTTTTATAAAAGGAAGAGGTTTTTCATTTTTGAAAGCTCCGCTTCCTTTTTTCGCAAAGTATAAATCTTTTAAAATGGGAGCATAAATTACTCCCAAAACCGGCTCTTGTTTATGTATCAAGGCTATATTTACAGTAAATTCTCCGTTTCTTTTAATAAACTCTTTAGTTCCGTCAAGAGGATCTACAAGCCATAAATATTCCCACTCTTTTCTTATTTTATATGGTATTTTAGCGCTCTCTTCAGAGATTATCGGAATTTTGGGATATAATTGATTTAGGCTTTCGCAGATTATTTTATTTGATATTAAATCGGCTTTCGTTAAAGGGGAGTTATCCTCTTTCTTTTTTACTTCAAAATTTTGATTGTATATTTTTAAAATCTCCTCTCCAGCTTCTATGGCAATGGAGGTTATCTTTTTGATATCTATTTTATCAAGCATCTATAATTTTCCTCTTTCTTAAAAAAGATACTATTTTATCCACGCTATCCTTTAAACTCTCTTTATGGGGTTTTATATGAATTTGCGGATTTTTAGGTTTTTCATAAGGAGAGTCTATTCCTGTAAAATCTGCAATCTCTTTATTTAAAGCCTTTTTATAGAGCCCTTTTGGATCTCTTTTAATACAGATTTCTAAAGGAGTGTCTATAAAAACTTCTATAAAATTTTTGGGATTAATAATCTCTTTTACCTTTTCTCTATCTTTTTCAAAAGGGGAGATGAAAGCTGTAATCGTTATTATTCCAGCATCCAAAAAGAGCTTAGCTACTTCCGCTATCCTTCTTATATTCTCTTGTCTATCCTTTTTGCTAAAATGTAAATCTTTATTTAGCCCTTCTCTTATATTGTCTCCGTCCAATAAATAGGTGTGGTATTCTTTTTGGTTTAAAAAATACTCAAGTTCATTTGCAATAGTGCTTTTACCGCTTCCGCTTAAGCCTGTCAGCCATATTACGCACCCTTTTTGCTTTTTTATTTTTTCTCTATCTTCTCTTTTTACTTTATGGGGATGAGATACTATATTCTTCACTCTTCTATCTCTTCTATCGACTTGCATCCCCATTCTGGAAACTGCTCTCTTATAAATTGATTTAAAGCTATTTCGCTTGGGGAATAAATTCTCTTTTTTTTGTGTTTTGTAGATTCTCCCACTATCATTCCGGCAGCCGAAGTATTATTGGTAATTTTATCTATTAGTATAAAAGAGCCTGTTTTTTTGCTTTTTTCATAAAAATCGAAAGCTATCTTTTCGCTTAAATCTATCTGCACTCTTGCTATGTCGTTTAATCTTAATCTTTTGCTCTCTATTTTTTCCCAGCTGTTTACATCTTTTTTGAAAAGTATTCTGCTAATTGTGGCGTTAGTCTCTTTTGTGTATATTTTTAAAATATATTCTCTGTTTTGCAGCTCCTCTTCATCCATCCATACTATCATAGCTTCAAAGGAGTCGTTGAATTTTGGCTGTATCTCTCCCTCTTTTGTTATCAAATCGCCTCTGCTTATGTCTATTTCATCCTTTAAAGTTAAAGTTATAGCTTTGCTTTTTTGAAAAGTTTTATTTTCCGGATTTATAGGATAGATTATATCTTTTATGAAACTCTCTTTTTTTGAGGGGTATATTATGATTTTATCATCTTTTTCTATCTCTCCGCTGGCTATATTTCCAGCATATCCTCTAAAATCAAAACCTCTGTTTACATATTGAACCGGAAATCTAAAACTTGTGAAATTGCTTTTTAAAATCTTTACATTATCAAGGTATGATAAAAGAGCCTCTCCATCATACCAATTCATATTTTTGGACTTTTTAACTACATTATCTCCCTTTAGAGCACTTATTGGAATATAATCTATTTGTGTATGAAAATCTTTGTAGGGAAGAGAGAATTTTAATTTTTCAAACATCTTTTTATAATCTTCCACTATTTCAAAAAATCTCTCTTTAGAGTAGTTTACAAGATCCATTTTGTTAATAGTTACCACTATATTTCTTATTCCAAGAAGAGTTACCAAAAATGAGTGTCTTTTTGTCTGAGTTAAAACCCCTTTTCTGGCGTCTATCAAAATGACAGCCAAATCAGCCGTACTTGCGCCGGTAGCCATATTTCTTGTATACTGTTCGTGTCCGGGCGTATCGGCAATTATATATTTTCTTTTTTTTGTAGAGAAGTATCTGTAAGCTACATCTATCGTTATTCCCTGTTCTCTTTCGCTTTGAAGCCCATCTACCAAAAGAGAAAAATCTATTTCATCTTCAGAGTTTTTATACTTTTTTGTTTCATTTTTAGCCTGCTGTATCTGATCTTCATATATTTTTTTGCTGTCGTATAGAAGTCTTCCAATGAGTGTTGATTTTCCATCATCCACGCTTCCGCAGGTTATGAATCTAAGGAGATCCTCTCTCATTAAAAGTATCCTTCTATTTTCTTTCTCTCCATGCTTCCTTCCTGATCTTTGTCTATCAGTCTCCCCTCTCTTTCACTATTTTTTGATAATTTCATCTCTTCTATAATTTCATCTAAATTTTTAGCGTTAGATTCTATAGCTCCGGTTAAGGGATAACATCCAAGAGTTCTAAATCTTACCATTTTTTCTTTGGCTCTTTTTTTAATCTCTTCTGGAACTCTGTCATCGTCTATTAAAATTTCAGCTCCTTCATATTCGGCTACTAGTCTCTTTTTTGCAAAATATAAAGGCACTACCGGAATATTTTCTTCTTTTATATATTGCCAAATATCAAGTTCTGTCCAATTTGAAAGGGGAAAAACTCTTACGCTCTCTTTTTTGTTTATATGCGTATTGAAAAGATTCCAAAGTTCAGGGCGCTGATTTTTTGGATTCCATCTGTGGTTTTTATCTCTAAAACTAAAAATCCTCTCTTTTGCTCTGCTCTTTTCCTCGTCTCTTCTTGCCCCTCCTATTATTGCATCGAATTGATATTTATCCAACGCTTTTTTTAGAGCCTGGGTTTTCATAATATCTGTATGAATTTTGCTTCCGTGAACAAAGGGGTTTATATTCATTTTAATCCCTTCGGGATTTGAATATACTATCAAATCCACTCCAAGCTCTTTTACTCTTTTGTCTCTAAATTCAATCATTTCTCTAAATTTCCAAAGAGTATCCACATGCAAAAGAGGAACGGGAGGTTTTTGCGGATAGAAAGCTTTTATAAGCAGATGCAGCATCACGGAAGAATCTTTTCCTATACTATAGAGCATAACGGGATTTTTAAAACATGCTACAACTTCTCTTAAAATATAGATACTCTCTTCTTCCAGTCTTTTTAAATGGCTCATCTTAAATTCCCTAAAAGCTCATTTAAAATAGGCTCTTTAAAATTTATATACTCCAAAATTTTTTTATCTGCTTCTACTTTTATCTCCTCTTCTCCTCTTGGGTCGTCTTCTGGTCTTACTCTTTTTTGATTTTTTATAAACTCTATCTCTTTTGGATTGAAAAATTTGGAGAGAAATTCAAACAAGCCTTCGTTTAAATTGGATGTTTTTAAAATAGTTAAATTTTGAGGAAGGTTATATCTTTTCCAGAAATCATCTGTTCCGTTTTTTAGTATGTCTTCTAAAATAGGTTTTGGATTGTCAAAAATATAAAGTATCGTTACATAAGATAATTTCCCAAATCTTAACTTTTCGTTTTCAAAATCTTTTACTTCATCTGCCCAGTTTTCATTCCATAATTTTATAAATTCATAAAAGGATAAATTTTCTATATCCGCATTTTTAAAGCCTGGAAAAGTTTCCGGCCTTCTTCTCCACCATCCGTAAAGATAGTGGGATTCATACCATTTAAGCGGCTCTCTTAGAGTAAGAAGTCTTGGATATTCTTTATACTCTTTTGGAATATCTTGTGCGTATGCGTGTTTGTCCGCTATCTCTTTTATATCATCATATAATTTTTCTATATTTTTAGTTATAAAGGTTCCTCCGGTTTTAGGGGCGTGGATAAATACAAAATCTTTTGTGGCTATCATTCTTTCTCTCTTTTGGAAAATGATTTTAACGGAAATTATAGCATATAAAATTTCTTAGAAATTTAAGAATTTAATCTATGTACTATTGCAAAAAGTTAACATTTATGTTAATATTAACTTCATGAAAGAAATAGTATTTTATAAATTGCCATCGGGGAAGTCGCCTATTGAAGATTTTTTAGATGGTTTATCTTCAAAAGAAGCTCAAAAAGTTGTTTGGGTATTAAAGCTTATTTAAGAGTTAGAACAAGTTTCAACAAAATATTATAAACAGCTTTAAAATACAGATGGGATAATTGAGATTAGAGTTCAAGTTGGAAAAAATCATTTTAGATTATTGGGTTTTGAGCATAAAGAAAAATTTATTATTTTAACAAATGGTTTTAAGAAGAAAGATCAAAAAGTACCAAAGTCTGAAATAAAATTAGCACAATTAAGAAGAAAGGAGTATCTTGAAAATGAGTGATTTGCAAAAATATATTGATAAAAGAAAAAAAATAGATAAAAAGTTTGAAGAAAACTTTGATGTAGGTTATCAAGATTTTAAAATAGGAGAGCTTTTAAAACAAGCAAGATTGGAGTGTGGCTTAACTCAAGAAGATATTGCTAACAAATTAAATACTAAAAAATCAGCAATATCAAGAATAGAAAATCATGCACAAGATATTAGATTATCAACTTTGCAAAAATTTGCCAAGACTTTAGGTAAAGAGCTTAGAATTGAGTTAGTTTAAAGGATAACAAATTTGGGAAGCCATTTAAAGTATTAATATATGGTAGTTAGATAATAAATTTTTGGAAAAAGAATAAGCCAACCCATGTAAATTAAAGCTTTTTTAAAATAAAACAATCAAAGAATCCAAAGCTTTAAATTCAAAAGCCGACTTGTTCTTCAAGCTTATCGTTAGACTGCCGTCTTTAGCGGCAGTGTAACTTAAAAATATTACACTATACTTTTTATAGGAATTCAAGAAATGCTGGCACAAAAGCTCAAAGTTAAAATAAATTTATCTAAAGAGATGTTTTTTAGTTTTTTGAAGATGTTTTATAACCTTTATTATCTCTTCAAATCCCATCTCACCTTCCGGATCGTCGGCGAATACTTCATCTATTGCATTTAAATATGCGTCTACCGCTTCTTGCATTTTATCTTTTTTAACTCCAGCAAAATATAAAGCGGCTCCAAGCATATCGGCAAGCTGCATTGCAAGCTCTTGGGCTTCAAGCTGTGAATCGAAAAGTTCTTGATTTTCTTCTTTTGTAACCATTTCTTATCCTTCTTCTTTTTTATCTTGATTTGAGTTTAAAATTTCTTGTATTTGATATTTTATATTATCATATATGAAACTGTCTTTAAAATTGGCTAATTTTCCTCCGCTTGCGTTTTTATGTCCGCCTCCATCGGCTATCTCTTTTGCCATCAAGCTTACATCTATTTTTCCGTTTGCTCTAAGAGATATTGTTTTTCTGTTTGTAACATCCATAAAGAAATCAAAATCTTCATTTTTTGTCAAAAACTCGTTTCCTATAACGGAAGTATTTCCGATATTGTATGTCAAAATACCCTTATGCCCTTTATAGGTTATGCTCATTTTATCCTTGTTTTTAGATAAAAGCTCTACTATAAAGTGGGATACGAGATTATCTAAAGTATCGTCTTCTTGGCCATAATTTAGGAAAAATCTCTTCTTTATCGTATGAATCGCCTCTTCGAGTTTTATGTTTCCTTTATGCTTATTAAAAAACTCTTGAGCTTTTTCCAAAAGAAAAAATTTGTATCGGCTGTGCTCTGTCGGGAAAAGAGTTCGGTTTATCTCATTTGAATCTTTTATTAATCTCATACACACTTTTCCCATCTCAAATTTATCGCTCTCTTGAAGCCATATATCTATGGCATTAACTATTTCTACAAAATCGGCAAATTCTTCAAGCTCTTTATGCTTTTTGACAAAATATTCATAAGTTATTTTGGTAGCCGATTTTGTGGTATCCAAATGATACCACTCATACTCCTTTGCGCACTCTTCTCCTGTTATATGGTGGTCTAAAAGCAAAAGTTCTACATTTTTTGAGCTTTTGTTTTTAAGCTCTGTTAAAAGTTTGGCTTGCTCTTTTGTTAAATTAAGATCCGTTATCAAAACCAAGAAACTCTCTTCTTTATCTTTTTCTATTTTTTTGAAAATCTCTTGAAGTTTTTCATCTATCTCGTTTCCATAGTTTGAGTTGTAAAACTCTATCTTTTCAAAAATCTTATTTGTTAAGAATTGGCAAGCATAACCGTCCAAATCGGTATGCGAAAGATGATAAACTTTTTTTTCCATTAATTTTATTTCCTTACTTTATAGATTTTCTATCTCTATTGTTGCTATTACTTCAAATTTTGCGCTTGGATCTATTTCGGCGTGAGATAAAACCGTAATCTCAAGTCCAAATTTCTCGAAAATATCGCTTAAAGGTTTTCTCAAAAGAGGATCGGTTATCAAAACTGGAACTATCCCTTTTTGCAAAACTTTAGCCGCTTCATCGCTTACGACCTGAATTAGCGTGTTTATCTGGCCGATATTTAAAATAAGATCTCTTCTGCCCTCTCTCTCTTGCAGTTTCTCAAGAAGTTTTTGTTCGGTTTGAGGGGAGAGAGTTAAAAGTCTTATTGTACCGTTTTCATCCTTATAAAGAGAAGTGATTATTCTTGAGAGTTTTGCTCTTACCTGTTCTACTATAATATCTACGTTTTTTGTAACTTCTGCCACATCGGCGATAGTTTCCAAAATGGTAACCATATCTTTTATAGGAATTTTTTCATGCAAAAGAGCTTTTAAAACTTTTTGAATAAGCCCTAAAGAGGCTGTTTTTAAACACTCTTCCACAACAGTTGGATAATTTTTTCTTGTCATCTCTATTAGTTTTTGGACATCCTCTCTTGTTAAAAGATCTTCTGCATATTTTTTGATAAGCTCGCTCATGTGAGTTGAGATGACGGTGGAGGGATCAACCACCGTATATCCTTTCAAGATAGCGTCCTCTTTTTGATCTGGATCAATCCATACGGCATCTATTCCGAAAGCCGGCTCTTTTGTTTTTATTCCCTCTATCTCTTCGGTAGCTATCGAGTTGTTTATAGCCAAAAATTTATCAGGATAGATTTCTCCTCTTCCTATTTCTACTCCTTTTAAAAGTATTTGATATTCATTCGGTTTTAACTGAAGATTGTCTCTTATTCTAACTTGAGGCATAATAAAACCGTAATCTTCTGCAATTTTCCTTCTCATGCTCTTTATTCTATCAAGCAGATCCCCGTTTTGGGATTTATCGGCAAGTTTTATTAGCTGATATCCTAAATCAAGCTCTAAAATCTCAACTTTCAAAATATCCTCTATCTCCTCTTCCTCTTCCTTTTTTGAAGGAGCCTTCTCTTTTTGCTCTTTTTCTTCTTTTATCTCCTCTTTTGGTTTCTCCTCTTCTATAAAATATCCCTCTCTTGTAAGTTTTAGAAGATATCCAAGCCCTAAAAAAACTACTCCTACAAATCCCAAAGAGATGGTTGGAAGGCCTGGAACCAAAGCAAACATCAATAAAATTATTCCAACAATAAGTAGAGTCTTATACTCTCCTCCAAGCTGAGAGATGGCTCCTTTTGCAAAATTTTCCTCTTGTTTGCTTGTTCTTGTAATGATTATACCGGTAGCTGTGGAGATAATTAGAGCCGGAAGCTGAGATACCAAACCGTCTCCTATGGTTAGAATCGTAAAAGTTTGAGCGCTATCAGACATACTCATATCATATTGAAAGACTCCTATTAAAAATCCGCCAATGATATTTATAATCGTAATGATTATGCCCGCAATCGCATCCCCTTTTACGAATTTACTCGAACCATCCATCGCTCCGTAAAAGTTTGCTTCTTGAATAATTTCCTCTCTTCTTTTTCTTGCCGTCTCCTCATCTATCAGTCCGGCATTTAAATCCGCATCTATAGCCATCTGTTTTCCGGGCATCGCATCAAGCGTGAATCTTGCGGCAACTTCGGCTACTCTTGTAGATCCTTTGGTAATTACCATAAAATTTATCAATACCAAAATAATAAAAACTATTGTTCCTATTACATAGTTTCCTCCGACTACAAACTCTCCGAAACTTGTGATTATATCGCTGACAGCCTGCGGCCCTTCATGCCCTTTGCTTAGAATCATTCTTGTTGTAGCGATATTTAGAGATAATCTGTAAAGAGTTACTATTAAAATGAGAGTCGGAAATGTTGTAAAGTCTGTAGGTTTTGGAATATAGATTGAAATTAGCAAAAAAAGCACTGATAGTGCCAAAGATACGGTTAAAAATAGATCTAAAACGCTGCTTGGCAGCGGAACAATAATGATTGCTACGATAGATACCAAAAAGATAACTATCGTTAAATCTTTGAATTTCCCTAAAGCTTCAAGATATGGAAAAAATGAATTTAATACTTTAGATTTAGCACTCTTTTGGGGCAATCTTTTCCTTGCATTTAAAATATTACATTATATCTTTTAATGTAATATTATCCAAAAATTCATCTATTTTAGTTTGAAGTTTATTTAAAAATGGCCAAATCATACAAAATTCGGCTCTGTTATTAGGGCAAGCCTCCATAGAGGAGGAGCAGTCAAATACCAAAGGATGCTTTTTTTCAACGGCTTCCAAGATTTTTTGTATAGGAATCTCTTCTGGGTTTTTATCCAAAACAAATCCCCCCTTAGCGCCTTTATAGGATTTTAGTATTCCCTCTTTTGCCAAACTTTGTAAAATTTTGGCAAGAAAACTTTTTGAGATATTTAATTTATGAGATAAAACTTCCACACCCTCGGGTCTGTCAGACTTTGCTATCAAAATAAGAGATAAAAGCGCATATTCGCTTGCTCTTGTAAGTAACATATAATTTCCTCTAATCGTTTAATTAAGAGTAATTTTATCATCTTTTTGCTCAAAAATAAAATCGACAAGTTTTTTTTCTGTTGTAGTAAGTTCTTTATTTTAAACTATTATGAAAATATAAAGTTGAATTTAAAAATTTTTTGTATAATTTCGTAAATATTTTTATTTATAAAGCCGCAAAGGGGCCATAATGCTTGGCAAAAAACTTTTCTTTATAAAAGATTTTCTAAACTCTTCAAATTTTAAAAATACTATAAGTTTCGAAGAGTTTATGAAAATCTATACAGATGATAAGCTTACTGAACTTATAAACTCTGATATTTTTAATGATAGAAAAAACAAAAAAAGTCTATCTTTAATACTTTTTAAAATTAAAGACAAAGAGAAAGGTTCAGTCGATATATCTGACGAAGATTTGGATATGATTTTCCATACAATTAAAATGGAAGTTAGAGATTATGATATTTTAGCCTCTTCAAGCAAAGATCAATTTCTTTTGCTTCTTCCCGAATGCTCTTTGAAAAACGCTGAAGATATAGCCAAAAGGATAGCTTCCATAATAGAAAATTTTGATGAAGAGAGAAGATTTGATATAAATTTTGGAGTAGCTGAATATATTGACGGTGAGAGTAAAGAGAGTTTTATTCAAAGAGCCAGAGACAGATTTGGTCCTTCTATGATAGCTCACGTTTAATTGCTTAAAATTTTTCAATTTATGTGAAATTTGTCATAAAAAATTTGCTTAAATTATGTTATTTGGATATAATCTCACTCTTTAAAATAAAATACCAATCAGGAGGTCATTATGGCTTTGGATTCGGCACAGAAAGCTCAAATTATAGAGCAGTTTGCACGAAACGAAAAAGATACAGGTTCTGCAGAAGTGCAGATAGCTTTGCTTACTAAAAGAATTGCGAATCTAACTGAACATCTTAAAATAAATAAAAAAGATCACTCTTCAAGACTCGGTTTGCTTAAAATGGTAGGTAAAAGAAAAAGGCTTTTAAGATATTTAAGAGCTAAAGATTATGACTCATATACTAAAGTTATTACTTCTTTAAATATTAGAGATAAACAGACAGTTTAATTTTTTTATTTCCGTTTCGTTACCGATTTAAATTTGTTAAGTCGGTATCGGCGGAAAATAATCTCGTATTTTTTTAATGAATCTTCATGGAATCATGGTTTTAATAATTTTATACTTATTAATTAAATAGATAAATTATGAAATCTTCTATTCTCTACTCAACTTTTTTGATATACTTGAAAAACTTATGATTATCTAATCAGAGTTTTAGCCAAATTAAAATATAATAAACCGATTTTTAGCGATTATGAAAATTTAAGTTTGGAGTAAAAAAGAAATGCAAAAAAATATAAAATATATTTCATTGGGGTTTGCTTCCACTCTCCTTGCCACCTCTTTAATGTTATCTCCTTCTCTATTTGCAAAAGCAGAACCAAAAGGCAGACAGGAAACAACTCAAGATAAATTACAAGCTTTAGCCAAATTTACCAAAGTAATAACTCTTGTAGAGAAATATTATGTTGACGAATTGAATATAACGGATATAATAAACAAAGCTATTTCGGGACTTTTGACAAATCTTGACGCTCATTCATCATTTTTGGATAAAAAAAGCTACAAAGAACTTCAAATTCAAACCGAAGGCGAGTTTGGCGGTCTTGGAATTACTGTGGGAATTAGAGACGGAGCGCTTACCGTTATAGCGCCGATAGAGGATACGCCCGCTTATAAAGCCGGTTTGAAAGCCGGGGATATTATCTTAAAAATTGATGATAAATCCACTTTGAATATGACGCTTGACGAGGCTGTCTCTTTAATGAGAGGGAAACCTAAAACAAGCGTGGTTTTAACGATTATAAGAAAGGGCGAGAGCAAGCCTTTGGTAGTAAAAATAGTAAGAGATATAATTAAAGTAAAATCTGTCTATTCCAAAATGGTAGAGGGAAGCAAAATTTTATATCTAAGAGTTACCAATTTTGATAGGAAAGTGGAGAGAAACGTTAGAAAAGCTATAAAAAGTCATAAAAATATTGAAGGTATTATTTTAGATCTTAGAAACAATCCCGGAGGTCTTCTAAGTCAGGCAGTAGGTCTTGTGGATCTTTTTGTAGATAAGGGAGTTATTGTTTCTCAAAAAGGAAGAGCCGAAGGAGAGGATGAAGTTTATAAAGCTTCAAAAATATCTACCGTTTACAAAGGCCCATTGGTGGTTTTGGTAAATGAGGGAAGTGCGAGTGCCAGCGAAATTGTAAGCGGTTCTCTTCAAGATCACAAAAGAGCGGTTATAGTAGGGCAGAAAACATTTGGAAAAGGAAGCGTTCAGGTAATTATGCCTATTGACAAAAACGAGGCTTTAAGGCTTACGATAGCAAGATACTATCTGCCAAGCGGAAGAACCATTCAGGCTGTGGGAGTAACTCCAGATATAACCGTATATCCCGGAAAAGTTCCGCATCAAGAGGATAAACTTGCCATAAAAGAGAGCGAGCTTAAAAAACATCTAAAAAGCGAGCTTGAGAAGATAGAGGGCAAAAAGAAAGCAAAGAAAAAGAAAGAAAAAAATAAAAAGAAAAATATTATAACCAAAGAGGATATTTTAAATGATATTCAATTAAAAACAGCGATAGATACCATAAAGGTGCTTGAGATTTCAAAATCTAAAGATACCACTTTAGAAAATAAAAAAGATACTAAAAAGAAAAAATAGGAAAAGAGGATGCAAAAAAGAGAACTTTTATATGAAGGAAAAGCTAAAAAGCTTTACAAAACTGATAATGATAGTTTGCTTATAGCTGAGTTTAAAGATGATTTAACGGCTTTCAACGCCTTAAAGAAGGGAAAAGAGGAGGGCAAAGGGGCGCTTAATGCAAAAATAAGCGCAAAACTTTTCAAGCTTCTTGAAGAAAACGGCATAAAAACCCATCTTGTAGAGGTTTTAGACGATACGCACCATCTTGTAAAAAATCTTAAAATTATACAAATAGAGGTTGTAGTAAGAAATATTGCCGCCGGCTCTTTGAGCAGAAGGCTTGGAATAAAAGAGGGCAAAGTTCTCCCTTTTTCGTTAGTTGAATTTTATTACAAAAACGATGAACTGCAAGATCCTTTAATAAACGACGAGCATGCTCTTTTATTAGATCTTGTAGAGCATGAAGACGAGCTTGAAGAGCTAAAGAGACTTGGAAGAGAGATAAACGTCGTTTTAAAATCATTTTTTGCAAAGAGAGGTTTAAAGCTTGTGGATTTTAAATTGGAATTTGGAAAAGATGAAGACGGAAATATCTATTTAGCCGATGAGATAAGCCCCGATAGCTGCAGATTTTGGGATATGCAAAGCGGCGAGAAGCTTGATAAGGACAGATTCAGAGAGGGGCTTGGAGGAGTTAAAGTAGCTTATGAAGAGGTTTTAAAAAGAATTTCAGAGGATATAAAATGAAAGTTGTAGTTAATGTCAGTTTAAAAGAGGGAGTTTTAGACCCGCAGGGAAAAGCTGTGCACCACGCTTTGGGTTCTTTAGGTTTCAACGAGGTTAAAGATGTTAGAATAGGCAAAAGAATCGTTTTGGACATAGATGGGGAAAACAAAGAGGAGATAAAAAGTAGAGTTAAGGATATGTGCGAGGAGCTTTTGGCAAATACGGTAATAGAAGACTATTTTATAGAGGTTGAGTAATTATGAGAGCTGCCGTTATCGTTTTTCCGGGAACAAATTGCGAGTTTGACACCAAATACGCCCTAAATAAGCTCTCTTTTGAAGTGGATATGGTATGGCACAAAAAGGAGAGTTTAAGGGATGATCTTGATTTGGTAGTCTTGCCGGGAGGATTTAGTTATGGAGACTATTTAAGAAGCGGAGCTATCAGCAAATTTGCTCCCATTATGAAAGCTGTTATGGAGTATGCCAAAAAGGGCGGATATGTGCTTGGCATATGCAACGGTTTTCAGATTCTTTTAGAATCTCATATGCTTCCCGGAGCTATGATGAAAAACAGAAACGTTCATTTTATCTCAAAATATCACGGCCTTAAAGTGATAAATAATAACAACAAATTTCTATCTAAAACCAAAGTCGGGGATATTTTAAAAGTTCCGATAGCCCACGGAGAGGGCAATTATTATATAGATAGCGATTCGCTTAAATCTCTTTATGATAATGAGCAGGTAATTTTAAAATATTGCGATGAAAATGGAGAGGATTTAAATCCAAACGGCTCTGTCGATTCTATTGCGGGAATCTGCAACAGGGAGAAAAATATTTTCGGCCTTATGCCCCATCCCGAAAGGGCGGTGGAGTCTATTTTAGGCTCAGTTGATGGAATAAAAATGTTAGAGGGTTTTCTCTCTTGAGGATTTTGAAATTAATTTTATTAATTTGTCTTGCTTTTCCTCTTTTTGGAGAGGAGCCTTCGGTTTTTGACGATGAGGACAGCTATACTGTTGAATTTCCTATTCCAAAATCTCTTCAGAAAAAAGCTTCTCCTAAAAAGCCTCTCGCAAAAACTGAAGAAGAGATTTTTGGAAAAAAAATTAATAAAAATAGTGAAAAAAAAGATATAAAACCATTTATAAGAACAAATCCAAAGCCTCTTAGGGCTCAATCGCTTTTTCTCTCTTTTGAGAGATTGCCAAAGAGAGTTTATGTAAAGGAAATTTTTCCCGTAACCGTAAAAAGTATAGCTGTTTTTAAAAATCTTCAATCTTTAAGCTATTCTCTAATCGGAGGCAAAGATTTTAATCTCTTAAATAAAGAGGCTCTTTTTGAAAAGATAGACGAAAATGAATATAAAATTACTCTCTATTTTCAGCTTCTATCTTTGAAAGGAAAACTTCCTTTAATTAAAGTTACCGCAAAAGATAAAAGCGGATATATTGAAAGCTCCACTCTCTCTTTCAAACCGGTAAAGGTCTTTTCTCTAAGGCATGATAAATATTTTTGCAATGTTTTAGCCGACTCTTTGAATGTAGAGAAGTATAAAACCACAAGATTTGATGAAAACAGTTATATGTTTGTGATGAAAATAGCGGCAAAAAGGGCAAATATTGACGATTTTCATCTTGACTGGGTTTTAAGAGACAAGATAGAGAGCAAAAAAGGGGATTTTTTAGAGTCAAATTTTATCTATATAGCTTTCATTCCCTCTTCTACAAAAGAGTTTAATTTTAAATATTTTAATTTACAAAACAGAAGATTTGAGAATTTCTCTTTTCCGGTTGTTCTAGAAAAAGAGGAGCTTAGCACTCAGCTTGATTTAAACCCTAAAGCTTCAAATTTCGATATATACAAAAATATATTTTTAGCCACTGTTGCTTTAATATTTTTAACTCTTTTTGCCTTTAAAATCAAAAAAAACAGATGGGCTGTTATTTATCTCTTTATCGCTTTGGCTATTGGAGCTTATGTGATAAAAGATGAGCTTCCTTTTTCTGATATAACTTTAAAAGAGGGGGCTAAAGTTACCATTTTGCCGACAAGAAACTCCACCATTTTTTATACAGCCCCAAAAAGTATGAGAGTGAAGGTTTTAAACAGAGTAGATCCATATTATAAAGTTTTGCTTCCCAATAATAAGATAGGATGGGTTAAAAATGAAGATATTAAATAAGCTTAGAGCTTTATATGTTTTAATCGAGTTTTCCGTAACGGTAACCGGTGTGATAATTTTGATGTATCTTTTTCCAGAGAAAAACAGAGAGATTAGAAGAAAGTGGGCGAAACTTCAATCCAAACTGATTGGCTATAAAATCATTCAAAAAGGCAAAATAGACAAAGATGCAAATCTTCTTTTGATAAATCATCAAAGTCTTTTGGATATTGTCGTTTTAGAAGATATACATTCGGCAAATTTGGCGTGGGTTGCAAAAAAAGAGATAGAGAAAATGCCAGTTTTCGGCCATATTCTAAAGCCTCCCAAAATGATAGTCGTTGATAGGGAAGATAAAAAATCTTTGATAAAACTTCTAAGAGATGTGAAAGATAGATTAAAAAATAACAGAGTGATAGCCATTTTCCCGGAAGGGACAAGAAGCAGGGGGGATAGGCTTTTAAAATTTAAAAACGGCCCCAAATTTTTGGCCGAAAAACTCTCCCTGAAAGTTCAGCCTGTAGTTGTGGTAAATACAAGAGCCGTTGTGGATTCAAAAGATTTAAGCGTAGATGTAAGCAAACCCGTTAAAGTAATATTTTTAGACTCCTTCTATCCTAAAGAGAGAGGGGAGAGTTGGTATGAAGATTTAAGAGAGGAGATGGAGAGAGTTTTAAAAAGAGAGCTTCAAGAAGAAGAATAATTTTTTTCCCCTCTTTGCCTATTTTTTAATCACATTTTTTAAAACATCGATTAAAAATTAATCTATAATATAGAAAATTTTTTAAAAAGGGAGCAGCTTATGGACGCATCGGTTTTTAGTTATGTAGTGGATACTCTGTTTGCGCTTTTTGCCATGACGCTTATTATTTTGATGGTTCCGGGGTTTGCCATGCTTGAGGCCGGGCTTGTTAGAACAAAAAACGTAACTGCTGTTTTAACAGTAAATACGATGATATATGCGGTGGCTTCTCTTTCTTTTCTTTTAATCGGATATTTTGTAGCTTTCGGTTCGTGGGAGTTTGCCACCTCTCTTAGCAAATGGGCTTTTTTCCTTTTTCAGATGGCTTTTGTCGGAAAAGTTGTAAATATTATGAGCGGGGGAGTGAGCGAGAGAACCGCTATTATTCCTCTTACTATCTTTACTGTAGTTATGTCGGCTTTGATTTATCCTTTTATTGTTAATATAACTTGGGGAACTGGAGCTTTGTTTCATTTAGATATACACGATTTAGCAGGCTCTACCGTAATTCACTCAACCGGGGGATGGGCTCTTCTTGCAGCTATTTTGATAATAGGGCCAAGAAAGGGAAGATTTGTAGATGGAAAGGTTAAAGTAATTCCAGCTTCCAATATCCCTCTTGTGGTGCTTGGAGCTTTGCTTCTTTGGATTGGATGGTTTGGTTTTAACGGAGGTTCAGTTGGTTCAATCTCTTCAAAAGAGAGCGCCGATACGGTGGCTTTAACAGTTATGAATACAAATACCGCAGGACTTGCCGGAGCTATTATCGTTATGGTTTTAAACTACTGGAAATATAAAAAGTTTGATATCACTATGATTTTAAACGGAGCTTTGGGAGGACTTGTGGCAATTACAGCGGGAGCCGATAAATTTGGAATTTACACTCCGATTATTATTGGAATTATTGGAGGAGCTTTGGTATTTTACGCAGTTCCTTTCTTTGATAAACTTAAAATAGACGATCCCGTTGGAGCGCTTTCTGTGCATTTGGTAAACGGAATTTGGGGAACTTTGGCGGTTGGAATTTTTTCAGATGTTTCTTTGTTTACTCAGATTATAGGAGTTGTGGTTGTCGGAGTTATAGCTTTTGTAAGCTCTTATGCAGTTTTATTTGCCATAAACAAATTCTTTCCTTTCAGAGTTTCAGACGATGTTCAAACGGAAGGTTTGGATTTGGAGCTTTGCGGATTGGAGTCTTATCCGGAGTTTAAGAGATCCATTTAAAAATCGGGCTTTTTGCCCGTCTTCTTATGCTATAATCCCTCTTATTTTTCTTTCAAAGAATATGCTATGAAACAAAACTATTTGGATAAATTTCAAAAAGCTGTTGAAAACTCAAGATTTAATAAATTAAATCAAAAAGATAGGGAGTTTGTTAAAAATTTTGCTTTAAATTATAAACTCTCATATCAGGAGATAAAGACTCTTTGCGATATAGGCGTGGACTTTTCTATGTGGAGGGAAGAGCCTTTACATAAAATCGCCACACTAAATACAAATCCCAAAAATCCTAAATTGGAAAAAAAGAGGATTTTAGACGAGATTAAAAACAGGTGGCAAAAGCTTAAAAACTCTCCGATGAGATTTGATAATTTTAAGTTTTATAAGCCAAGAAAGATATCCTTAAACTCTATGGAAAAAGATGAAATTGGTTTTG